>Ga0255765_1006478_pt1 | contig 10636 bp, 5 predicted proteins | sample 041ome_8_FD_179965 | JGI IMG/M metagenome (GOLD analysis project Ga0255765, IMG submission 179965) | Coastal salt marsh microbial communities from the Groves Creek Marsh, Skidaway Island, Georgia - 041407BS metaG (version 2) | ecosystem: Environmental > Aquatic > Marine > Intertidal zone > Salt... | reverse complement strand
TGGTGAAAGTATGCTGACCGTGGAAAACGAAATTAAGTTATCGTCTCTTCGACTGAAAAATTTCAAAGGTGGGAGTCTGGAATTAACTGACAAAGTTATATCTTCGAATTCTGACGGGTTACTAAATGTCTCCCAAGAAGTATCATTCGAAAATGCAAAAGTTTCTGGCGTAACCGATTTCAGCAAGCATCTAAAGATTGCAGGGGAAGAGCTGCCGTCTGATCCCATTACATTGAGTGATGTGATCGCACAATTAAAACATTACTTAGATTTAAAGCCGCTTAAGGGCAATGCACTCGCTGCGGGTGACACAAATAACGATGGCGACGTGACACTGACTGACGTAATTGAAACCCTGAAGCACTACTTAGATTTGAAGAAAATCAATTCGTTTGATTTAGTTTCAGATAATGAATTTGTTGTTAACAATTTGCAGGCAGATAGCGCGGGGAACTTGACCGTCGTGATCAATGGTGACGCGGACCAAAGCCACGCTGATTGGGAAATTGTTTCGTAATCATCATGTTTACAGATTTTCCATCGCTCAAATAGAATTTTTTAAAACCTGAACGTCAAGTTTGCGCCGTAGCGGGTCAAGGTGTTTCCTGATTGGCTGGAGAGCTGCCGCGTCTGATAGAAAAAACTAAGGTCTTGACCCAAAAATTTCCCCCCAAGTTCTAGTCGGTAATACGGATCGTCACTCATCTGTGAACCGTCTTTAGACGTGCGCGCAGTCAAATTTGCCGACGTTGCAACTCCATGGCTTGAGAAGTCATAATTCCAGCGGCTATATCCGAACTCCGCCCTCCCAGTCATATTGTTGAAGAGCTCAGTTTTAAGCCGAAGCGAGATGGCAGAATTATGCATCGTACCAGCGACAGAGCCCGTTAAGTCGAAATCTCCACGGCTCCCTGTCAAGCTATCGCTGCTGAAATCAAAGGCCTCATGCGCTAATGCTAACTCTGGTGTCACACCTGAAAATTTCACGGGGTGTGCAACCAATTCGATGCGACCATAATTCCCAACTACGGGCCCCTTCATTTCTATGGCGCTACCAGCTACGGACATCGTGGCTCGCTCTTCAGGATTGTAACCGGCACCGACACGTACGCCCACACCCCCAAAATGATTCGCCCAGCGTGCTTCTAAACCAGCAGCCGCCACCTTGTACTTTACGGTGATATCGTTAATTACGATTGGTTTTGATGGTGATTCAAAAAATGCAAACGTTGAAATGTCTGCAGCTCTTAAATGAGATGCAAGAAATAGTACACTCAGCGCACATAGAGAAAGCAGTGGTTTCGTTCGAACGTAAAATACTGAAAACTTTTTCATTTATTCTTTTCTTTTATGCAAACGTTCGATTATAGTTTTGGAAAAGCTATTACGTGCACGCGAGGAACTCAATGTCTAATTATAAAACAATCCGTTTCATGTCACCATTAACTTTACTAGGCTTGGCCGCATGTTCTGGTGGTGGCAGCAGCGTTACCACGGCGGGTCAACAGGCGGCAGCCCAATCGTTCAACATTGGCGGTAATGCGAGTAAGGGTCCACTGCAAGGGGCGATTGCGTTCATCGATGCGAATGGCAACAATATCCCTGATGCAGGGGAAGTTCAGGCGACTACGCTTGCCGATGGCTCATACATCCTTGAGGCCGCAACTGCTACAGCGCGCGTGGTGGTTGTCTCAACCGATGCGACGATTGATACTTCATCGGGTGCGGCAGTAACAGACTTAATCATGGCGGCGCCTGCGGGGGCAACCATGGTCACGCCCTTGACAACTATTCTAGACGCGTCGCCAAACTTAACTACCGAAGAATTGCAAAGCGCATTGGGAATAACTGTTGACCCGCTCACCTTTAATCCATTTGCTGACGGTGCCGATGCTGCGCAGGCAGTAGCCGCGGAGAAGGCAGCGCAACAAATCGCAAGTACTGTTTTAACTGCGACCAAAGTGAGTGGTGGAGACAAGGATGCGTTAACCGCATCTGTTAAGGCACTCGCAAGTGCGCTGGAGACGGCTGCAAACCGTGCTGGTGCGGATAAAACTTTTGATTTCACTGATACAGCCGAGCTAACAACTGTCCTGAATGCTGCTGCAGCTGAGACGGGTGTGTCAATTTCTGCGGCAAACCTCACATCCTTGGCGAGTTCTATTTCAAACGTTAACCAAGTGATGGAGGATACTCTCGTCGAGGGTGTCAACCTGAAGGCTGCTAGCATTAAAAATGCGCTCGCAACTGTGAACCAATTTACTGCAACAATCGCCGAAGTCGATACTACGCAACTTGCGGCGGGCGCAATTGACGTCGCTGGCTTCGATGACATTGAGACTGTGAAGGCTGCCGTGAACAATGCTGCGCCAACCGATATCTCGGTAACTTCTCTACTTATTGATCCAAATACCACAGCTGTTGGTACAGCAAGTGCAACCGATGGCGACTCAACTGACATCCTCTACGAGCTTCTCGGTGATGATAAGGCATTCTTCTCAATCGATAAGGACTCAGGGGTCATCACTGTAGACAAAACCGTGTCGGGTTACGATAGCAAGTCTGAGTTTTCAGTAGTTATCAAGGCAACTGACTTCACTGAAACAGTAGACAACAACACCTTTGACGCCGGCACGGATGTTAAAGGTAAGTCATATTCTGAGGCGTTCACAATTGTAAAGCAAAATCCAGCTGCATTGGTGGTTTCTGAAGCGCTTACATTGAAGGACTATGACGTCGCAAATAATTCTGTCTCAAGCCCGGTGCTCGATTCGGTGGATCTCACTGGTTCGATGAGCGAAGGCACCCTGAAAATCGGATCAGATCCAGTAAAATTAAACTTGAAGAACTTGGAGGCGCTTGCCGCAGGGACTGGCGGGCAATCGCCAGTTATTGCTCTGACGCTTTCAAAGGTGCCTGACACAAGTGGCGCCACAAAAACCGCATTGTTGAAAGTCGTACTTACGGACGGAGTTGATAGCACTGCGGACACTGGTGAGAGGGTAATCTCACTTGACGTTCAAGTGAATTACAGTGGCGATGGTACCAATCTGACGCTGACGCTCCCGACGCAGGCAGTAGCTGGGTATTATATCGACTCAGATGGCACAAAAGTGACGATTGAGGGATTGGAAAACTTAGCTGCTGACGTACTGACGCTTACGGACGGTGGCTTAGTTGCACCGTCATCTCTCGATGTAAAGATTGCGTCTTTGATTAGTACGGCGAAGGAAAATGCTTCGGTGGACTTGCTGCAAGCTGGTAAGTTCAATTTATCTCTAACCCTCCAGGATGATTCTGGTTATGACGGGTTGCAGCTGCAGTCTGCAACCGGCGAAACCATTACGTCGATTGAGATGGGGATTAATATCGTCGACGAGGGAGAAATTTTTCAAGTCGCACAAAATTCCGTGACACTAACTGGTGGTGGCGATCCGGAAACTTACAGCGCAGAGGCCGCTGGGGGTATTCTCTCGGTCACCAAGGCGATAGAATTTGAAGTGAGTGAAATGAAGTCGCTGGCTGCCGGTCAGGGCAGTTTCCCAGACTTTTCACTTGGTTTAAGCAAAGTTGCAAATTCTGACTCAACAGCAAAAGTGCGTCTGTCCCTGTTAGACGGTAGCGATACAACGCTTATTACGGGAGAGCGCGGTCTAACCTTTGACATGGAAATGGAGTGGGACGAGTCCGCTTCAACATTTACTCTTGCTGCGGGTAGCGAGATTAAGGGCACCGTAACCTCATCTGATGGCGAAACGCTTGAAGTGACCCTGCAGAATACAGACGCCGATGTTCTGTCTGTATCATCAGGCACAAACGGTCTTTCGGGCTCGAGCCTCAATGTAAAACTGGGTGCACTGATAACCAAGACTGCGGATTTCGCGTCAATTGATCTGCTTTCAACTGGAAACTACACGCTTCAGGTTGAGACGTTGTCTGGCATTAAACTTTTCGATGCGACTGGGGAAGAGATTTCAAAAGTTACCGCGACTGTAGCTGTTGTAGCAGATGCGCCATTGGACGTCGCTCTTACTCCAATTTCTGGTAATACATTAACAGTATTGGAAAACTCAGCCGCGACAACGACTGAAATAGCAGACCTATCTGCAGCACAAGTATCCGGAGGCACCTCCCAAGCAGTTGGAACCGCAACTTTTGAGATAGTGGATGACGATAGCGATGCAACAAATAATGCATTTAAAATTGTTAATGACAAACTTGTCGTCAACAACTCATCCCTATTGAATTATGAAAGTGCAACTTCAATCAATGTGAAGATTAAGGCGTCCGGAGAGGGTCGCACTGGAACCGAGACTTTCAAGATTAATGTTGGTGACGCAAATGATGCGCCAGTGGCGCCCACATCGGGTTTGACGCTCAAAATTGGTGCTGGGGCGGATACCGATGCAAATCTGTACAACACCGCGGGTACCGCTGAATTTGAACTAATTGGCACGGATGAAGACACAGCTGACGTCCTATCTTATACAATTACTTCCCAGCAACAACCTGCGGATAGTAACGACTTGTTCAAACTCGTCACGACAACTGACGGGGTTAAGGTTGCGCTCACACGAGCCGTTACAAACTCAGACGTTGGTGACTATCAAATCGTTGTTCAAATTGATGACCAGCAAGGTGAAGCCAATAGCACGACTTCTGCAACTCTGACCGCGACTGTGGTTCAGAATGAAGCTCCAAAGGTCACAGATGGAGGTAGCGCGTGGACCGGTTTAAGCGTCGACGAGGATGCAACTGCCGGTACTAAAGTTTTGAATGCTAGCGGGCAGGGTATTACGTTCTCTGGTACAGACGCAGAGACTGATGCCTCTCAGCTTACATTCGAAGTTATTGGAAGCAATGGAAGCGCAAGCACGAACTTCGAAATCGACGCTAACGGTTACCTAGTTTTGAAAAGTGGAGCATCGATTAATCACGAAAGTGCGGACGCAGTAAGTATTAAGGTCGTCGCAGTTGATGAGAACGGCACAAAATCGACCGCCGCCTACGATGCCGATCTTTCGGTTGCGATTAACGATGTGAACGACGCGCCAACGTTCAGTGCAGCGACTGATTCGGGAGCGACATTGTCAGAATTTGCAAAGCCTGATGGGACTACAGTTTACCAAGCCGCAGTTACAGATGTGGACGACCCCGCAAACACGATTACTTATAGCCTAAGTGGAGCCGATAAGGATAAATTTGCGATTGATGCAAATGGCAAAGTCACATTGGCATCTAATTTGGACGGAATAACCAGCAACGGAAGCTATGCCTTCACGGTTACTGCTGACGACGGTGCCGGTGGAACTGATACGGTAGATGTCACGGGCACTGTCACAGATAAAGTGGATGTTCCGTTCTCAATTTACGGTGCGACCGCAACCGCCAATGAGATCAGTTTTTCGGTAAAGGCGACTGTTGCAAGCCTCGATGCTTCATATTCCGCCTATGACCATATCAATTCTGGTGGTCCAACTGAGTTCGAATTTACGGTTTTCAAGGTTGGCGGTAATTCGGAGACCGCAATCAATGCACTGACCAGCTCGGATGTTTCATATGCGAGTACGGACATTGTGGCGGCACAGCAAATTACTACTCAAGGATATGACCTATCAATCGATCCTAACACCGCCCCAGTTGCCACGGCAGCTTTAACATACGGACAGAATTCAACACAGGTTGCTGAGGCAGAGGCAAAAGTTTGGAACGCGTTTGCCGATAATGCTGATACTAGCGTGTCAGGGGTTTCTGCACGGTTTGATAATACTGATGCAGAGGAAAACTTATTTACTGTCACACTTACGCCTACTAGCACTCTTTCGTCAGGAACATACGTAATCGGGATGAGTTCAGTGTTTGTTTTGGGCGACTCAACCGATGCGGTCAGTGATGCTACAATCACTAATGCTGAGGATATCTGGGTCACTGTCGATATCGCATAATCTAGGTATGAGAATAATTGCATTATTTGCGGTATCGCTTCTCTTAGCCGCGTGCGGCACCACCGCGACGGTGAATGAAGAAACTGCCGTGAATTCCGTTAGCGACGTAGATGAGCAACCTGTCAAAAGTGAGGTAGTGCAATTTTTTCTCTCCGATCCAGCTGTTGTGAGGCTCAAACTTGGAGTGCAGCGCTCGGGCTTGGAGCGTCGCTTAATAGAAGCATCTCTTGAGCCACAAGTGACTGCATCCTCTAGTCTTGGCGCCGCGTCGCCAGATGGAGATGTCGAAGCCGCTGCAACTGTTCAAGTTGGCTTAACTAAAGATGCCGACTTTAATGGCCTTTCCTCGGTTCGAAGAAAAATAATCGACCACCAAGAGGAAATTGCCCGACTTTCTGTGCTATCAAAAGTGAACGAACGGGTTTTCTCAATACTGAATTCTGTTCTATCCACAGATGCGATGGACCGTAAAATTGAATTAATTGATGCCGGGTTAAACGAATATGAAAGCGTTAAGGGATTAATTGAGGCATCACAGAAAGTTGGCGCAATTTCAAAAGGGAAGGTGCTAGAGATCAAAAATCAAGTTGCTGAGGTTCAGCTTCTTCGCTCTCAATTTGACTTGGCACGCGCCACCGAGCGGGCAAATTTTGAAATAGAAACAGGCGAAGCGTCCGCCAGCGTAAAGCGCAAGTTAAGGGCAGGCGTGGACGAAGTGATATCTCACAGGGCCTACGGTGAATTGGATCCTTCAGTTATTAGGATTAATATGCTGTCCAAGTTAGTACTTGAGAATAATTTAAGCATTGAGGAGAGCGTGTCTGAATGGAGTGGAAACTATTCGGCAAATGTGACGTCTGCACGATCTGAGGAACTCACGGGTTTTGTTGGCATCCAACTCTTCAAACCAGTATACGACGCTGGCCAATCGCAAATTAGACAAGAGTTAATTCTAAACCAAATTGACCAGTCAGATTTAGAACTTGCTGATCAAGAAAAGAAGGTGAAAGTTGCGTTCGAAGCGCTGAAAGAGGCTGAGAAAACTCTTCAAATCCAAACAAAATTAAATTCTGAAAAACTCGATAATTTAGTAAAAAATCAGGAAGAATTGGAAATTCGTAAAGCCGCTGGCAAGGCGAACTTAGAAGAGCAGGCGCAGGGCATTGTGGATATCGCCAATGCCAGAATTAAATTGATCGATTTGAAGTTGCAGTTTGAAAAAGCGAAGCTCGAATATCTTTTGCTGAATCAGACTTTATATAGTTTAGTGTTGAACGAAGACGAAGTAACGCAGCTGCTACATTAATGTGATGAAAAATGAAACTGACCTACTGAATCAGGCCACGCTTGATATTTTTAGAGTGTTGCGACGCTCGGGCTTTAGAGGTGGTAAAAATCAAGTTTCAGAGACAGTAAATGCATTTTCTAACCACTGGGGAACGCCGCTGTTTTTCAGGGAAGTATTTTCCGCTCTTGGTTTCGCGTTGCAGCCTCTGAAGGGTGATATTAACGATGCACTCGCAACACAGAGCGTCTTCCTGGCTACAGAAGATCATAAGTCAGTAGACTTTAAGATAAAATCAAAATCAAAAATTGATGTGCGTTTGAATGAGGAACGAAAATATACGTCCCATTCTGCTAATGAATTAAAAAAACTAAAGCTTAGAACCTTTAAAATTGTGTCTGTATCGGAAGATCTTCGGGAGGTGCGTGATCGCCTGACGCAACTAAATCCCATTAGGACACTCGGCACATTCCGATTAATTTGGGTATCTGTCGCCGCCTTGTTTAGTAATATTTTGGCTCTGGCCAGCTCAATATTTATAATGGTTGTGTATGATAGGGTTATTCCAAATGCAGCAACTGAGTCTCTTTATGCCTTGGCGATAGGTGTCATACTGGCAATTACATTCGATAGTCTGCTTCGAAGTGCAAAATCTGGTATAATTAACCGTGCCACTGAGGGATCAGATCTCGTTGTGAACGAGGAAATTTACAATCAATTTGTTGAATTATCTGGCGCAGAAAATAAGCGATCGATAGGTGAATTATCAACGGTTGTGCGTGACCTTGAGACCTATCGTGACTTTATGAGTACGGCGACCTTGCTCACAATGATCGATTTACCATTTATTTTGATCTTTATTTATGTGATCTCCTTAATTTCCGGGCCACTCTATCTTATACCTCTCATCGCCGTACCGATCGTGTTGGTTAGCGTCATTATTGCTCAGCCAATCATATCCAGGATTTCCAGGTCGGCTTCAAAAACCTCTCAGTCAAGGCAAAGTGTCTTGATGGAAATATTAGGCGGCCTCGCTCCCCTTCGAGCAAGCGGTGCATTTGCGATTATGAAACGCAAATTCATGCAAACTACCTCCGATAATATGGTTGCCGTAAACAGGTCCAAAAATGTCTCTGGCTTTAACGCTGGATTTATGCAGGCGGTGCAACAGATCGCCCAAGTGGCAATTATTGTGTACGGTTTTCACTTGTTTATTGAGCAGAAAATAACGATGGGAGCAATTATTGCTACAGTCATTTTATCGGGCAAAGCTATGGCGCCCCTCTCTCGATTGGGGCAGACTTTAAGTCGCATGGGGGCAGCACTTGTTGCGCGGAAAAATATAACTAATTTTCTAACATTGCCACGAAATAATACGCAGGGTCCTAGCGATGCATTTGGGACATTCAGCGATGCTGAAGTCGAAATATCCAATGTTACTCTGAGACTTGATGAAAATGCGGTTCCATTGTTTTCCAATTTGAATATCAAAATTGGGGCTGGAGAACGCGTTGCTATAATTGGCCCCACTGGTGCCGGAAAATCTACAATTATAAACCTCATCAGCGGATTAGTACTGCCGGAGGTGGGCTCAGTTCAAATAAAGGGCAGTGATATAAGAACTATAAATCGAGCCGACTTTTTTCGGAATGTCGGCGTGGTATTTCAAGAACCATGGTTATTTGCTGGAAGCTTAAGAGAAAATATTGCCATGGGGTTTGAAGAGGTAAGTGATCAGCAGATAATAAACGCAATTAAATTGAGTGGTGCAAAGTTAAATGACGACGTATCCACTGATATATTGGATGCTTCCATATTGAGCCAGGGTAAAAATTTATCTGGAGGGCAAAAGCAATCCATCGCATTAAGTCGTGCGGTATTATTTGATCAGAGCGTGTTGCTGTTGGATGAACCTTCGAGTGCAATGGATCAAACGATGGAAGATCGTCTTATTGCAGAATTGCACGAGTACCTAGATAGCCGCACACTAATTTTAGTGACGCATAAACCAAACATGCTCAAGCTTTGTGAGCGAATTATAGTGATTGAAGGCGGATCAGTGAAGTTTGATGGGAGCAAACAGCAGTATGTAGAATTGGTGAATAAAAAATGAGAACGTCAAGCATTCGTGATTACTCTACGATTTTGTTCATCTCTGCTCTATTGCTGAGTGCAGCATACTGGGCGAAAATCACATCGCTTGATGTTGTAACACAGGGAGAGGGTCGTGTTGTTGCAACTGGTGAAAATAAAATTGTTCAGGCGCCACAAAACGCTAAGATCACAGAATTTCACGTTTCAGAGAATGAGAGCGTACAAACAAATGGTGTCATTATTACGCTAAGTCCAATACAGGCAGCCGCATCTTTACAGGAATTAAATACGAAAATCGATAATCTGCTCGCGCGAAAAGTTAGTCTGCAAGGGCAACTCAATCAACTTTCGTCTGTCCAAATTAAAAATCTTTTGTCATCATTTCCAGCTGATATTGTCAACGCTGAATTGGAAAATGTGGAAGCCCGTCGGAGAGAGCTAAAAACCAAGATAGCTACGCTAGAACAAAAAGCGATGTTATATGACAAAGAGATCATTGCTTTTGACGTGAGTATTCAGGGCAAACGTGACCTATTAGCTATAGTGAACGAAGAAAAAGCTGAAATTGACAAGTTGCTTGAGATTGGTGCTGTAGGAAATGCCGAAAAATATAAAATCGATCGTGAAAAACGATCTTTAGAAGTAGAAATTGCGACAATTCAAGAAAATAAAATTCTGAAAAACTCAGAAATTGAGGGAATCGAAAAAGAAATCATAGCACTTCAGGCAAGTTATGATGCAGATATTATAAGAGAGATAAATGATTTAGAGCCAGAAATCCTGGAATTAAACACCAAGAAGCCTGCATTCGAGGAGCGTTTGAAAGACACGAAAGTGCTGGCACCAATCAATGGCAAGATAAATAAATTATTTTTTAATACAATTGGCGCTATTGTACGCGAAGGGGAACAACTGGTAGAAATCGTGCCCACTGACAATGAGCTCGAAATTAAGGGCTACATAGATCCTAAAGATATTGGTCAAGTTGAACCTGGTCAGGCCGTGCGAATAACCTTAACTGCATTCGATCCATCAAAGTATGGCTACTTGCAGGGGATACTTAAGAAAATATCTATCGACGCAATTTACCGAGAAGAAACACGTTCCTACATGTATGAAGTCTCTACAACTATCAATTCAAAAGATTTCACGGATATTAACGACGAGCCTATACAGATCGCGCCCGGAATGATTGCTCAGATTGCTATAATCAGAGGCGAGAGATCTATTTTAGATTACTTATGGCAGCCGGTATCTAAAACGAAAGATACCGCATTTCGGGAATAGATTATTTATTCACGGAATGCTTTTT
>Ga0255765_1006474_pt1 | contig 10637 bp, 7 predicted proteins | sample 041ome_8_FD_179965 | JGI IMG/M metagenome (GOLD analysis project Ga0255765, IMG submission 179965) | Coastal salt marsh microbial communities from the Groves Creek Marsh, Skidaway Island, Georgia - 041407BS metaG (version 2) | ecosystem: Environmental > Aquatic > Marine > Intertidal zone > Salt... | reverse complement strand
ATCACAGACGGCACCACCGTGGTGCCCCTTCAGCCCGCACAGGACTTCAAGCGTGTCGGCGAGGGTGATGCCGGCCCGAACACTGGGGGCATGGGCGCCTACTCCCCGCTTCCGTGGGCGCCGTCGAACCTCGTCGCAGATGTGACCGAGCGGGTCCTCCAGCCCGTCGTCGATGCCATGAGGCGACGCGGAACTGTCTTCTCCGGGCTCCTGTATGCCGGACTCGCGATGACGTCGTGCGGTGTTCGCGTGATCGAGTTCAACGCCCGTTTCGGTGATCCCGAGACCCAGGTCGTTCTGTCGAACCTCCGCACCCCGCTGGGGCAGGTCCTCCTCGCGGCGGCCACGGGTCGGCTCGAGCAGCTGCCGCCGCTGGCGTGGAAGCCGGGATACTCCGTCACCGTGGTGATCGCGTCCGAGGGCTACCCCGCGCAGCCGCGAACGGGTGACGTCATCGAGGGCCTCGAGGAGGCCGCCGATCTTGCGAACGTCGATGTCTTCCATGCGGGCACCACGATCAGCGATGAGGGTCAGGTGACGTCGTCCGGCGGGCGGGTCCTGTCCGTGACGGCCCACGCCGAGACTCTGGTCCGCGCTCGTGAGCGGGCCTACGCAGCGGTCGATCTCATTCGTCTCACCGGCTCGCACCATCGCCGTGACATCGCCGAGCAGGCAGCCACCGACGCGATGGAAGGATGACGTCGTGACGACCAAGCCCTTGATTCCGAACGTGCTCGCCCACCGCTACGCGTCGGCCTCGATTGTCGATGTGTGGTCGCCTGAGGCCAAGATCGTTCTCGAACGACACCTGTGGCTGGCTGTTGCCGCAGCGCAGATCGACCTGGGCCTGGACATCCCCGCGGCCGCTATGGCCGACTACCGCAGGGTGATCGACCAGGTAGACCTCGGCTCGATCGCCGACCGTGAGCGCATCACCAAGCACGACGTCAAGGCTCGGATCGAGGAGTTCAACGCGCTCGCGGGTCACGAGTATGTGCACATCGGGATGACGTCCCGGGATCTCACCGAGAATGTCGAGCAGCTTCAGGTGCGCGACTCGCTGCGCATCATCCGGGATCGCTGCGTTGCCGCCCTGGATCGCCTGTCCGGGTTGGCCGTCGCCTACTCCGACACCGCGTTGACCGGCCGCTCGCACAATGTTGCTGCGCAGACGACCACGCTGGGCAAGCGGTTCGCATCTGCCGCGGACGAGCTGATGGTGGCCTTTGCCCGTCTGGAGGATCTGCTCGAGCGCTACCCGCTGCGCGGGATCAAGGGTCCTGTCGGCACCGCGCAGGACATGCTCGACCTGATGGGCGACGAGGCGCGTCTGGCCGAGCTGGAGGCTGCTGTCGCGAAGCATCTCGGATTCGCCAACGTGCTCGACAGCGTCGGCCAGGTCTATCCGCGTTCTCTCGACCTGGATGTGGTGTCGGCGCTGTCGCAGGTGGCCGCGGGGCCGTCGAGCCTCGCGACGACGATTCGGCTGATGGCCGGTCACGACCTCGTGACCGAGGGTTTCCGCCCTGGGCAGGTCGGCTCGTCCGCCATGCCGCACAAGATGAACTCTCGCTCATGCGAGCGCGTCAACGGCTTCGCCGTGCTGCTGCGCGGCTACCTGACGATGGTGGCCGATCTCGCCGGTTCCCAGTGGAATGAGGGCGACGTCTACTGCTCGGTCGTGCGCCGAGTCGCCCTGCCGGATGCGTTCTTCGCGATCGACGGGATGTTCGAGACCTTCCTGACAGTGCTCGACGACTTCGGAGCCTTCCCGGCGGTGATCGACCGGGAGCTCGAGCGGTACTTGCCGTTCCTGTCGACGACGAAGATCCTGATGGCGGCCGTCCGCAAGGGTGTCGGGCGCGAGACTGCTCACGAGGCGATCAAGGAGCATGCTGTCGCCGTCGCGTTGGCGATGCGCGAGGACGGTCTCGTCGAGAACGACCTGCTGTCGCGCCTGGCCGCGGACCAGCGTCTGCAGCTGAGTCGCGAGGAGCTCGACGACCTGATCGCTGAGCCGCTCTCCTTCACGGGCGCTGCGGCAGCGCAGGTGCGTGCCGTTGCGGACCGAGTCGAGGCCATTGTCAATCGCTACCCGGAGGCCGCCGGCTACACCCCTGGAGACATCCTGTGACCTCCTCCTCCCCCGAGGCTCCCGACTACGGACTGCCTCCTGAGTACGAGCACCTCTACTCCGGCAAGGTGCGCGATCTCTATCGCACTCCGGATGACAAATTGCTGTTCGTTGCGAGTGATCGCATCTCGGCATATGACTGGGTTCTGCCGACGACAATCCCGGACAAGGGCCGCATCCTCACCTCACTGTCGAAGTGGTGGTTCAAGCAGCTCGAGGGCGTCGTCCCGAACCATGTAGCGTCGGGCAAGATCCCCAAGGTCGTTGCCGGTCGCGCCATGGTGTGCGAGCGACTGGACATGCTCCCCGTCGAGTGCGTCGTCCGAGGCTACCTCGCCGGCTCGGGGCTGAGTGACTACCTCGCGACGCGGCGCATCTGCGGCAATGGCCTGCCGCCGGGCCTGACGGACGGCTCCGAGCTGCCCAAGCCGCTCTTCACCCCTGCCACCAAGGCCGAGCTCGGTGAGCACGACGAGAACATCACCTATGACGAGGTGATCGTCATGCTCGGCCAGGAGGAGGCGCAGGAGCTCAAGCGGATGTCCATCGACATCTACACGCGCGCCCTCGAGATCGCCCGATCCCGCGGGCTCATCCTCGCCGACACCAAGTTCGAGTTCGGCTTCGCCAAGTCGGGCAAGAACGCCGGACGCATCGTGCTCGGCGACGAGGTCCTCACTCCTGACTCCTCCCGCTACTGGGATGCGGAGTCCTGGGCTCCGGGCGGCCCGCAGCCCTCCTTCGACAAGCAGTTCGTCCGTGACTGGCTGACGTCCCCCGAGTCCGGATGGAGCAAGGACTCCGGCGAGGCACCACCGCCGCTCCCGGACGAGGTCGTCGAGCGCACGCGTGCCAAGTACATCGAGGCGTATGAGCGGTTGACAGGGGAGACGTTCTCGTGACGACGTGGCTGGTCACCGGGGGAGCCGGCTACATCGGCGCGCACGTCGTGCAGGCGCTGCTGGCGAGTGGTCGCGAGGTCGTCATCTACGACGACTTCTCATCCGGACTCATGCGACGAGTTCCTGACGGCGTCACGGTCGTCGAGGGCGACGTGCACGACGCAGCGCAGCTCGCGCACACCTTCCGTCATCACACCATCGATGGAGTCGTGCATCTGGCGGCGAAGAAGGCCGCAGGAGAGTCCGTCGACATCCCCTTGCTGTACTACCGCGAGAACGTGGATGGATTGCTGACGGTGCTGGAGGCGATGGAGGGCACCGGCGTCTCGCGTCTGGTGTACTCGTCCTCCGCCGCGGTCTACGGCACCCCTGCCGACAATCCGGTGTCAGAGGATGCCGCGTTGCACCCGGAGTCTCCCTATGGCGAGACCAAGGTGGTGGGCGAGTGGATGGCCCGCGACAGTGGTGTCGCGTGGGGGCTCTCGTGGTGCGCGTTGCGCTACTTCAATGTGGCAGGAGCGGGATCCGATGCGCTGGGTGACAGCAGCGTCAACAACTTGGTGCCCATGGTGTTCCGGGCCCTGGAGCAGGATCAGCGCCCGCAGATCTTCGGAGACGACTACCCGACCCCCGACGGCACCTGCATCCGCGACTACATCCATGTGTCTGACCTTGCCGCGGCGCATGTTGCTGCGGCAGAGCGCTGCGAGTCTGGTGTGCGCAGCGACGTCTTCAATGTCGGCACCGGTCACGGGTACTCCGTGCGCGAGGTGATGGACGTGGTGAGCGAGGTTGTGGGACGCGATGTCAACGCCGAGGTGGTCGCGAGGCGTGCGGGAGATCCGCCGGCGACGTGGGCGTCAACCGAGCGGATTGAAGCCGAACTCGACTGGCGTGCGACTCGTGATTTGAGTCAGATGGTGGCCAGTGCCTGGAGCGCGTGGCAGGCCGGCATCTAGTTCCAACCATGTGTGGGGAGACCGCGTAGAATCGGCGGGTGCTTTCCCCTGGGCGAGTCGGCATCTGGCGCCGGATTGTCACGTGTGTCGGCGCTGTCGCACTGCTGGCGGCGCCGCTGCCACTGCTGGTTGCCTCCCCGGCGTCCGCGGCGACGGTGTCGTTCTCGGTGCCTTGCGCGGATGGCTCAGGCTCGGTCTACGTGCCCATCGGCGACACTCTTTCTCTCGTTGGGGGCATCCTCCCGCCCTGTGGCATCGCCTCCACCAGCATCTCGGGAAGCTCGCTGTCGAAGGTCGACGAATACACCTACACCGTGGTCGGGTCAGGCGCGAGCACGCTCTTCATCACGTCTGACACCGGCACCCACTCCTACACGTTGACTGTCAACGGTGGAAATGGTGAGCCACCTGCGTATCCGGCGAATGTCGGGCCCAATGCCCAGGGCCCGGCCTGCCCCTGGGGTGGCCATCTCAACGAGCAGGGTGACCTGTGCGTGGGCTCCGATCCACCGCCCACGCCGACACCCACGCCTACCCCGACTCCCACCGTTGACCCGTATGCGCCTGTCCAGGTCACGCCGACCCCGGCCGCGAGTGCGGATCCGCGCGCGCGGTGGCGGCTGACGCCGGACCAGATCCGGTTCACGCGCCTGCCCGGAGAGGAGGCCGTCGCCGTCACTGATGAGAGAGGTCATCCGCTCCAGATCCTCTCCATGACCGATGAGTCGGGCATGTTCGCCGTGACTGACGAGGGCACGGACTTCCTGACGCGGCCGTCCAACTGGCAGGCGCAGGGATACGGCGACATCTGCTGGAGCTACTCAGGTTTCGGGGGCGCCACGGGTGTCATCCTCCCGGTGGCGAAGCCGCCCTTCCGCACGCTCGTCGCCGACTGGGAGCTCGACACCGCGATCCTGGGCACGGCAACCGGCAACATCGTCTTCACCGATGTGCGTCCTGGGGACACGGTGAGTGCGGGGAGCCGCGCGATCGAGACGGTGACGATCTGTGCGCGCAGCGCTGCTGCCTCGGAGTCATCCGCGCCGGAGACCTCCCCCATGACACGCTCAGTGCCGTCCGTCGGCTGGCCTGAACGGTTCGCCCGGACGGGATGCCCCGATGGCAGCTTCTGCCAGAAGAACGGCAACAACTGCCAGAGGAACCAGAACCCGGGACATCCCTACGAGGCGAGGTACGGCGTCTGCGCCCCACCGTCCTTCTGGACGAGCGGGAGGATCTCGATCTGCCGCGCGACGGGAAACCCCCAGCGGCCCTATGTTCAGGCAAGGATCGCCGTCTCCTCGATTTCCTCGCTGCCCCGAAACGCGATCTACCCGCAGGGAGGGTGGACCGACGTCATCCCGGGCTACGGCACCTACCCAGGCCAGAACTGGCCGGTCGGCATGTGGACGTTCAACAACGGGTGCCAGGTGCCTGAGTACACGTCGACGAAGTCAGCCTCCGGCACGGTGGAGTACTGCCTGAACGGTCTGACCGCCACGAGTCCCTATGTGAGCTCTGCAACGGTGACCAGCAACGTGTCGCAGGCCGACGCGAACGCTCGGGCCCAGGCGGCTGCGCAGGCGGGTGTCTCTGAGGCGAAGGCCAAGGCGATCCCTGCCGGTGCGACGGCGGGTGCGTGCACGGTGTTCACGTCGAAGCCCCAGACCGTCGCCATCCCGGTGACCTACTGCAGCACCCGGGGCATCGAGGAGACCCAGACCATCACCGGTACCTCGGGTCCCCAGACCAGCACCATCTCTCAAAAGGATGCTGACGCCAAGGCGAATACGGCTGCCTTCAATGACGTCCTGAGCGTGATCGACATCCTCAAGCGCTCCGGCGCCACCATCGGCAAGTGCCCCGTCTACACGTCCACCAAGAGGGTGTCGGGGACCTTCGACTTCTGCGCCGGATCCACCAGTGGATCGTTCCCCTACAGCGGATCGGCCACAGCGACCAGCACCGTCTCACAGGCGGAGGCTGACCGTGAGGCGGCCGACCAGGCCCTCGCGAATGCTGTCGTCGATGTGAACGCGAAACTTCCTCCGGGGGCCACGCAGGGTAATTGCACCAGCTTCACATCGGCGCGGACCGTTGGTGGACGCGTCACCTACTGTGCTGCCGGCGTGGCCGGTACGTTCGACTACTCGGGCAGCGGGTCGGCGACCAGCGCGGTGTCGCAGGCGGATGCTGACTCCCAGGCGCAGGCCTCCGCGACCGCTGCTGCGAACACCGCGAAGCAGGATCGCCTCACACAGCTCGGCGCCACCGAGGGGTCGTGCCCGACATACTCGTCGACGCTCAGGGTCGGCAGCACCATCGCCTACTGCGCCAACGGGACACAGGGATCTGCCTCGATCGAGGGCACGGGGAGTGCCACAAGCACGATGAGCCAGGCGAACGCTGACGCGCAGGCCCAGGCCGCGGCGACGGCCGACCTGGCTCGCGCCAAGTCCGCTGCCCTACCGGCAAATGCGACGGAGGGTGCCTGCCCCACGCCCACGCCGAGCCCCACCCCGACGATCACCGTGACACCGGCACCGCAGGTGACGATCTCCGGGACGGGTCAGGTGACGGTGGCGACCGCCCCGCCGGTGACCCTGACCGGTTGCGGCAGTCAGCAGGTCTATCCGTGGCCGCCGGACGTGCCGGTGCCGCTGTTCGGGAACTGCGTCCCGACGCCGTATCCGACGCCGACGCCGACGACGGCTTCGCCCACTCCATTCCCGACCCCGCCATCGCCGCCCCCGTATGCGACTCCGACCGCGGTGCCGTCCTCGCCCTACGCGACGCCGACCCCCACGGGTCCGTCGGCATCGCCCAGCACGCAGCAGCCATCCGCGTCACCCACGGCGTCGACGGGGACGTCGCCACCTCTGAGGCTGAAGGTGCCGACGCAGGCACCAGGTGGGGGAACGCCGACACTGACCCTGACTGGCTCGGTCACGCCCCCCACGTCGGCGCCGTCGAGCACGTCGTCGAATACGTCGTCGAGTACGCCGTCGAACTCGTCGTCTGCAGTGCCGAGCACCGCGTCGGCATCGAGCACGGCATCGAGCACGGCATCGGGTAGCGCGTCGTCAAGCGCGTCATCCACAGCGCCGAGTTCCATAACGCCGAGCACGCCGTCGAGCACACCCGAGCCTTCCATCAGTGCCGCGCAGGTGGGCGGTTCGGTCACGCTGACCCTCACCAATGGCCCCGCGACGACCACCGTCAGCGTTCCCGCGGCGCGGCTCGCGGCGCTGGCCACCGGCGAGTCCGACTCCGGGAGCATCACCGGGGCATCCAGCTCGGGCGACAGCGGGAGCCCGGGTCTGGCCGACACGGGCGCCTCGCGCGCGGCGGGCATCACCATTGCCCTGGTCCTGCTGGGTCTGGGCCTGATCCTGGCTCCCGCGGTCGGCAGGCGTCGCGAGAGGGCATGAGCCGCGCTGCTCTGCTGAGCGGCATGGGTGGCGTGGAGGCGGGTCGATGGGCTGAGGGTCTTCCCCGCGTACGCGCCGCACCGCAGCAGCCCCGTTCTCGAACCGGCCCCGGATTTCCCGTGGCCTGCGTCATCGTCGCGGTGTGCGTCACTTGTAGCGGGCGATGGTGCCGGCGCCGAGAATCGTCACGACGGACGTGGCGCCGGGTGCCGGCTGGTTGGAGTCGCGAGGCTCGCCAGTACTGCGATTGCGAGAGTGCCGATGACCCTGCGTCCGAGTCCCGTGCCCACGAACACAGTCCAGCGAACACGACCGGTCACTGGTCTGGGATGACACGGAACACCGGGATCTGTCGCTGCGCGTTCTCCTTGTACATCCGATAGGCCGACCACTGGCTCGCCAGCGCCTCGTAGAGCCGGTCAGCGTCGGACCCGGTCACCTCCTCGAAGGTGACGTCTGTGCTGCGCCCATCGATCTCGACGCGACCCTTCGGGTTCGCTCGAACGTTGTGCACCCACCCAGGCAGCTTCTCCTGTCCAGCATTGGATCCGGTGATGGCCCACACTCCGGATATCTCATGGTTCTCGTCAGGGACGGCAAGGAGTGGAGTCGTTCGCCATTCTCCGGATCGACGGCCGAGTGTGGTGATCCACACGACCTGAGCTCCACCGGGAAAGCGCCGCCAGAGCCGGCCTCCTGAAAGTCGGTGCACGATCCGGTGGGCGACGGTGGTGGTGCTCAGGGCGGTTCCCCAGACGACGTCGTACGCCCGGTTACCCATGGATCCGAGGCTAGTGGGTTGACCAGAAGCCCACCGTGTCACTGTGGTGACAGGGTGCCCAGACACTGGTGCCGGTGACTACGGTGCCTGAATGCACCCGAAATAGCATGTCCCCGGGCTTCCGCGGAAGGCTCAGGGCGAACCAAATGCCATGGCGCTGCGGCGGGCTTCTCGCGGACACGGTTCCTCTCGCATTCATGTGTGCACTGGAAGGATGCTGTGATGCGTGCCACGCGGGTGATCTTCGTCGAGAATGATCCTGCCCTGCGCGGGATCATGACGTCGATGCTGAGCAGCACATCGGCGTGACCGATGCATCCTTGGTGGTGCTGGCCGACCGCCACCGCGCGGCATGCATAGGAACGTACGACCGCCGCCACTTCACCACCATGCGCGACCTCAACGGGCGCCCCTTCGAGCTCTTGCCCTGATCGGCGGCGGATTGCCCGCCGATAGGCTTCTGCCTAACATCCCGCCTCGCTTCTGGAGTGCCCGTGGCCCGCGTCATCGTCGACGTCATGCTCAAGCCCGAGATCCTCGATCCCCAGGGTCGTGCCGTTCAGGGAGCCCTCGGGCGCCTGGGCATGGACGGCGTTCTCGATGTGCGCCAAGGAAAGCAGTTCGTCATCGACCTCGAGGGTGATCTCGCGGGAGAGCGGGCGGCACTGATGGAGCAGCTGGCCGGTGAGCTGCTGAGCAACCCGGTCATCGAGGACTTCACCATGCGGGTCGAGGCATGAGGATCGGCGTCGTCACCTTTCCGGGGACGCTCGACGATCAGGATGCTGCCCGGGCGGTGACGATTGCCGGCGGGGAGGCCGTGGCCCTCTGGCACGGAGACGACGACCTCAAGGGTGTCGACGCGGTGGTGCTGCCCGGCGGCTTCTCGTACGGTGACTATCTGCGCTGCGGGGCGATCTCGCGGTTCGCTCCGGTGATGAACTCCCTCGTCCCTGCCGCGCAGGGCGGCCTGCCTGTCCTGGGGATCTGCAACGGATTCCAGGTCCTCTGCGAGTCGCACCTGCTGCCCGGGGCCCTTACGCGAAATGACTCCCTTCACTTCATCTGCCGGGATCAGCGCCTGCTCATCGAGCGCACCGACACGGACTGGACTCGTGACTTCGCAGCCGGGCAGGAGATCGTCGTCCCGCTCAAGAACGGCGAGGGCTGCTACGTCGCCGACGAACGCACTCTCGACGAGCTCGAGGGTGAGGGTCGCGTCATCGCCCGCTATCTCGAGGTGAACCCCAACGGCAGCCGACGCGACATCGCCGGCATCAGCAATGCCCGCGGCAACGTCGTCGGCCTCATGCCCCACCCCGAGCACGCTGTCGAGGCCCTCACGGGTCCGTCCATCGACGGGCTCGGCTTCTTCACCTCCATCCTCACCGCCGCCGTCAACGCCTAGCCGGACGAGAGATCATGATCGACACCGTCACCCATGCGATCGAGGACACCGATCACCCCCAGCCTTACGCCGAGCTGGGACTCAAGCTCGATGAGTACGAGCGCATTCGCGAGATCCTCGGTCGCCGCCCGACCTCATCCGAGCTCGCCATGTACTCGGTCATGTGGAGTGAGCACTGCTCCTACAAGTCCAGCAAGGTGCACCTGCGGCAGTTCGGCGAGAAGGCACCCAAGACGGACGCCCTGCTCGTCGGGATCGGCGAGAACGCCGGCGTCGTCGACATCGGCGATGGCTGGGCGGTCACCTTCAAGGTGGAGAGCCACAACCACCCGTCCTATGTCGAGCCCTACCAGGGTGCGGCAACGGGAGTGGGCGGCATCGTTCGCGACATCATCTCGATGGGCGCCCGCCCGCTCGCCGTCATGGACCCGCTGAGGTTCGGCCCGCTCGATGCGCCGGACACCAAGCGCGTGCTGCCGGGAATCGTCGCCGGCGTCGGCGGCTATGGCAACTGCCTCGGGCTCCCGAATATCGGTGGAGAGGTCGTCTTCGACGAGACCTACCTCGGCAACCCGCTGGTCAACGCGCTGTGCGTCGGATCGATGCGCCACGAGGACATCCACCTCGCCAGTGCCAAGGGAGTCGGCAACCTCGTCGTGCTCTACGGCGCCCGCACGGGTGGCGACGGCATCGGCGGCGTTTCGGTGCTCGCGTCCGAGACCTTCGACGCCGACGGCCCCGCCAAGCGCCCGAGTGTGCAGGTCGGTGATCCATTCATGGAGAAGCTGCTGATCGAGGCCACTCTTGAGGTCCTGCATGCAGGACTCGTCGAGGGCATTCAGGATCTCGGCGGTGCCGGGATCTCCTGCGCGACGAGCGAGCTCGCGTCCAACGGTGAGGGCGGCATGCACGTGTGGCTCGATCGCGTGCTGCTGCGCGATGAGACGCTGTCGCCCGAGGAGATCTTGATGAGCGAGTCGCAGGAGCGCATGTGCGCGATCGTGACGCCGGAGAATCTCGAC
>Ga0255765_1006453_pt1 | contig 10664 bp, 13 predicted proteins | sample 041ome_8_FD_179965 | JGI IMG/M metagenome (GOLD analysis project Ga0255765, IMG submission 179965) | Coastal salt marsh microbial communities from the Groves Creek Marsh, Skidaway Island, Georgia - 041407BS metaG (version 2) | ecosystem: Environmental > Aquatic > Marine > Intertidal zone > Salt... | reverse complement strand
TACTGCAATAGAACCAACACCTTTTAAAGATGTACCAATGCCTGGTGATAAACTGGATTATGATACATTAAATATTTCTTTTTTAGTAGATGAAAATTTAGAAAACTATAGAGAAATACATGGATGGTTAACAGGTCTTGGATTTCCAAAAGACTATTCACAATATAGAAGTTTACAATCTGCTGGTTCTGATAGATATCCTACAACAACAAGTGAAAACTATTCAAGTGAATTAGGACAAGTTTCTAAAGGTACACCAGATGACGGTGGCTTATATTCAGATGCTACTTTATTTGTTTTAACAAGCAAAAATACTTCAAACATAGAAATACGTTTTAGAGATATATATCCAATTTCACTTTCAGGATTAGATTACAATCAACAAGCTACAGATGTGGATTACTTAACTGCTAGTGTTACATTTCAATATAAAATATATGAATTTGCTAACATAAGTGGTAGTGGTACAGTAGAAACTACTTCTTAATAGTTAACTAAATATTAAGAACAAATATAATGGAGTTATTATGACCTTTGATGAACTGCAGGAATTAGCCGAAAAAGACCTTAAACTTAATGATACTGAATTAGATTTAGAATCATTAAAAACACCACAGTTACATAACAAGTACTGTAAATTTCACAATCAATATATTAATCTATTAAAAAAGACTGAACAAGATAGAGATAGATTATTGGTAGAAAAATGGGAGTATTATACTGGTAAAGCGGATCCACAAGTATACCAAGAAAAACCTTTTAATATAAAGTTGCTTAAGCAAGATGTTGACAAGTATATTAAAGCTGATGCTGACTTAATTAAACTAGAACAAAAGGTAACTTACATACAAAGTGTGGTTGATTACTTAGATAAAACTATTCGTATCATTTCAAATCGTACATTTCAAATTAAAAATGCTATAGAGTGGAAAAAGTTTACTTCTGGTATTATCTAAAATGTTTACAATCGAATCACATAAAGTACATCCGTCGGTTATTTCCAAAAGTATTTGTAATGAAATAATTACAGTTGGTGAACAACAAGGTTTAATCAACGCAAAAATACAAGAGGGAAATCAAAACAATCGTAAATCAAATATATCTTGGATTAAAGATGAAAGTATTGAAAACATTTTATCAAGCACAATTGAAACTTGTAATAAAATTTGGAACTATAATCTTACAGAATATGAGCCATTTCAGTACACAGTTTATAAACAAAATGATTTCTACGATTGGCACATTGATACTCATAATAAACCTTATACAAATGGTTTAATTAGAAAATTAAGTTTTACTTTATTACTGAATGATAACTACGAAGGCGGTGAATTTGAAATATGTATTCCTTCTCCTAAAACAGACAAACAAAGATATATAAAAATAGATAATAAACAAATAGGAACTATGATTGTATTTCCTAGTTTTATTTGGCATAAAGTCAATCCTATTGTTAAAGGTATACGAAAATCTTTAGTAGGGTGGATTGTAGGAAAACCATTTGTTTAAACATGCAAAATATAATCGTAGATAAAATTAATGATGTTTACATTAAAATAGATGCTGATGCTTCTATTCGTAGAGAACTTTCAGATTACTTCTCTTTTGAAGTACCTGGTTATAAGTTTACACCACAGTTCCGTAATCGTGTATGGGATGGTAAAATACGATTATATTCATATGCAACAGGTCAAATGTATGTAGGATTGTATCCTTATCTAAAAGACTGGTGTAATAAGAAAAACATACACATAGTAGAATCTAGTACTATTTTAATACATAGGACACTCCCAGCCGCCGATATAGACGATATAATCAAAGAATACAGACTAACTATCAAACCAAGAGATTATCAAATAAACGCATTTAAATTTGCCTTAGAATATGAAAGAGGTCTTATATTATCACCTACAGCTTCAGGTAAGTCACTTATCATCTATATGTTAGTTAGACACTATCTTAATTCAATAAACAATAATGTTTTAATCATTGTGCCTACCACATCACTTGTTGAACAACTATACAAAGACTTTAAAGATTATGGTTACAATGTTGCAAAAAATGTAAGTAGAAAATATCACGGCTATGATATTGATGAAGATAAAAGAGTAGTCATCTCAACATGGCAATCATTATATAAAATGCCTAAAAAGTTTTTTGAAGACTATGGTGCAGTAATTGGTGATGAAGCTCATTTATTTAAGGCTGTATCATTAACAAAGATAATGACTAAACTTACAGATTGTAAATATCGAATAGGACTTACAGGTACTTTAGATGATAGTAAAACACACAAGTTAGTATTAACAGGCCTGTTTGGTATGGTCAATAAAGTTGTATCAACAAAACAACTTATAGATAAAAAACAATTAGCAAATTTAAAAGTAGTTTGTTTAAACTTAAAATATCCTGAAAGTGAATCTAAAAAGGTATATGGTGTAAAATACTTTGAAGAATTAGAATATCTTACTCAAAGTAAGGCTCGTAATAAATACATACGAAATCTAGCCTTGGCACTAAATGGCAACACTTTATGTTTGTTTCAGTTAGTAGAAAAACACGGTGAAATTTTATATAACTTAATCAAAGAAAAAGCAGATCCAAAACGAAAAATATTTTTTGTTTATGGTGGAACAGAAACAGATGATAGAGAAAAAATTAGAGCAATCACAGAAAAGTCGGATAACGCAATTATTGTCGCTTCTTTCGGGACGTTTAGCACTGGTATCAATATTCGTAATTTACACAATATTGTTTTTAGTAGCCCTAGTAAGAGCCCTATAAGAGTATTGCAAAGTATTGGTCGAGGACTAAGAGTTGGTGATAAGAAACAGTCAGCAACAGTCTATGATATATCTGATGATTTAACATATAAAGATAAGAAAAACTTTACCTTAACACACTTTCAGGAACGAGTAAACATCTATAATCGGGAGAGTTTTAACTATGAAATTCACACCGTTAATTTAGATAAATAATTATATGAAAACTTTAGACATTAAAAATGCTAAAATTATACGTCTAGTTTCTGGAGAAGAAATAGCTTGCAAACTAGATGATTCAAGTGCTGAAGAAGCCGTAAAAAAATCCCGTTTAATTAGACTAAAGGATCCTATGTTAATTAAATATGTTCCTCAGTTTACTGAAATGGGTATTACAGACTATATAGCTTTAGTACGTTGGGTAGGTTTTACTAGAGATAAAATTATAACTATTCCAATAGATAAAATTCTTACTATTTGTAATGCAACTCCAGAGTTTAATGAGAGATATACACAAATTGTAGGGAAACTAGCAAATGTCAAAGACAATCTTCCTTCCTATATAGAAAGAAATATGAATAAGGAAGAGTTGGATCAATCTAAAAGATATGATAATATAAATGAGGAGAAACTTGAAGAATTAAGCGATATGATAAACATGCCAAGCAAGAAAATACACTAGTTAGGTAGCTGGTTCTCGGTAACAACCCACATGGGTATTATAACAATGAATTTAAATTATGTCAAGCGACCATGAAAATTAGATTTTACAAAAGATTAGATGGCATGAGATGGTTAGGTTTTATACTTGCCATGATAGGTGCATATATACTTTCAAATGCAAATCCTGCTACACAATGGGTAGGATGGGCAATTGCAACAATATCTTGTAGTATATGGATATATATGGGTATAAAGGATAAAGACATACCTAGAGCATTAATGGAACTTATGTATTTACTGCTTGCATTAAGAGCCATTTATAATTGGTTAATATGACAAACCATTGACAAAAACAACTAAATGTAGTATTATATAATTATGACTAGAACAAGAAAAAAATCCGAACATTATGTAGATAACAAAAAGTTTCTACAGGCGATGATAGAATATAAGGACAAGTGTGATAAGGCCGAAAAAAGAAAAAGAAAAGCACCACCAGTTACAAATTATATTGGTGAATGTTTTTTAAAAATAGCAAATCACTTATCTTATAGACCTAATTTTATTAACTATACTTTTAGAGATGACATGATCTCAGATGGTATAGAAAATTGTTTACAATATCTTAAAAACTTTAATCCTAAAAAATCAAATAATCCATTTGCTTATTTTACACAAATCATTTATTATGCTTTTATAAGAAGAATACAGAAAGAAAAGAAACAAACAAACATCAAGTATAGAATGATTGAACAAGGAAATATAGATGAGTTTTCTGTATTGCCTGGTGATACAAATAGTGATTATAAAAATCAGTTTTTAGAATTTTTAAGAAAAAATAAACCATCAACTGAAGAACAACCAAAAGTTAATGAGATTAAAGTTAAAAAAAGAAAGAAAAGAACTTATAGCTCAGTATTAGATATATAATGAAAATTGCATTACTGAATGACACACACTTCGGTGTTCGTAATGATAGCGAAGCGTTTAGAAATTATCAACTAAGATTTTATAATGAAATCTTTTTTCCCTATTTACAAGAACACAATATAACAACATTGGTTCACTTAGGTGATGTGGTTGATAGAAGAAAGTTTATTAACTTTCAAACAGCTTCTGTTTTTAGAAAACAATTTTGGGATCGTTTATATGAAGAACAAATTGATACACATATTATTATAGGTAACCACGATACATATTTTAAAAATACAAATAATGTAAACGCAATTGAAAATCTTTATACCTCATTTGATAAAAAAAATGAACCTTGGATATATACAAAATCAACTGTTGTAGATTTTGATGGTACACCTATTTTATTTGTACCTTGGATATGTGATGACAACTATGAACACTCTATGGAAATGTTAAAAACAGCTAAAGCAGATTTATGTTTTGGTCACTTAGAGATAAAAGGTATTGAAATGCAAAATGGAGTAATTAATGAACACGGTTTAGCAAAATCAGATTTTAGTAGATTTGATAGAGTAGTTTCAGGTCACTTTCATAAAAACACAGATGATGGACAAATATATTATTGTGGGGCTCAATATGAAATGACATGGTCAGACTACCAAGACCCAAAAGGTTTTCATGTGTTTGATACTGAAACAAGAGAAATAGAAAGAATAGTAAATCCATACACTATACATAAAAAGATTATCTATGATGATAAAAAGAAAGATTATAAAAACTTTGATTTAACAGACTACAACAATCACTTTATAAAATTAATTGTTTTAAATAAAACCAATAATGAAGTGTTTGACAAATTTGTAGAAAGATTGTATAATGAAATAACAGTACATGATTTAAATATTGTAGAAGACTATTCTGATATTAAGGCTAGTGTAAGAGATGATATTTTAGAAATGGGTGAAGACACAGTTACTTTCTTAAATAACTATGTTGACCAATTAGAAACAGATGTAAACAAAACAAAATTAAAAGAATATTTAAAATCTATTTACATAGAGGCAAGTGACAATACAGTATGATTTATTTTAAAAAACTAAGATGGCGTAATTTTTTATCTACTGGTAATCAATTTATAGAAGTTGATTTAGCCAAAACACCATCAACATTAATTATAGGAACAAATGGTGCAGGAAAATCTACCATGCTTGATGCATTATGTTTTTCACTTTTTAATCGTGCCTTTAGAGATATTAAAAAAGAACAACTTGTAAATACAATTAATTCAAATGATTGTGAAATAGAGTGTGAGTTTGAAACAAGCAACAAAAAATACAAAGTTGTAAGAGGTATTAAACCAAACAAGTTTGAAATTTATTGTAATGATGTATTACTAAATCAGGATGCTTCAAATGTAGATTATCAAAATATGTTAGAACAAAATATTTTAAAATGTAACTATCGTGCCTTTTGCCAAGTTGTTATTTTAGGTTCTACTTCATACGAACCATTTATGCATTTACGTGCTAGATATAGACGAGAAGTTGTAGAAGAAATATTAGACATAAGAGTTTTTAGTCACATGGATTTATTATTAAGACAGAAACAAGGTGAGTTAAACAAATCTGTTATTGATGTTAAACATAGATACGACCTAATGCAAGAAAAATACGAGCTACAAAAAAAACATTTTGAAGAAATAAAAAATAGAGATACGTCTGATATTGAAGATAGAAAAAAACAATTAAAAGAAAATGAACAAAGTAATTACGAATATAATCAAAAACTGCAATTATTAAATGAAAAAATAATCTCTACAAAGGCAGAGGTTTGGAGTGGAGAAAAATATAACAAAAAATCTAATGAGTTGGTCAAGTTAGAATCAAAGATAGAACACAATTTAGATACACATAGAAAAACATTGTCATTTTTTCAAAATAATGACAGTTGTCCAACGTGTACACAACCAATAGACCAACAGTTTAAATTAAATAAGATCAATAGTGAAGCAAATAAAATTAGTGAATTAGAATTAGGACTACAAAAATTATTTGACGAAAAAGGTAAAACTGATGAGAAATTAAAGGAGTTAAACAAAATAAGCCAAAAGTTATCAGAATTAAATATATCTGTGGCAAAAATAAATACTTCTATTTCAGAAATTAATAGACACTCAAATAGACTAGATGCTGAAATTACTAGACTAGAAACAGACTCAGATAATACAAATAATGTAACACGAGAGTTAGAACAAATAAAAGAAGACTTAAAATCAGTAAATGTTGAAAAAGAAAAGGCTGTAGAGGAAAAAAAATATATTGATATTGCTAGAGAAATATTAAATGATACAGGCGTTAAAGCCAATATTATTAAAAAGTATCTACCAATAATGAATAATTTAATTAATAAGTATTTACAATCTATGGACTTCTTTGTTAACTTTCATTTAGACGAAGAATTTAACGAAACAATTAAAAGTAGATTTAGAGATACCTTTAATTATAATAGTTTTAGTGAAGGAGAAAAACTTAGAATAGACCTTGCATTATTATTTACATGGAGAACTATTGCTAAAATGAAAAACAGTACAAATACCAATCTATTAATATTAGATGAAATCTTTGATAGTAGTTTAGATGGTCAAGGTACTGAAGACTTTTTTAAAATACTAAAGACATTGACAAATGAAAATACATTTATTATATCACATAAAGGAGATATTTTATTTGATAAATTTACAAACATTATTCGATTTGAAAAATATAAAAACTTTACGAGGTTAGCACAATGACATATGAATTATTACCACCAAGTGATCCAAGAGTACTATCAAGCATAGCACCCTTTGATATTGAAACTTTTAAGAAACAAGAAAAGATAGAACTAAAAGAGTTTGTAAACAATATGTTTGAAACAATGCAAAAGTATGGTGGTATAGGCCTATCAGCAAATCAAGTAGGTAAACCATATCGTATGTTTATTATGGGTGGTCATCCTGAAATACACAAAAGTAAAAGGTGGACCTGTATCAACCCAACAATAGTTGAAGCAAGTAAACAAACAACAAGATTAAAAGAAGGTTGTTTAACTTATCCGTTTTTGTTTTTAGACATAGAAAGGCCAAGTGCTGTAAAAGTTAAATACCTTGATGAAGATTTAAAAGAACAAGAAGAAGACATGATTGGTATTGTTAGTAGATGTTATCAACATGAGCTAGATCATATGAATGGTATAGTTTTCACAGAAAAAGTTAGTAAGTTTAAATTAGATTATGCTCTTAAAAAAAGAGATAAAGAAATAAGAAAGGTACAAGAAAGATGGCAATCCTCACAGAATTAGATTTACCTGAATATAAAAATAGTTTATCTGAAGCTGTTGCGTTTTTAGATGGACTAAGTTATTCAGCAGTAAAAACAAAATATAATGCAAAAGGTGATTGGGATGCTATATCAATACGAGGATATAGTGATGACATAAGTAACATTTTAAAACCAGGTGTGTTAAAATCAGATGTAGAACCTGCAGAATTAAGATGGACAAGTTTATACGAAGAACCTGCTTTATTACCTTTAAAAGAAATACTGCTACAAATACCAGCAGAATTTGAACGTGTAAGAGTAATGCGACTAAAGGCTGGGACAACAATCAAAAAACATACAGACAAAGTAGATAAAGAAATAAAAGATGGTAAATTAGTAAGATTACACATACCTTTAAGAACAAGTGATAATGTACACTTTTATTTGTGGGAAGGTAAAAAAGAATATCATTTTAATTTACAAGTAGGAAAATATTATTATGTAGATGTATCAAAAGCACATGCTGTACACAATAAGGCTGACTTTGATAGATTACATTTAGTTGTAGATTGTTATATGAATCCTAAACTAAAAGACTTATTAAAACAATTTGATGAATACAATAGAAATACAGAAAACGATCCATTTAAAGGCACAGATATAGAAGGAAAAGATTAGTGAAAACAAAAAAAACTTATATTCATGTTAATCAACACCTTATACGAGCAAATAAAAAACACGATAAAAATGATCCTGTAATTACTATTAAATCAGGTAAAAATAATACTTATTGCCATGAAGTAGATATATTAGGCCCTAGTAAAGTTATCTATGGTGGTAATGATAAACCTTTATTAAATTGTGGCGCTCGTGTAGTAATAGAAACCGAAAGTCAAGTAGAGGTAGTTAGATGATATTTGCTCAAAAGAAAGATTTTAATAAAGTAAAAGAAATATTTTATAGTCATAAGAAGTGGTTTCCTCATGTAAGAACTGATTACATGATGAGAATGATTGACAGAAAACAACTTATTTTAGAAGACGGCATATTAATAACCTTTCATCACGCAAAAAGAAGACAAAAGATAGGTGATGTGCAAATAGAAAAGGGCGATACTGTGTTACATCAAATTGCAAGTGATTCGCCAGGTTCTGGCAATGCTCAATCAATATTAAATAACTTTTTTGAGTATTGCAAAAAAGACGTATTTTTATCAGTAAGAGCTGACAACTTGACAGCCAATAGATTTTATGTTAAAATGAATATGAATTTGGTCGGTACCACAACTTGGGCAAAAGGTACTATACCTGGTAATGTATATGTCAAACGCAAAAGAAGTAGTTAGAGATTGGAAAGATAATAAAGGATTTCCATACTATCCTGAAGATAGAAAATGGCGAGATGATGAGTTTAATAAACTTCTATCATTTAATAGAGATACCTTATTAGATACAAAGAATAAAATCATAGGTCAATCAACACATGGTTTAACACTTGCATGGTCGTATATGCACCACGCATGGTCAATTAAATGTGGTAAAATGAAAACACCTATGGAGATATGGGAAGATGAAGAACATTTAGAAAAGGGTATTAACAAAATACTTACAGGTACTTTCTTTACAAAAAGAGAAGCACATAAAATCACAGACTCAGATATGAGAGCTATGTTGAGAAGATATAGTGGTACTCAAATGGTGTCTAATTTTAGACCTACAGCAGCCGCAACTTTATATGATATATTTGTAGATAAAGACTCACCACTTGAAGGCACAGAAGCAGGTACAGTATGGGATCCTAGTATGGGTTATGGTGGTCGTTTAATGGGTGCAATTGCAGCTGGGGTAAATTACATAGGCACAGACCCTTGTGTTCCTACATATGCAGGTTTAGAAAAAATACGAGATGAATATGGCCACTCTCACAAAAAATACACACTATTGAAACAAGGATCAGAAACGTTTATACCTGAAGATAATAGTTTAGATTTTGTATTTACAAGTCCACCTTATTTAGGACATGAACAATATGGTGATGAAAAAGAACAATCATTTAATAAATTTCCACAACAAGATCAATGGCGTGATGGTTTCTTATTGCAAACTATTAAGAACGCATACAAAGGATTAAAACCAGGTAAATATGCAGGTTTCAATGTTGCAAATGTAAAATCATATAAGACTTTTGAAGAAGACACCTACGATTGTATGGTAGAGGCAGGATTTAAAGACATACAAGTTTGGTGGTTATCTTTATCAACACAACAAGGCACAAAGATTCAATCCACACTAGAAGGCACAGAATCAGAAAAAAAACAAACACAAAATTACATAGGGCGATTCGCAAGACCTGACATTCCAGGCAGAAAATATGAGCCTATATTCATAGGAATCAAATAAATTACCATGTGTTCTCGTTTTGTTCTTTTATAAACCACGTATTTACTAGGTTTTTAATGCTTGACTTTTATGTCAAAATACGGTAGCATAAGTAGTATATGACAGATAACACTATGAATAAAAAATCACAATTGGCAAAATTACTTGCAACAGAAAATATTACTGTACAAGAAAATGCTGTTGCTACTGCTTCATTTGACGTAGTAAACAGAATATTAACAATCCCTATCTTTAAAGAAGAACAAAAATCAAAACATGTTTATGATATGTTAGTTGGCCATGAGGTATCTCATGCTTTACACACCCCAGCAGAATCATGGAAAGATATGAAAAATCGTTCAGATGAGTTTAGGTCGTTTGTAAACGTGCTTGAAGATGTTAGAATTGACAAGTTAATTCAAAAGAAATATCCTGGTCTTACTGATGACTATATCAAAGGTTTTGATAAAATGTACAAAGATAATTTCTTTAATACAAAAGATAAAGATATTCAAAACGATTATGCTCTAATTGATAAAATTAACTTATACTACAAATCATCAAAAACTTTAGATATTAAATTTTCTAAAAAAGAAAAAATATTAGTTGACGCTGCTGATAACTGTAAAACGTTTGATGACGTGTTA
>Ga0255765_1006452_pt1 | contig 10669 bp, 9 predicted proteins | sample 041ome_8_FD_179965 | JGI IMG/M metagenome (GOLD analysis project Ga0255765, IMG submission 179965) | Coastal salt marsh microbial communities from the Groves Creek Marsh, Skidaway Island, Georgia - 041407BS metaG (version 2) | ecosystem: Environmental > Aquatic > Marine > Intertidal zone > Salt... | reverse complement strand
GGCCAAAACACCGATACATTGAGGGCAGCTCTACAGTTGGATATTGCGAACCTTGACGCTTACTATGATTCCGCTGGATCTGTGGTCGTCATGAATCGTCATATTTGGGACACACTCTACTTCATCGACCCAACTAACAATGAGTTGGTGCCTGCCTTAGCTTCAGGCTCAAGTTTCTTGGATGATAAAACACTGGATGTAACCCTACGTCGAGGCGTCAAGTTTCATGATGGATCAGATATGGATGCAAACGATGTAGCATATACCCTGAATTGGATTAAGGACCCGGCGAACAAAATTAAGAGCGTATCTAAGGCAACTTGGATCGAGAAGGTCGATATTCTCGACACCCACAAAGTTCGAATTCATATGAAAAAGTCAAACGCTCTAGCACTTCGCTTTTTGAGCCTGTTTCCCATTCATCCTGAGGGTATTTACGAGAAGCATGGTGTCGCGGCGATGAATATTGAGCCTATCGGGACCGGCCCATATCGGGTTAAGTCAATGGATCTTGGGAAAAAGTATGTCCTCGAGAGGTTTGATGATCATTACTCTGAGAGTCCAAAAGGGCGCGCAAAAATAGCTAACCTTGAGGTGTCAATCATCCCTGAACCGGCAACACAGATAGCTGAAATAATGAGCGGTAATCTGGATTGGATTTATAAGGTTGCTGCCGACCAAGCGACGGAGTTGTCGTCGGTAAAGTCGTTGGAAGTTGAGTCGAAACCTACATCTAGAACTATGTATATAGTATTAGACGCCGCTGGTCGGACTGGCCCAGACTCGCCATTTAAATCTTTGAAAGTCAGACAAGCGGTTGCGCATGCGATTGATAGGCAAGGCATTGTTAAAGCACTGGTACAAGGCGGCGCTCAGGTCTTAGATGCATTTTGTTTTCCACAAGACTTTGGGTGCCCAAAAGATAACCTGAAGCAGTACAGCTATGACCCAGAGAAGGCTCGCCAATTATTAACTGAGGCCGGCTATCCCAATGGGTTTGAGGTAACTTTTTCGGCTTGGCGAGATAGGCCTTATGTCGAAGCAATAATGAGTAACCTCGCGGATGTCGGTATAAAGGTCAAGCTCAATTACATTAAGCTAACTCCATTGCGCAAGCAGTGGGAAAATGGCGAGCTACCAATGGTTTACGGCTCCATCGGTTCACGTGTTTCTGATATCGGGAACTTTGTGCCAACATTCTTCGGGAAATCAAAGCGGAATATCGCTGGAGATGAAGAAGTAAGTGGTCTTTTAATCAAAGCGGGTGAGTCGATGGACGAGGAGGCTCGACGTCAATTGAGTTACCAAGCGCTGCGCCGGGTGTCAGAGCAGGCGCTAGCTGTCCCCATGTTTTCTGACAACATGAACTTCGTTCACTCTTCGAAAGTAGTCGTGCCTTCAGATAGTGGTGGTACCCCTCACTTTTACCTCGCCGAGTGGAAGTGAGGCTCAGGTCTTCGTTTTGGCGCTGATGGACGTTGATTTGATGTGCCAGCTGTGACGAAGCACGAGGTCTGCTTAGAAGAAAACATAGCGACGCCGATGCGCGACGGGACTATCTTGCGGTCGGATATTGTTAGGCCTAATGGCTTTGGAGAGTACCCGGTACTTGTCTCACGTACTCCTTATGATAAGCGTCGTAAGGGGTATCGTAGAATAGCTAAATTCATGGCTGAACGTGGATATGTTTGTGTCTTGCAAGATATCCGGGGGACGCATGCGTCAGAGGGTGAGTACCATCTAGCGCGGAACGGTAGACAACATACGATGGATGCCGAGGACGGATTTGATACCGTAGAATGGGCCGCACAACTACCATCCGCTAATGGAAAAGTCTGTGTCTGGGGACACTCTTATTCCTCTTGGGCGGCATGGGTCGCAGCCGGCGCACAGCCTCCGTCACTTGCTGGATTATTTGGGTCGGGAATGGCGGCCAGTATCTTAAAAAATACACGTGGTATTTTCGAAACAGGTCGTCGTCTTCACTGGATGTATCAACAAGCTGCCGATCTGCGTCACCGGCAAGGTGGCGAGGAGCTTACAAAGGCCGAGATCGATCGTCGATGGTACGAAGTTGAGAGGTTTAAGTGGATTTGGTTTTTACCTTTCGGTTCTATCCCTGATGATACGTTTGGCTCTCTGACTGAGCAGCTAAAAGAGTATCTTGGTTCACAGGATAGAGAGGCTTGGGACTTTGATTCGCTTCATCCGTCTGTAAAAGTGCCCACTTGCACGGTTACAGGATGGTACGACCGAATAATCGGCGCTATTGAACACTTCGAAGGGATGACTCTCAACGGGCCAGAAAATCTCAGGACTCAACATCGATTGATTGTGGGTCCCTGGGGTCATGGGATGGATCACTTGGATCGTTCCTTCGGGCCCCTAGACTTTGGGTCCGACGCCGCAACTACCTACGAAAGGCTGTTGTTGGATTGGTGTGATGATCTTTTCTTCGAGCAGTCTAAGGCGCGGCCAAAAACAGCAGTTAATTTGTTCGTGATGGGGTCAAATAGTTGGCTGGGCGCTCATAGCTGGCCTCCCGATGGAGCGCGATCCATTAATTTCTATTTGGAAAGTAAGCAGGGCGCTAATACGGTCCATGGTGATGGTTCGCTGTCCGAGGTGTTGAGTGAGGCACAGGGGGTGGATAAGTATCTATATGATCCTGTCGATCCGGTCATGAGTTTGATGGCAAAGAATATGCAGATGCAGCCATGTGACCAGAGTCCCCTAGACTATCGGCCTGACGTTTTGGTGTACCAAACCGCTCCCCTCTCGAATCCTTTGCGAATTATAGGTCCAGTGACGGTTCAGTTATTTATTTCAACGGACGTTCCCGATACGGACTTTACGGCGAAATTAGTTAACGTTGCTCCAGACGGAGTTGCCGTCAACGTGACTTACGGGATTCTCAGATGTATTTACCGCAAAGGTTATGAGACAAAAGCGGAACCGCTCGTGCCAGGAGAGATCTATGAGATTAAAATAGATCTAAATCCTACTGCGATAGAGTTTAAGCGTGGCCACAAAATCCGTCTTGATATTTCGAGCAGTGACTTTCCCAACTTTGATCGAAATCACAACACTGGCAAGGATTTTTGGTTAGATGCTGAGCTAAGGCCCGCTAATCAGAAAGTACATCATGGTGGTCGTTACCCATCCCAATTAAGGATGACCGTCGTTGATTGATTCAGCTTTAGGAAAGCCTCAGCGAACTCGCTGTTAAGGATCTAACCTGGCTAGATTAAAATTTTACTGATTCCTTGGTTATGAGAACGAATAAAAACGCTGGAATCAGCGTAATTACTGGCCTGGCGTTCGTTGCATTTGCCGGACTGTGCATAACTGATCAGGACTGACTTCGGCAAAAGTTCGGCGAGAGGATTCGCGATCAGAGGGTCGTCAACGCTGGGGAACAATACAGTAGGAAATCATCTGACGCGCAATTACCCATCGGTTGCAGAGCACCGTGTGGCACGCGAGCAGAATATAGTCTTCTTTCCTATTTGATCCAGATTGATACGAGAAGCACATCTAATACAAAGGTCGTGAAAAGCATATTATTGTTTTCACGAACATCTTTTATTTTTTGGGTTTAGGCGGTTTTTTAGATTTTTCCGTCGACTGTTTACCTTTATAGGATTGCTCTGGCCCCTCGTAAACAAGGGCCGTGTTGACTTTACTCATGTCGAACTCATTTGGACAGCTTGAGGTAATAAGTTCATAAAAAATTACACGACCTTTTAATTGAGGTTTCTTGTCAGCTTCATTGAAATGACCATAGCAAGATTGATTGCAGTAAAAGATTTGAACAGATTCATTCCTTATCCGTTTAGCAGTACCGTTACTCTGGAGAATCTGTTCTTCAGGGATGATGCCGTCGATAGTACGGCAAGTATCAGATCCGACGGCAATAGACTTATATGCCGATATGGTGAGTTTTAGTGGCAACCCAGTAACCTCTCTGCCCTTTGAATCTAGCCGCATATCAAACTTATCTTTAGCGAATCGTCTAGGTTCAGAGTTGAAGCAATCTAGTATCCCCCAGGGTGCTGTAGCCTGAACGTTATAAAAATAGTTACCAGTGAGATCAGTCATCCCTCTGCACTGATCAAGCTTGGATTCGACATCATTTTTCTTATCGAACCAGCCAAGCGCATGGATAGGGTGTCCATCCATAGAAAATCCAATGGGCTTCTTTTCTATTTCTACTTTTCGCACACCCAGTTGCTCAATCAGACATTTTGGGGCGATATGGTAGTGGTAGTCATCACCTCTACCAGCGTGACCACCGCATTCGTCTAATTCACCCGCATCAAGTGTGCTGGGACGTTTCCCCGTGCGTTTATTGACAGGACCTTGAGTAGCTGGATCAAAAATAGGAATACCATTTACCGCTACGCCGATTGGTCCAGCGTCGGGTACCACCTTAACGACAAGCTGTTTTGGCTTCCGGGTTATCTTGAATTGATAGCTATGTTCAGTTGGGAATTGTTGGTTGGTAGCAATAATACCTTCCATCAATACGTGGTCTGATGCTGGGAGACCGTTTGATTTGAACTGAATATATTTTTGATCGCACTTCAAATCGAAAACTTCATTTGTAAATGTGTCGTTGTCGCAATGGTTAATGCTGACTTCATGCGCCCACAAATAAGGAGTGACAAGGAGACAAACCAATGCCCAACGTCTAAAAGGTAGCAAATTACGTTTCATAGTGAATCCTTGAATAGTGAAGGTCGGAATGCGGGCTGTAGTTTTGAAATACGTCTATCGATCAGCTTCTTGAGGTCACCTTTGTGCGCAGGTGGTTGGCTGCATGCACTTAGTATAGACGATACAAGACGCTTCAAACAGCTATAGATGCTGTGCTCGAGATATGAGTCAGCGCATAGCGAAACCCTCCAATTGTGCTATCGTTTACCCTCATTTTTTAGATTTCCAAAGTCAAACGGCTGCGTATATTTGTCGCCGAGTTATCGTTAAGTGAGTAGGTAATGAAGCGGATAAAAATCCAAGAAGTATCGCCAGAATCGAAAGCTGCAGAAGCTGGTTTTCATGCAGGCGATATTTTACTAGCAATCGACGGAATGATCATTGAATCCAGAGAAAAGTTCAGGGAAATCCTAAGTATTGGTTCATCCAGTCGAGGTGGTGATATGGTCAACTCGACAAGCTCCGATCAGAGTATTAGCAACTGCCTGATATTGTCCGACGATCAGCGAGTAAAGATGATTTCAGCGCCTTTTTCTTTGCGTGAAATAAAGTGTGTCCTCACAAAAGTAGAAATCGATCTTTCGAAAATTTGTCGTGTATCTACCACAAATGAAATACCTGGATTTAAAATTACCGAATCACTAGATGTCGTGACAGCTGAGTGCGCTTATGGAATGTCTATCATCGAAAGTTTCAAAGTTGCTAATGACTCGGGTAGGAACGATGCCACGCAGCAGATACTTCGGCAGGCGAGACAATTTGTATTAGATGAAATGCGAATAGAGGCTCTTCAAATAGGAGGAAACGCCGTTATCGGAGTTGATTTGGACTACATGGAGATGAGTTCTAAGAGGCAAGAACAACTATTTATAGTTGCGTCCGGTACAGCCGTGACCATCCAGCCTCAAGGCCGCGACTAAATTGCGCTGCTACTGATAGCAGGTCCTTAGGTTAAGGGGAAGCAATATCAATCTCAGATTCTGAGGGGTTATTTTAATTGCGGATCTCAATGCGCGCTTTGTGCTCCTAATTATTGGCCGTTATCCGTCACAGTCCGGATGACAGGCTTTTAGGTCAGATAGAAATAATTTGTCACTAAACAGTCTACAGGCCTGCGATTAATGTAACCTTCGACTAAATTGTAGAATTTGATTTTGCTTGGAGTGCTTTGCCTTGAAGGCTGTTAGAAAATTTACCGCTATGTTCTTGAGTATGTGTCTCATAATGCTCCCATTGAAGGCGCAAGCATTGGGTGACTTTAAGCATTTTCAAGAAGCCTCACTATGGCAGACGGAGGGCAGGTTTGTTGGCCTTATCAGCTACTGTGACAAACTTTCTCCATTAACGGCAAACAAGATTGCTAAGCGAAATCAAGAGAAAATTTTTGCTGTTTCTCACATCGTAGACGGAAATAACAAACCGAGTCTGGATAAAAGATTGCAACGTGCACTGTTGAGCAGCTACAAGAAAGGCTTGCGTCTCGGAAAGAAAGAAGCGGGCCCTCTGAGCAGGACAAGCCGCTACGAAGGTGAGGTATGTGATGAATTGATGAACGGCATCGTTGACGAGCAATTAAAGAGCATAGCACCCGAGCATCACTTAAGAGGCTTACGCTAACCCATCGGAAATGCGGATGAGCGGTATGTCAAACAACCTAAATCGCTAGAGCGCATCACTTTATTTTTTATTTCAGTTGAAAGCCTAACCCGCTAGCCTTCATAAGGAATCGTACATGAAGAATTTTCTTATCGCATGCATGCGCATGTGTTTTTTTATTGTTGTCTCAACGCAGGCTATGGCCAATAGCAATCAAGACTCCAAGCGGATAGATGGGGTCAAGGTAAGTTCAAAAATTGTTGGCATCTCAATGATTTTGGACGAGGTGCGAGAAATCTCGGTCGGGCAAGGTGATTTCGTTGTAGTTGGTGAAGTCTTGTTAAATTGGAATGACAGTAGCTCGACATTCCGGGCAGGCTCCACCGACTCGCAGGAGATTACGTTAACTGGCACAAGGGTGGGCGATTATTTTATGACGGAATGGGCTCCAGAGTTCTTTATATCTAACGCTGAAAGCCCTCGCGAACCAATCATCCGGTCTATTACTCTGTCATCTGATGGCAAAGTCGAGCTATTCGAAAAGTTTAAAGCCACAGTCGCTATGGATACAACAATTCCATCATATCCTTTTGGTGAACTAGATCTTCAAATCAACATAGAAGCAGTAGCACATCCAGTCGATGAGTTAATTTTCGACATCAAGCAGTTTAGCCTCGGTCATACAGAATCTAAACATGAGGTTATCAAGGGTAACTGGCATCAAAATGGCTCGAATTCGGAGGTAACAACTACGAAAAGTTTGAGGCATGGTCATAATGAATTTAGCAACGCCAAATTCCATTTGATTGCAGAGCATGATTTTGTGGATGTGGCGCAAAAGATATTTATCCCCCTGTTATCGGTGATCTTTCTGGCGCTAGTTATTAACAAGTACTGTGTGATCTATGAAACTGAGAGTGGTGGTGATAATGGAAATTGGAGAATTGGCGGTCAACTAACACTTCTCTTAACTTTATTCGCATTAAAGTTTTCTCTCGGTGCGGAAATTCCGCAAACCCATTATCTAACGTTGGTGGATGCGTTGTTCCTATCCGCAGGGGTGCTCGTAGTTGCGGCGCTTGTGTGGGGTATTATGGTGATTTACTTTTTTCAGGCGGGGCAAACGACCTTGGCATACAAGCTAGAACATAACAGCAACATCGTTTTTAGCTTACTGACAGCGGTCTTACTTGCATGGACCTTTAGTTTCGCACTACGTTAAATAACGAAAACAGTCTTTAGCATATTGACCCACCGAAGTGGGGAGGGATAAACCTGCAGCGGCGAGTGTTGCCTGCTGCAGGCTTCTCGGCTACTGCGGAAACTTAGCCTTAAACAGCGTTGGACTCCAAGACTTGCCGCCAAGTGACACAGTATGACCAACTAAGGTAGCCGATCCAAAGTCAACGCCAGAATCAACCCTGATTCCGACTATTCCCTGTGGGGTCTTTTTCGAAATATCAATATCAACATCCAGGCAGACATTGGCTTTGACTCCTGGATATGATATCGACTTAACATTACTACCATCGATTTCACACGAAATCCCTGATGCGTTATCAAACACCAGAGCGCCCTCCGCCAGAAGATTACTGCAGATGGAAGTTTTGGTTCCAAGCGCTATCTTGCAGGACATTGGTATCACCACGTGTTGACCGAACATGTCGACTGAGACTGTATTCGCAATGCCCAATTCATCATCTGAAATACCATCTAAAGCCATAAATACGCCGCCATCTACTTTGACCGAGAAATTACCCAAGCCTTTGTGTGCACATTTTTTAACATCAGGCGTGCCTGGTACTGCTGGCGTACAGATTCCTTTAATGGTGTGGTGACACATTTTTTTGGGGTGTTTCCAGTTGCCACAGGGGTAGGCAACACTCTTGGATGGACCGCAATGCTTGGCTATTCCAGGCGTGCCAGGAATCGTGACGCATTGATTTATTGAGAAGTCCTCTGACATGTGTTCACCCCAAGACATCAGCTCTTTTGCACTAGCCCCTGTTGCGAAGAAACAAGAAAATACCAGTGCAATTGTTCCTATTAGTCCCGTTAATTTTTTCATTTTTAAATCCTTTACTGTGAAGCTCCGCTACTCTGATGCCGTGCGAAGCATTATTGAAACGTTTCTTGGGCTGCATCCTCCGCATCAGCAGTTGTGTCTTCTACAAAATCTGTTGCGGAATCCTGCGCCGAATTTGTTAAGGAATCTTGAACATCATCACCCATCGATTGCATGGGGTCTGTAATCTCGCCAGACAGAGAATCAGTATCTGCTGGTAGTGCTGTCGATGTTGTTTGACTACTATTTTCGGTCTCTGAAATCGCAATGCTGGTATTTTTTGTTTCCGACATCATTACAGCTTGCAATACCCCAAACGCTTGGTCATACATCGCAGTTGCCTGCTCGAGTGGAACATCATTGTTCATGATGAACTCACATACCCGAAAAAGAATTTCTCTAGCCAATAGAACTCCAGGTGTTCTCCCGGCCATTTCTACGCCAGACCGACCTCCGCTCATCGATTCGTTTCCACCTTCAGTCGGCAACGACAGGCCAAGTGACTCGCTAGATTGATCGGTATCGATTGCGTCGGGACTAGGAGGTAAGCAGCTTTGGAAATTTGACTCACGTTGCTTGCCGACGCCAAAATTCATTGTGGCTGTAGTTCCAACCAGAATTTCATCTTGATTAGTCAGAGTTTCTTTTTTGAGGCTGACGTCGGGTTGTTTAACTTCAGGGATAGCGCAGCCGACCAATGAAATTAGGATTAGCCCAATACCAATTTGTTTGTTCATTAATCCACTCTCCAGATTTATTGGTTTTCTAGTTCAGATTCGTTTGCCTCTTGCAAACTCTCCCACGGACGTAGGCATTTATTACGTGCTGGATCCCAGACATATCCGGCTGAGGGAATACAACCATGTGCGTCTCGTTTAGATCCGATTAGCACATCCTGGCGGCAACCAATTATTATCACAGCTATGGTTAGCAGCATTAATTGGTTAAACAATTTCATAAAAACAAGATAGCAAAATAAGGAGAAGCCGTACCCTAAAAATTAGAAGATAGGTAATCTAGGGTGAAATTAGGGTGTGGATCTCTGCATGCGAAGCATGAAATCGTAAACAAAATAAATGAAATTACGTAATTGGAAAATAGGCTGCTATCGAATTAATTACCTGAAAGTAATGAGTAATTATGAGAAATAAAATCGGTTTATTACTATCACTCTTTTTGTTCAGCACCGTAAAGGCCGGCGAATTTCAGGATGCAATTAGAGCGGCTAACGAAGGGGATTTGGAAACAGCGACAGAGTTACTCAGCCCCCTCGCGAAAAATGGACATGCCGGCGCCCAGTTTTTAATGGGTACATTAATTGAAGAAGAGAAGGGTATTGAATTCGCAGCAGCTTTTTACCAAAGTGCAGCGGAAGGTGGTTTTGCGTCTGCCCAATATAGGCTTGGTTTGATGTATGAGACTGGGGAAACTTCTACTCCTGATAAAAAGAGAGCGCGTTACTGGTATTTCAAAGCTTCAAAACAAAACAACGTTGATGCGCAGTATCGGCTCGGGCGGCTACTTATAACAGAGGGCAAGTACAAGAATGACCCACAATTTGTAATCAACTTGCTTTCCGAACCAGCCTCAGTTGGTCATATCGACGCTCAATATCAATTGGGTCTGGTTCACGACTTAGTCTTGGGAGATGTCGTTACTGCAATTAAGTGGTACTCCTTATCTGCAAAACAGGGCTCCCCCAGCGGCCAGTTCGCGATGGGTCTTAAATACGATTTAGGCCATGGAGTACTTCAAGACTACAGCGCAGCAAAGCATTGGTACTTAGCTGCTGCTGAACAGGGAAACGTAAAAGCTCAGGCTAACTTAGGGACCCTTTATGCCGCCGAAAAAAGCATTCTTCAAAGTCAGCTAAAAGCATATATGTGGTTAAACCTTGCGGCAGCCTCTGGCTCTAAAGTAGGAGCTGAGAATAGAAAAATGTTGATCGATGAATTGAACGCTGAACAGATTGATCTAGCTCAAAAAATGTCACGAGACTGTAAGACCAAGAATTATCGTGGTTGTTAGAGATTTTGGGGATTATAGCGGGATCGAACCTGCGACCTCCGCGTTATCAGAACGAATAGAGGCGCTGGAATCAGCGTAATTACTGGCCTGGCGTTCGTTGCATTTGCCGGACTGTGCATAACCTATCAGGACTAACTTCGGCAGAGCACCATCTAGTGTCGCTAATATATTTGGGTGACCGGGGTGTGGCATTGCAACGTATGGCGCGCCCGAGAGGATTCGAACCTCTGACCTCTGCCTCCGGAGGGCAGCGCTCTATCC
>Ga0255765_1006448_pt1 | contig 10672 bp, 7 predicted proteins | sample 041ome_8_FD_179965 | JGI IMG/M metagenome (GOLD analysis project Ga0255765, IMG submission 179965) | Coastal salt marsh microbial communities from the Groves Creek Marsh, Skidaway Island, Georgia - 041407BS metaG (version 2) | ecosystem: Environmental > Aquatic > Marine > Intertidal zone > Salt... | reverse complement strand
CCTCTCATCGATGAACCCGACACACAAGACGTCCGTATGGCGTGTACTAATTCATTTTCATCCCACGATCGGACGCGCACGGTATTTTCGCCCTCTGGCGGTGCTCGTCGTTCGCCAATCTACGCGCACGTTTCGGGACGCCATCCGTCAGTCGCTTTACATTCCGCGTGCATTCGCGAGCTCACGCATCGCTTCTCGCGCGCCATCGCGTCGTTCGCGCGCACGGACGCACTCTAAGCATATTACACCGCCTCGTCATCGGCGCAGACGCCGCCGCGGTGCGCGCACCGCGTTGAGTCCGCGCGTTTTCATCCTGTCCCGGTGGTTCCCCTCCCGCGCCGCGCCGCGCCACCATGTCGCGAAGACCACGCGCGTCGCCGCTCGTGTGACTCGGCGGTAGGGGCTGGAGTAGTACGCACGCACGCGATCGGCTGCGCGTGCGTTCGAACGGTCGAAAGGTTGCGCGACGCGCGCGCGTGCGAGTGAAGCGCGCGAACGCTCGAGTGTCTTTTTGTGTCCCCAGAAAAGCGCACGCGTCGCGCGCGCGTTTGACTGTTCATTTTGAATTCCACCCGGCAACGCTCGCGTTTTCGTCGCGAGCGCGACGCATGCGTATTTATTAGCGCACACGTCCCTTCGTTAACGTCTATGTCTATGTCTATGTCGACGTCACACAAAGTGACACATGTGTTTCGCTTCGCCGGGTGAGAGGTCAAACGGCACGAGCACGCTCACCACCACGCCGTTGCCGTCGCCGTCGCCGTCATCCATCGACCGCACGTGATGCCACCAAAACGGCGGCGTATACAACACATCCCCGGGCTCCAACGTCACCACCATCGCGTGCGCGTCGGCAAAATCGGGAAACTTTTCGCGCTGTCTCGCGTCCCCGCTCGCGTACGCGTCGTAATCCACCCTCGACACCTCGGGACGATCGCGCCGTGGGTACAACTTGCGAAAGTCATCCGGCGCAAAAAGCGTGAATGTTTTTCGCCCCACCTTCTGTGCGAGAAACCCGTGACACAAGTCATAGTGCAACGGCGTCACGTACCCGCCGCGGCCAAACCACACGCGGCTATTCGCGAGCGTCGCGTCTTCGTCGAACACGCGCGCTATGAAATCGATGCCCGCAACCTCAGCGCATCGCGCGCTCACCCGCGCTCGGCAATACATCTTCGTCGTCGACGACGACGCACCGCCAAACACCTCGCGCGCAGCGCTCGCCACCCTCATCTCGCGCACCTCGCAATCGCACTTTAAAAACTTTAAAAACACCGATGCCTCGCGCGCCACCAACGCCTCGCACCGCGCCTCCTCACCCTCCTCCCCGCACACGGTACGAATGAACGCATCGCAATCGCGCCACGCCACCGACGCGCGTTCGCCGTCGCCCAGCGCGCCGCGAAACACCACCGGCGCGCGGTGGCGGTAGCGCGCGCGAAACGCCGCGGCATCGTCCGCACGCGCAGCATCATTCGCGCCGCCGCCGCCGCCGCCGCCGTCATCGGCGTCGTCGCGCATCGTCGGATATATATGCACCGATATCATCCGCGCGCGCGCGCGTCGCGCGTGTGCGGCGACGACGATGATGACGCGGCGGCGCCACGCGCTTTGGCGGTTGGTCGCCCACGCCCCCCAATCGCCCGTTCCATCGGCGTTCGTGCGCGCATCCGCGACGACGACCGCGCGCGCGATGACGCGCAGAGCATGGCGAAAATGTCGACGATGACCGCGCGCGCGTCGTCCGCGCCGTCGCGCGCGTCGCCGGCGCCGTCGCGTCGTCGTCCGTGCGTGACGATTAATCTTCTCACGTGCGTGTCATATACAATGGCCCATGGGCTCTATATATAGCGAAAGTACACACACCACGCCAACACACACCCGGTATGCGTTGTAGTATATATACCATTAAACCATCTACAGTATGAAACGGCGTGTGTCCGCCGCACGCCCCCAGCGCGCGTGTTGTAGTATATATACCATTAAACCATCTACAGTATGAAACGGCGTGTGTCCGCCGCACGCCCCCAGCGCGCGTGTTGTAGTATATATACCATTAAACCATCTACAGTATGAAACGGCGTGTGTCCGCCGCCGCCAGGGGGAGCCCACCGCCGCCATTGATTGCCTCGTCCGCCGACGCCGACGCGTGCGCGACGCTTTTGGACGCTTTTGAACGACGATGGGATTTTCTTGCGCACACGCCAACGCGCAGCGGCACCGCGTGACGACGACGACGACGCCGGTGCGTCGCGTCAATGTGCACGATGATGATGTGGACGAAGCGTCGCTCGGGCGCGCGCGTCACGATCGCCGCCGCGGTGGCGCGCTGACGACGATGTTGGGCGGGTTCTCGCTCGGCAAGGTGGCCATATGCGCGATGTGTGCGGTGGCGATGTCGTCGACGACGGCGCCGCGCGCGGCGTTGGGTGGTGGGGTGGTTTTGGGCGCGCGCGCGTCTGAGACGACACCCGCGGAATTCGCGTCGACGACGAGCGCGACGTTCGTGTCGACGTTTGACACCGATGGCGATGGGTCATTGAGTGTGAGTGAGATGGATACGATATTTACCACGTTGCATGAGCGAACGGAGTACGGAGCGTCGGATGCGCACGCGCACGGGCACGACGACGCGGCGACGTTGACGCCTACGGAGGTCTTCGCGAACGCCGACGCCGACGGGGACGGGGAGTTGTCGGCGTTGGAGTTTGCGAACGGATGCGCCGGGATTCTACGATGCGCTGCTGACGAGGAATGTGAATTTGACACGTCCACGTCGAGCGCGTCGACGTCGGAATCGACAGGCGCGAGCAAGTTGCTTGGGTTCAAGAGCGCCATGGGCGGGGCTATTCTCGCCGAAGCCTTTGTGGGCGGTATGGCGCCAACGTTTCTCGCCAAGGTGCTCACGAACACCATCGACGAAGCCCTTGGGTTGATGAATGCATTTTCTGGTGGTATTTTCCTAAGCGCTGGCTTGACGCACATTTTGCCGCACGTCATCGAGGCGAGCGCGAGCGTTACGTGGTCGCCTCAAGCGTATCCTCTGCCTTACGCGCTCGTGTGCTTGGGGTACATGTTGATTTTCTTCGTCGAACGTGTGTTGTTTCACACGCACGGGCACACATTGGAAGAGCACGACCACGACGAGGAGCACGACGCTGAAGAAGGTGGCAACGCGAATACAGCGAAACACTCGCACTCTCATTCGCATTCGCACGCGCCGGTAATCGCCCAGAAAGAAAAATCCGCAAAACCTCGTCGTCGGCGAATGACTGACGCAGAGATGGCTCCATACGTCTTGCTTATTGCTGTAAGCTTACACGCAATACTGGCTGGAGTGTCGCTCGGTGTGCAAAGCACGCGCACGAACATCACCGCGGTGGCCATCGCCATTATTTCTCACAAAGCTCCGGCGGCGTTTTCCATCGGGTTTGCATTTTACAAATCTGGTGTGACGACGTATAAACACATGTGCGCAATTATGTTTGCGTTCGCGTGTGTGACACCGATCGGTATCGCCATTGGCGTTGGCATCGGTTCATCATCGCCGACGGCGTCGCTCGTCCTCGAAGGTTTAGCTGCCGGTTCATTTATTTACGTCGGCGCCACGGAAATCGCGACGGATGAATTTGAAACTTCCGCCGAAGCTTGCGGGGACAAACACGGGTTACAGGCTGAACATATCGCGCATAGTCACCGCGTGCATCAAGCGCCGGACCGTAAGAATCGTTTGAAGAAATTTTTCGCCTATGCCGCCGGCGTGGGAACAATTCTACTCGCCGGCCTCGCCACGCACGATGATCATGATTGAAACGAATGAAACATTAGACCACGTAGCGTAACACAAAGTTGTAAGGTTTATTACATTTACGCGGGTTTTCTACGCGGTGGATGCGAGTGTCGACGCCACCACCCAGAGTGTAGCCAGTTCCACAAAACGTCGCAGAACTGCTCATGCAGATTCTTACTAAAGCTGTGTATTTTCACAACTGTGAAAAGCGTGCGCAAATGCTATAAATGGAATTGATACAGCACACGGTCTCGAATGGAGCAGTAGCGAATTTTCCTTGGATGGGTAAAATCGATGCTCGGTACAGTAGTACGGTACATGGAAGTGGTACAAAATTCGACAAACGCGTCGCGCGTGTGCGCCGCGGGTGAATGATGGTGATGGTGGTGATACAGTTCGAGGCATGTTAGCCATTACGGTTCTTGAGACTCTTTTCAGATGTCTTTGTCTTACCATCCTTGCATGGCGGTGATTATTTCTTCAGGATCCGATGGCATGTGCAAAATTTCTTCCATTGCTTTGTCACCGACAACGTCCTCGTCAAGGGCATACACACACGTCAACGTCAGTTGTGATTCGGGACGCGGTAGCTTTGACTCCAAATTTTTCGCTTGTTCAATTTCTACCTTATCCGATTGACGCGATACTGAATCCGCCGCTAATTCTTTAGGCACGTCCATCGTTAACCACGGCAGATCTTCCATATTCATGAACAATTCGGCCAAATCAGAGTGCGCGACAAACGCGCCTTCGTTCAGTCGTTTGTTCGTGTCAACTTTCGCGCTCTTCGCAGTCTTCGTCTTTCGCTTCTTCGAAGCGTTCGATACATCTAGTTCAGAGCCGGCGACGAACGTTTCTAGATCTCCGCATGAATCAAACAATCCCAGCTCATCCTTCTGCGCAAAGAGAGTTTCAATGTGTTTCTTGTACGCCATCTTAGCCTTAGTACGCCTCAGCTTTTCCGCGGAATGAATGGCTTTGCAAGCGGCACGAATGGCACCTTGAACTTGAGAAGTGTGATAGCCAAAAGCCATAATGGCATTGAAATCATCTTTTGTCGGCGGTGTGCGAATGAAAATCTCTTTTTCTTCAGGCGAAGCATCCGTTGGTGGCGGTGGCGGTGCCACAACCACAATATCTTCTGAAGCGCCGTTCACTTTCCCACATGGACGCATTGTTCCGCGGCGTGCAAACCAAAGTCCACAGGCGTTACACAGCGTACGCATGCCGTTGGGACCCCGTCGCATCAGGGGCGTGCTTGCGACGCCGCAGTTTGGATTGGAGCACGTCGCACTGCACGAGTGTTTCGTGCGCACTGGTGGCGTCAAAGACGGAATGCGCTCAAACTGACGACGAGTAATCTCTTGTACAATACACGCACACGCATCTTCGGCGTTCATCGTTCCGGGGTCAGATTGCGCGATGAGGCGACCGTCACCTTCAAATCCCCACGTAACTTTGTGCACGCCGTGTTCGTCGACAGACGCGGAGAACGGTTCTTCGAATAACAAACCCTTGACCTCGTATTCACGCGGAATAAATACCGATGGGATAGATGGGTCCCGTTTTTTAGTTTCCATGGACCTGACGCACAGTTGCACATCCTCATGCGTCAACACTCCCAGGGACGCGATGCGGATTTCAGAGTATAACGTAGTCACGTTCTTCAACTTTGCGCCTCGTATGCGTGACGATGCCTTAACAAACGGTTCCTTGATTGAAACACGCTGACCCAGAATAGACGTTCGAGAACTTCGCCGAAGCGATTCTATTTGTGGATCGTTTGCGACGTCAAACAAATTGCCCTTGTTGCTCGTTGTCGCGCTCGTCGTACCCGTATCATGATTCTCAAACGCTTCGCCGCCGTCCAGAGAGCTCTCGCTCCCAAAGCTCCTCACGGTCGTTAAATGCGCCGTCGTCGTCATTTTCAACGTCCGAGCGCCCTCACTCGCTCGCGGAGTTTGAACACACACTTGCGTACTACCAGCACTTAAATCATCCACGCTCGTAGACGTCCTGAGTCCAGCCCGAGTGGTCGCGTTTCGTGCGAGCTTCGTGAAATCCACATCCAATGCGCTCTGCTCCTCCAATTCCGACGCCAATCGCCCATCCGTGAATAAATTCATTCCACCAATCGTACCAACCTTACTCGTTCCGTCCAATGTCGCACAAATCTCGCGTGCCTAGGCGATACAAATGTCATTCGTCAGTCGTCAATCGTTCGGCGGCGAGCGTCGTCTCGTCAGCCTTCTACGCCATCGGCGCAACGCCCTCGTTCGCACCCCTCGCCGTCGCCCTCGCGCGCGCCTGGGCGTCTCAAACACCGCGACGAAACCCATCGTCGCCGTGTGCGACCCGTGCGCGGTGCACGACGGGCGCAGAGCGCCTCACGCGCGCGGTACCACCCGCGCGTCTCCGATCGATTGGTGTTCCGCCGTGCCGCGTCAGCACATCGCAACCTCGCGCCCTCGCGCTCGCGCTCGCGCTCATCGCGCACCTCGATGCGCGCAATCGCACGCGAGATATGATTGACGTCGCCTTCACGCGGTGTTGCGCACGGCGACGATGGTGACGCGCACGAAGTGACGACGGTTGGGGTATCGTCGCGGCTCGCGACCTTTGGGAACCGTCGCGTGGTGTCGCGATATCGACGTCGACGGCGGCGCTCGCGTGGGTGTTGACGGGTTCAGCGCGATGATAAAAACTATATCGTCGCGTTGACGGGCCGAGCGGGGCGAATGCGCGGGCGAGCGCGACGTTCGCGCGAGGTGAGCTCGCGTGGAGAGGCTGGCTAGGCGGCGTCGGCGGCGCGCGCGGGGGAATATTTACATTCGATCTATCGTTTTCGCGCCGCTTTCAATGCGCGCGCGATGATTTCAACACATTCACGTTCGATGTTGACGACGTGCGTCGCGAGCGTTGCGCGAAGGTGCGCGATGGCGTCTTCTGTCGCGCGAGAGGCGTCGACGTCGGCGGGAATATCTTCTGATGATTGCGCGCGTCGTTCGTCATCGTCGCCGTTCGGTGCTTCAGGCTTCGCGCGCTTGCCATTTCGCACCTTGTTCACCGTCGTGAGCGGCGTGGCGCATTTCGCCTCAGAGAGGCCGTTTCGGAGCACGAAATCGACGACGGCGTCGTCGCTCGATAAAACGCAGCGCTCGCGAACAGCCGCCGACAACTCACCCATCGAACCGTCGACGACAAAGGTTCCGTTCGAGTCGATCGTGCGCACGCACCCGACGTCGACGAGAGCGTCAAAAATATGATCCCATGATAGCGCTTGGAGGATGACGTGATGTAAATTCTGTGTGCGCGCGAATAAGACGCGTCGCGGTGAGTCGGAGCGCGAAGCGTCACATCGAGCGTACGCGCGACAGACGGGACGGGCGTACAATGTTTGTTTCGTTCGCGCCGTGTCCACGACGTACCTCGTTTTCGATGTGTTTGCGAATGCGTTCGCGACCGGGGAATCGTTTTGCATCGGCGTCATAGATGTGTTGCGCCGCGCGAACGACCACGTACGCGGGCAAGACGTGAATCTCCTTCATTCTCGCGACACGCGCGGTGAATCCATCGAAAGATGCTCGAGCGTTTTGCGCGTCCATATCGACTTTGTGAAATACTTCACAGATGAGTCAAACGTAGTACTGATGTGGGTATTTTACGGTGCGCACAACAGATAGCACGATGCGAATGCGTTGGCGTGGCGTGATGTGGCGCGCGGCTGACTGCGACGCGACGAGACTTTGACATCGTCGTCGTCAACTTTTCACCTTTACTTTTGTGATTTGTCTGTTACAAGTTCGAGCTATTCAATAAGAGCCACCTTAAACACGATCGCGCGATTAACCATTGGCGCACTGGTTGCCCATCGCGTGGCCTTGTGCCATGAAAATTCCAAACGAAGGACGCCCCCATCCTGACGTTTCGTCGCAGCGCTCTGCTGCTTTATGTTTACGTCCCTTTGTTGCGAGGAGGAGTGCTCGGTCGCGCACCCATCATCGACCCAAATCCGCCCATGAGCTTACGCTCGGCAGGCTTCAATATCTGGAAGCTGCACATCAAGTTTTCATCTACAGTCATCATCGCACCGGCGTTGTCGAACTCTCCGCAATAGTTGGGCGCCGAGAAAACCGTGACAAGCTGCCGCTTTCCGAAAAACTCATACCCATTCTCAACAACCTGATGCGCTCTAACCACTAAGTCAAAATCAAACTTGGCGAGGAAATCGCCAACAACATCGGTCCCGTACGTATACGATACCCCGCGGTCGTTCTCGCCCCAGCCCTGAATATCCGCGTCTGGGTCGCTCCACAAAAAGTCGCACAACATTCCCATATCGGGAATGTCCGTCGGCCGTTTGATTTGAACTATTTGCTGTAGATCCTTCAACTCCGGACTCGGCCCGCCGTGAATGCAAAAGATCTTTTCATCCACAATGGCTGCAAACGGAAGGCAGTTAAACACGTCACAGAACACGCGCCACAACTTGATGTTGTACCGTCTCTTACACTCGTCATAAAAACCGTAAATGCGCGAAATCGAGTTGCACTCGTGGTTCCCCCGCAACAGGAAAAAGTTTTCTGGATACTTCACCTTGTATGCCAACAACAAGCAAATCACCTCCAAGCCTTGCTTGCCGCGATCGACGTAATCGCCCAGGAACAAATAATTCGCCTCTGGGGGAAACCCGCCGTACTCAAACAGTCTCAACAAGTCCGAGTATTGCCCGTGCACGTCACCACAAATCTTCAACGGCGCCTCGAGTTCAAGCAAGCACGGCTGTGCCAAGAAAATCTCTCTGTGTACCGCAAAACCGGGGTAAAAAATTCATCAGTCAGTCGCGTCGTCGTCGTCGCTCGTCGTATACGCTCAGCGTCGCGTAGCGCGCTCGCGTCCCCTCTTCTCTCATACCCTCGTCACGCGCCGCGCGCAAATGACCATTCACACCGAGCGCATGAGCACAACGTTGAGCCCCGCACACACGCGCACACGCCGCACCGACACGCACGAACCCGCCCGCGGCTCGATCGGCGTCGCGCCCGCTGACCCTCTCCACCACCTTCACACGCGCGCATTTCACCTCTCACCGCGCACGCACGCGCACTTTCCCGCGTACACACCCACGCAAACGCACGCACGAGTTCCACTTCATATTTCCCGCCCGTCACCCGCACCGAACCCGCGTCGCGCGCGCGTCACACGTCGTCGATCTCCACTCGCGCGCCTCGACCGCGCGCGCCTCGCGTTCGCATCGAATCGTCCCAACACGCACCTCGCCGCCGCGCACAGCGCTCTGATCTCGCCCTCCGCCAATTGCACCGTACGATTATTCGGTTGTCCGCGCACGCTCAACAACCGTTCGATCACGCTATCGACGTCCAGCGTGGTGGTCATGATTGACGCTGGTGATTCAAACGTTTACGCGCGAATCGATTCGTTCGGGTGTCAATCTTTCGTCGTCGTCGCTGCGGCGGCGCAGGCGAACGTCGATAACGCGCGGAAAGTGTGCGCGTGAAATGCGTCGCCACACCGCGCGTGCGAGCGGAGCGCGATCGAACTCGCGTCGCGCGTCGCGACGGGGTGTGCGGAGCGCCGCGCGCGGGACGGCGAGGACGGGGACGGGGTGGAGACGTCGAATGTCCGAAATTTGAAAAGGGACGTAGTGTGAGGTGATATATGCCCATGTGTGTGATTTATGAGGTGCATACGGGCGCGCGCCATCTACGCCTCGGGACACCGCGGATGAGGAGGAGGACGACGACGACAGAGATGACGCGACGCGATGGATGATTTTGAGTTAATCTTACTTTATAGTATTTCAATTCGATCAAAATTGAGCACGTGAAACAACAAAATGACTCGATTGACGCCGACGCGGAAAATTTGGCCGTCGAGACGCGCGCGCGGAGACGCGACTGACGGGACGCGAGAACGCGCCGTGTGTTATGGTCGTAGCATTCATGGTGACACGCTGTAACACACTCACATATCATATTTTAACACATTTCACCTCCAGTGGCTTGGGAGTTGGACAACGCACCGTACATGGGCGCTTGCTTGGCGTGCGCGCGTTTGGTTGAGCGGCGGCCAAAGACGTACCCGACGAGCGCGACGACGGCGACAAGCGCCGACACCGTGGCCGTGTTGGCGTAGAAATCTTGCGACATGCCGTTCGTAGACGCACCAAGGGCGTAGTGACTGTGACCGAGCGAGCTCGGGCCGTCGACGGGCTTGATATTCTTCATGATTTTCTTCGCGAGCTCCTTGGCGGTGTACACCTCGGCGTCGCGTTCGGTACCCTTGACGACGGCTTCAATCTTGGCGGCGGCGGCTTTTGAGAACAAATCGTTGAGCTTGGAGCTCGCAGATTCAGCGGCGGCCTTGGCTTTTTCCAAAGCTGCTTCGGCTGTAGCCTTGGCGGCGGCAGCGTCGGCGACAGCTTCCTTGGCCGAGTCGACGCCGGATTGCATGAGTTCAGCGTTTTCACGCGAGGCGTCAGTACCGTCGCTAGCAGCCTTTGCAGCAGCAGCCGCAGCATCGGCTTCAGCCTTGGCGGCTTGAGCCTTGGCGTCGGCCAAGTTTTCAATTTCTTCTTGCAAGCTTTCTTCGGCAGATTCAATTTCCGATTCAGCAGCGTCGACTTCGACGGTAGCCTCCTTGGTGGCGAACTCGGCTTCATCGGCGGCTTGGTCGGCTTTATCGGCGGCTTCTCTCGCGGCGTTTGCCTTGTTGTTGACGGCATCTTCAGCAGCTTGTTCGGCACTTTCAGCAGCTTGTTGAGCATGGTCCGCAGCAGCCTTTTCTTGCGAATCCTGCTCATCGACAATCAACTTACCGTCGGTTCCGATTTTAACGGCGCCGGAGACGTCGTTCCCGCCA
>Ga0255765_1006447_pt1 | contig 10673 bp, 3 predicted proteins | sample 041ome_8_FD_179965 | JGI IMG/M metagenome (GOLD analysis project Ga0255765, IMG submission 179965) | Coastal salt marsh microbial communities from the Groves Creek Marsh, Skidaway Island, Georgia - 041407BS metaG (version 2) | ecosystem: Environmental > Aquatic > Marine > Intertidal zone > Salt... | reverse complement strand
AGTTGAATTAATTACTGCATCGCCAACTGATAAAACACCAGAATATACCCTTATGAATGTAAGGGTTCCCACAAATGGATCAGTAGCAATTTTAAATGCAAGCGCAGAAAAGGGCTCTTCGTCTGATGATTTTCTAGAGTCCTCAACTTCATCTTCTTGTGAGTTATTTGGAATAACACCTGTTATTGCTTTAACTTCATCCGGCGCTGGTAAGAAATCAATTACAGCATCAAGCATAGCTTGAACACCTTTATTCTTAAACGCTGAACCACACAAACCAACGATTAACTCATTTGCTAATGATCTTATTCTTAAACCTTCTTTTATTTGCTCTACTGAAAGCTCACCAGATTCTAGGTAAGCATCCATAAGCTCTTCATTGGCCTCAGCTGCTGCTTCAACCATTTCTTCTCTTAGTTGAGAACATTTATCAACCAGTTCAGCAGGAATTTCTTTTGAGTCAAAAGTAAGACCTTGATCATCTTCATTCCAGTAGATTGCTCTGTTGTTTATAAGATCAACAACACCTTTGAAATCTTCTTCAGTACCGATGTTATATTGAATTGGAACAATATTGGCTTGCAGTCTTGTTTTAATTTGCTCTACAACCTTTTCAAAGTTTGCTCCAGCTCTATCCATTTTATTAACAAATACAATTCTTGGAACTTCATATCTATTTGCTTGTCTCCATACTGTTTCAGACTGAGGCTCAACACCAGAGGTACCACAAAATACCACCACAGCCCCGTCAAGAACTCTTAGCGATCTTTCAACTTCAATTGTAAAATCAACGTGACCTGGAGTATCGATAATATTTATTCTGTGCTGAGGGAACTGTTGCTCCATTCCACTCCAAAAACATGTGGTAGCAGCAGAAGTAATTGTTATACCTCTTTCTTGTTCCTGCTCCATCCAGTCCATTGTTGCAGCACCATCATGAACTTCTCCAATTTTATGAGAAAGTCCCGTATAAAAAAGAACCCTTTCAGTCGTTGTTGTTTTACCAGCATCTACGTGTGCACATATACCAACATTACGATATTTATTTAAAACAGTTTGTCTTGCCATAATTTTTTACTTAATTAATGATTAAAATCTGAAATGTGAGAAAGCTTTGTTTGCTTCAGCCATTTTGTGAACATCTTCTCTTTTTCTAACAGCAGAACCTTTTTTCTGGGAAGCATCAAGAAGCTCTCCAGCAAGTCTTAAATTCATAGATTTTTCACTTCTTTTTCTTGCTGCATCTACAATCCATCTCATAGCTAGAGCTTGTCTTCGTGCAGGTCGAATTTCAATTGGAACTTGATAGTTTGCACCACCAACTCTTCTTGACTTAACTTCAACAACTGGACTGACTTCTTCTAAAGCTTTCATAAAAACATCTAATGGCTCTTCCTTGGATGTTTTAGTAATTTGATCAAATGCTCCATATACAATTTTTTCTGCAACAGACTTCTTGCCATCTTTCATTAGATTGTTCATAAATTTAGCAAGAATTACGTCCTTATACTTAGGATCTGGTAAAACTTTTCTTTTCTCGGGACTTCTTCTTCTTGGCATAATTATTTACCTTTCTTTGCTCCGTATTTGGATCTTCTTTGCTTTCTATTGGCAACTCCTGATGTGTCAAGCGTGCCTCTAACTGTATGATATCTGACACCAGGTAAATCTTTTACCCTACCACCTCTTATTAGAACTAATGAATGTTCTTGAAGGTTGTGACCTTCTCCACCTATGTATGAAGTTACTTCATACCCACTTGTTAATCTAACCCTACAAACTTTTCTAAGAGCAGAGTTAGGTTTTTTAGGTGTTGTTGTATAAACACGAGTGCATACGCCTCTTCTTTGTGGGCATGCATTCAGTGCCGGTACGTCAGTCTTTCTAACTTTTGGTTTTCTAGACTTTTTTAATAATTGATTTACTGTTGCCATAATAATTTATTTTAGTTAGGCCGCGATTTTATAGAGCAGATAAGCCGCGGTCAACATTATTCCTCATTTTCTTGAAGTTCTTGTCTTAGCGCTGCCTCTATGTCATCAGCAGAAAGTGTTTGTTCTTCAAGATCGTATTGTTTTTTATTTTTTAGTCTGTCATGGAACTCCATACCTGTACCAGCAGGTATTAACCTTCCAACAACAACGTTTTCCTTAAGACCTCTTAGATGATCTTTTTTACCAGTTACTGCAGCCTCTGTTAAAACCCTAGTAGTCTCTTGGAAAGATGCAGCTGAAATAAATGAATCAGTTGCAAGTGATGCTTTTGTAATTCCCAACAATACTCTTTCAAATTCTGCTGGAGTTTTACCATCGGCTTCAACTTTTTCATTTTCTTCTTTCAATTCAGCATAGCTAACTTGATCGCCTTGTATAAACTTAGTATCACCGCCATCAATAATTAATGCCTTTCTTAACATTTGTCTTAAGATAGTTTCAATATGCTTATCATTGATTGATACGCCCTGAAGTCTATATACATCTTGAATTTCATTAACTATAAAGTTTGTTAATTCAGGAATACCTTTTAGTCTAAGGATGTCATGAGGACTATATGGCCCGTCAGAAATAATATCGCCTTTAGAGATTCTTTCACCCTCAAATACAGATAATGTTCTATGTTTAGGTATTAACATTTCAGTATTTTGTGATTTTTTAGTAGCTCCTTCAGGTGTAATAACCAATCTAACTTTACCTTTAGTCTCTTTACCGAATGAAATAATTCCAGTCTCCTCTGATAAAACTGCTGCATCTTTTGGCTTTCTTGCTTCAAATAGATCAGCAACTCTTGGTAAACCACCAGTAATGTCTTTGGTTTTGGATGCAACTAAAGGCATTCTTGCTATAACTTCACCAGCAGTTATTTTTTGACCATTAGCAATATTCACAAGGCCGCCTGCAGGCAATGGATACTCAGCAGGTGCTTTAAATTCTCCCATTAGCAAAGTCTTACCTTTAGAGTCTTGAATCAAAACTTTTGGTGACATATCTCTTCCGGCAGTTGGTCTATCTGAAACTTCAATAATTTCGATACTTGAAAGACCAGTAAGATCATCCATCTGTTCTCTCACTGTCACGCCGTCTTCAATGTCTTCAAATTTAACTTTACCTGAAACTTCGGCAATAATTGGTCTTGTATATGGATCCCATGATGCAATTTTAATACCTGCTTCAAGCTCAGATTTATCTTTAACTTCAAGAGTAGCACCATATGGAACTTTATATTGCTCAATAATTTTTCCACTTGCTTCAGTGATTGTTGCCATTGCATTTCTTGAAACTACAACTTCAAGCTTATCTTTATTTGTTACGGTTTTAATATCATCACTAAATGTAACAACTCCGTCATTTTTATTGAAAATTGCATTGTCTTCAGATGCGCTTGATGCAGCACCACCGATATGGAAAGTACGCATAGTAAGCTGAGTTCCTGGCTCACCAATAGATTGAGCTGCAACAACACCAATTGCCTCACCTCTATGAACTAGGTGACCTCTTGCTAAATCTCTTCCATAACACTTGGAACAAACACCAATAGATGCCTCACAAGTCATTGGAGATCTAACCTTCAAAGAGGCTAGGTTTAAAGACTCAATTCTATCAACTGCATCTTCATCCAGCATTGTATCTTTTGCATAAAGCTCATTACCATCGCTATCTAATATCGGTTCTGCAATTACTCTTCCTAAGATTCTATCTGTTAATGGCTGTATTATTTCTCCACCATCAATAATAGAGGTAACAGTAATTGAATTTTCAGTACCACAATCATCAATATTAATAACTGAATCCATTGATACATCACATAGTCTTCTAGTTAAGTAACCTGAATTAGCTGTCTTTAAGGCAGTATCAGCAAGACCCTTCCTAGCTCCATGAGTAGAAATAAAGTATTGAAGAACAGACAGACCTTCACGGAAGTTAGCTGTAATTGGTGTCTCAATAATTGATCCATCAGGCTTTGACATTAAACCTCTCATACCAGAAAGCTGTCTAATCTGTGCAGGTGAACCCCTTGCTCCAGAATCAGCATATATATATACGGAATTAAATGATGATTGTTCTACATTTTTTCCATCAGGAGTTTCAGCTGTTTCAGTACTGATCTTCTCCATCATAGCCTTAGCTACCTGTTCATTTGCTCTCGACCATATATCAATAACTTTGTTATATCTCTCGCCTCTAGTAACAAGACCTGAATCAAATTGTTTCTCAATTGCTTTTACTTCTTTTTCTGAATCATCAATAATTTTTGCTTTTTCTTCTGGAATTACAAAATCATTAACTCCAATGGATGAACCTGATTTAGTTGAAAAATCAAAACCAAGATACATTAATTGGTCTGCAAAAATTACAGTTTTCTTAAGTCCAGCTTTTCTATATGAAATATCAACAAGCTTGGAAATTAGTTTTTTATTTAAAACTTTATTGATATTCTCAAAGCCTACTTCAACAGGAGTTATTCTCCATATTAAAACCCTACCCACGGTAGTCTCGTGAATTGCTTTATCACCGTTTTCGTTAGTGATTCTAACTTTTATTGAAGAGTGTATATCTAAAGTTTCAGTTTCGTATGCTCTTAGGACTTCATCAGGATCACTGAATACTCTGCCATCTCCAATTGCGTTTGCATTATCTCTAGTCATGTAATACAAGCCAAGCACAACATCTTGGGTTGGATTAATTATTGGTGCGCCATCAGCAGGTGACAAAATATTATTAGTTGACATCATTAAAGCTCTTGCTTCTAACTGTGCCTCTAAAGTTAAAGGTACGTGAACAGCCATCTGATCTCCATCAAAGTCAGCATTAAAAGCAACACAAACTAATGGATGTAATTGAATAGCTTTACCTTCAATTAACTTTGGCTCAAAAGCCTGAAGTCCTAGTCTATGAAGTGTAGGAGCTCTGTTTAGCAATACTGGATGCTCTCTAATAACATCATCTAAAACTTCCCAAACTTCTGGTGTCTCTCTCTCAACTAATTTTTTAGCAGCTTTAATAGTTGTAGCTAGCTCTCGTTGTTCGAGTTTTCCATAAACAAAGGGCTTAAATAACTCAAGCGCCATTTTCTTTGGAAGTCCACATTGGTGTAATTTAAGATTTGGGCCAGAAACAATAACTGATCTTCCTGAATAATCTACCCTTTTACCCAATAGATTTTGTCTAAATCTTCCGCCTTTACCTTTAATCATATCAGCCAGAGATTTAAGAGGTCTTTTGTTTGTTCCTGTGATAACTCTTCCTCTTCTTCCATTATCTAGAAGTGCATCAACAGATTCTTGTAACATTCTCTTTTCATTTCTTACGATGATCTCTGGAGCGCTAAGCTCTAGCAATCTTTTGAGTCTGTTATTTCTATTGATAACTCTTCTATAAAGATCGTTAAGGTCAGATGTAGCAAATCTTCCTCCCTCAAGAGGAACAAGTGGTCTAAGATCAGGTGGTAATACTGGTAATACATCCATTATCATCCACTCTGGTCTGTTACCAGATTCATTAAATGCCTCAAGCAGCTTTAAACGCTTTGAAAGTTTTTTTAGCTTTGTTTCAGAATTAGTTTGAGGTATCTCTTCTCTAATTTCTCTAATTTCTTCATTGATATCTAACTCTTCAAGAAGAATTTTTACAGCTTCAGCACCCATACCAGCAGAGAACTCATCACCAAACTCTTCATATTTCTCAACCCATTCTTCTTCAGTGAGAATTTGTCCCTTTTCAAGTTCAGTAAGACCTGGATCAGTAACAATATAACTTTCAAAATATAGTACTCTTTCAATTTCTCTAAGAGTTGTGTTTAAAAGAAGTCCAATTCTTGATGGCAAGGACTTAAGAAACCAAATATGAGCAACAGGAGCAGCTAAATCGATATGACCCATTCTTTCTCTTCTTACTTTTGCTAGGGTTACCTCAACTCCACATTTTTCACACACAACCCCTCTGTGCTTCATTCTTTTGTACTTACCACAGATGCATTCATAATCTTTGATAGGTCCAAATATTTTTGAGCAAAATAAACCGTCTCTTTCAGGCTTAAAGGTTCTGTAATTAATAGTTTCAGGTTTTTTTACTTCACCAAAAGACCAAGATTTTATTACCTGAGGAGAAGCTAGACCCGCAGAAATGGTTGTGAAATCATCCTGTCCTGTTTTTAAAGAATTTAATAAGTCTCTCAATTTTATCTCCTAGTTTTCTGAATCTAATTCAAGATTAATACCCAAAGATTTAATTTCTTTGCTAAGAACATTAAATGACTCTGGTATATTCGCATCCATTTCGTAACTACCATCGACGATATTTTTATACATTTTAGTTCTACCAGATACATCATCTGATTTAACTGTTAACATTTCTTGTAATGAGTATGAAGCGCCATATGCCTCAAGTGCCCACACTTCCATCTCACCAAATCTTTGACCACCAAATTGAGCTTTACCACCCAATGGCTGTTGCGTAACTAGGCTATAGGAACCAGTCGATCTAGCATGCATTTTGTCATCAACCAAGTGATTTAATTTAATGATATACATATAACCAACAGTAACTGGTCTATCAAATTTAGTGCCAGTTCTTCCGTCGAATAAGGTAATTTGACCAGATTCTGGTAAGTCAGCTAATTTTAATAAATCTTTAACTTCACTTTCTTTGGCGCCATCGAATACAGGCGTTGCAATTGGCAAGCCATCTTTAAGATTATTTGCTAATTCAAGAATTTCAGAATTATTAAATGATGAAATATCTTCTTTATTTGCTGCATTTTTATTGTAAAGCTTATCTAAATATTCTTTTAGCTCTGCTGGCTTAGCATTTGCTTTAATCATTGAATCAATTTTTTCACCAATGCCCTTTGCAGCATATCCCATGTGAGTTTCAAGAATTTGTCCAACATTCATTCTAGATGGAACACCTAAAGGGTTTAGGACAATATCAACAGGATTACCATTATCATCATAAGGCATATCTTCTACAGGCATAATCTCTGAAATAACACCTTTATTACCATGACGACCGGCCATCTTATCACCAGGCTGAATTCTTCTTTTTATAGCTAAATAGACTTTAACAATCTTTATTACGCCCGGAGCAAGATCATGTCCTCTAGTAATTTTTGCTTTCTTCTCATCAAATCTTGTTTTGATATCATTGATATATTCGTTATAACTTTTTTCAGTATCCTCGATAACATCATTAACACTATCAGCATCTGTTCTGATTGAAAAAATATCATTTATTTCAAGTGTTTCTAATTTTTCTATAGAAAGTGTTTCACCCTTTTTAACACCATTTCCTTTAATAGCTTTTTTGTTTTTTAATAATTCACATAACCTTGTTTTAGTTGCTTGTTCTACAACTGTAGCCTCATCGTCAGCATCTTTTTTAGATTGATCTAAATGATTTTGTTCGATTGCTTGTGTTCTTTCATCTTTCTCAACACCATCTCTTGTAAAGACTTCTACACCAATAACAGTTCCCTTTGAGCTAGATCTTTGTGATGTATCTTTAACATCAGAAGCTTTTTCTCCAAATATAGCTCTTAATAGTTTTTCTTCAGGTGAAAGTTGAGTCTCTCCTTTTGGAGTAATTTTTCCAACCAATATATCACCTGGACCTACCTCTGCACCAACATAAACTATTCCACAGTCGTCTAGTTTATTGAGAGATCCTTCACCAACATTTGGGATATCAGCAGTGATTTCTTCTGAACCAAGCTTAGTGTCTCTTGCCACACAGACAATTTCTTGAATATGAATAGAGGTAAATCTATCTTCTCTAGCAACTTTTTCAGATATAAGAATTGAATCCTCAAAGTTATAACCATTCCATGGCATAAAGGCTATGCGGATATTTTGTCCTAAAGCTAGTTCACCATTGTCTACTGAAGGTCCATCAGCTAATACATCTCCTGCTTTCACCACATCACCAATCTGAACAATCGGTCTTTGGTTTATACATGTATTTTGATTTGATCTAGTATATTTGACTAAGTTATAAACATCGGATGCTGATTTAGATTTTTTATCGGTTACTCGAACAACTATCCTTGAAGCGTCAACACTGTCAACGACACCGTTATTCTTAGCAACAATACAAACTCCAGAGTCTCTAGCAACAACGGACTCAAGCCCAGTTCCTACTAGAGGCTTTTCAGCTCTTAGAACTGGAACTGCTTGCCGTTGCATATTGGATCCCATTAATGCCCTGTTTGCATCATCATGCTCCAAGAAAGGTATTAAAGATGCAGCAATTGATACAACCTGTTGAGGAGATACGTCCATTAAATCAACTCTGTCTGGTGACATGAGCTCAAATTCACTTGCATGCCTCACTGCAACAAGATCATCTATAAATTTGTTATTTTTATCTAAAGCAACGTTTGCCTGAGCAATAACATGTTCAGCTTCATCAATTGCAGATAGATAAATAATTTCATCAGTTACTTTTCCGTTAACTACTTTTCTATAAGGAGTCTCAATAAATCCATACTGATTTGTTCTTGAATAAGAAGCGAAAGAGTTAATTAATCCAATATTTGGTCCCTCAGGTGTTTCAATAGGACATACTCTTCCATAATGAGTTGGGTGAACGTCTCTAACTTCAAACCCTGCCCTTTCTCTTGTAAGACCACCAGGTCCTAAAGCAGAAACCCTTCTTTTATGTGTTATTTCAGATAATGGATTGTTTTGGTCCATAAACTGAGACAACTGACTTGAGCCAAAAAACTCTTTAATTGCAGCTGTAACAGGTTTTGCATTAATTAAATCTTGTGGGCCAAGCTCATCTGCTTCTGCCATACTAAGTCTTTCTCTAACTGCTCTTTCAACTCTAATTAATCCCACTCTAAACTGATTAGCAGTCATTTCACCAACAGATCTAACTCTTCTGTTACCTAAATGATCAATATCGTCAACAATGTCATGGCCGTCTCTAATATTAACTATTCCCTTCATGACCTCAATAATGTCTTCTTTATCAAGAATATGAGGATTATCTTTTTTTGAATCTAATTTTAATCTTCTATTAAATTTCATTCTTCCAACTTCAGAAAGATCGTATCTCTCTTCATTGAAAAATAAGTTATTAAATAAAGTTTCGGCAGAGTCTTTGGTTGGCGGCTCTCCCGGTCTCATCATTCTATATATTTCGACAAGAGCTTCTAATCTATTAGATGTTGGGTCTGCTCTAAGTGTGTTTGAAATATATGGTCCTTTATCTAACTCATTAATAAATAAGCATGAAATTTCATTAATATTATTTTCTTTTAAAACCTCTAGAACAGCCTCATCGATTTCAGTGTTTGCAACAAATAAGACTTCTCCAGTTTCTTTGTTAAAAATATCTTTTGATAGCACCTTGCCAACAAGAAATTGCTCATCTAATGTGATTTCACTTACTTTTGCATTTGATAATTCTTTTATATGTCTTGCTGTAATTCTTTTGCCAGCTTGAACATACACCTTGCTTTTAACCTTAAGATCAACAGGTAAAGTTTCACCTCTAAGTCTTTCTGGTATCAGAGCAATTTTAACAGTGTCTTTTTCTAGAGTGAAAATATCCTCATCATAAAACTCAGACAATATTTCCTCTGTACCCATATCTAATGCTCTAAGCATAATTGTTGCAGGTATCTTTCTTCTTCTATCAATACGACTAAACAGAATGTCTTTAGGGTCAAACTCAAAATCTAACCATGAACCTCTATAAGGAATTATTCTCGCAGAATATAAAACTTTTCCTGAAGAATGGGTCTTGCCTTTATCATGATCATAAAAAACACCAGGAGATCTATGAAGTTGAGATACAACAACTCTTTCAGTTCCATTTACAATAAAAGATGCATCAGATGTCATTAAAGGAACTTCCCCCATAAACACTTCACCTTCTTTTATATCCTTTACTTCTTTAAAATTAGATTCTCTATCATAGAGAACTAATTTAACTTTAATTCTTAAGGGTGCGGAATATGATAAACCTTGTATTAGGCATTCTTGAACATCATAAGTGTTCTTTCCAAGCTCATATGAAACATATTCAAGAGCAGCATTACCTGAAACACTTTTAATGGGAAATAATGACTGGAAAACTTCTTCAAGTCCTTGTTTTTTCCTTGCTTCAGGCGCCACATCAGCTTGTAAAAATTCAGAATAAGATTTTGTTTGGGTTTCAATAAGGTTTGGAAGATCCATGACCTTAGCGAAAGTACCAAAGTTTTTTCTTATTCTTTTCTTTTCTGTATAACTGTATGACATAAATGCGCCCTTTTAATTAATATAGATTTATAGGTTTAATGTTATTTAAGTTCAGCTGTTGCACCGGCCTCAGTTAGCTGAGCTACCATTGCCTCTGCATCGTCTTTACTTGCACCCTCTTTAACAGTACTTGGTGCTCCATCAACCATATCTTTTGCTTCTTTAAGTCCAAGACCTGTAATCGCTCTTACAGCTTTAATTACTTGAACTTTTTGATCTCCAGCTGCACTTAAAACAACATCAAAAGAATCTTTTTCTTCTGCTGCTGGAGCGTCGCCACCACCTGCTGCTGCAGGCGCTGCCGCAACTGCTGCTGCTGCTGTTACACCAAATTTTTCTTCAATATCTGAAATAAGATCAACAAGATCCATCACAGACATTTCCTCAATAGCCTTTAAAATATCTTCTTTACTAGTTGCCATTTTTAATT
>Ga0255765_1006445_pt1 | contig 10676 bp, 6 predicted proteins | sample 041ome_8_FD_179965 | JGI IMG/M metagenome (GOLD analysis project Ga0255765, IMG submission 179965) | Coastal salt marsh microbial communities from the Groves Creek Marsh, Skidaway Island, Georgia - 041407BS metaG (version 2) | ecosystem: Environmental > Aquatic > Marine > Intertidal zone > Salt... | reverse complement strand
AACCTTTTGAATTAAATCATCCATCATGGCGACTCTAGTTCTCTGTTACGGCCTGGTCATGGGGCAATGCGGCACCCAAGGTGAATTTCAATTTGCCTCCCTCGATAGCTGCCAGCAAGAGCGTAAGTACATCGTTGCTAACCGCTCACAACACTTCGTCTTCGCCGTCTGCCGCGATGGTGGCCCAACACCTAAAGAGCAATAAAAAAGAGGCGCACAGACCAGGTGATCCGCGCGCCATCTGAACTCTCATTCGGCTAGCGCCGCTTCACATTACTGCAGCAACTTCAAGACGTTCTGCTGATCCGCATTGGCTTGCGCTAAGACAGAAATACCAGCCTGCTGCATGATCTGTGTGCGCGCCAACTCCGTTGACGCTGCTGCATAATCCGCATCCTCAATCTGACTGCGTGACGCCTCGGTGTTCATTGACACATTCATGAGGTTATCGATGACATGCTCAAGACGATTCATCACCGCGCCCATGGTAGCCCGTGTGCCGTTAACTTTGTCCAAAACCGCGTCCAGCTTCGTCAAAATAGCCTGTGCATCTTCTCTGTTATCAATGCGATTCACACGCTCGTCAGAATTCCAAAGATCAACGTCACCAGTGATATCACCGGTAATCGTTCCCTCTTTACCAAAGTCCGCAAAGTCAATATTGATGCTCTGATTCAAGGTCGCACCAACCTGGAACGTCATTCGTCCAACTCGCGGTGAGGCCATTTCAACGCTCGAGTCGCCACCGAACGAGCCTTCTACGAAACCCAAGCCGCTCCAATGGGCAGCGTCGGCGTAACCATTGGCGCCAGCAGCAACCGTGAATACTTCTTCACTAATCAGTGCGATCCCACTGTACATCGTGAGCGCGTCCATCGAGTCTGCATCACCATTCCAAAGGCCTGTTACAAGATTACTGCCCACGCTGTTCGCAGTGGTCGTCTCAATCGCCATCTCAACACCGCCCTCGTCGCTGTCGGCGCCAAGAATCGTGAAACCAGATCCTGCGATAGTCGACGTAATTGTGACCACCCCATCTGCTGCACTAACAGATAAATTGCTCAAGGAACCGTTGGTCATCGCAGCATTGATCGCACTCTCGATCGCTGTGGCTACCACGGTGGTGCTAGACCCTGCAGCAAATGCGTCGGTGGTGATACTGACACCATTAATGCTCACCGTAGCGGTCGTGTCTGAGGTACCACCTTCCGACACAGTGATCGTGCTGACTTGAGCAACCTCGTCACCCGTGCTCAAGCCAAAGCTCGATGCACTAAGGCCTGGCACTGCGCTATCAAACCAAACCGAGACGTTGCGCCCGTCAGACGAGGTCAATGTAACGCCTGATCCGTTGTTACTTGCTGTGGCGCCATGGCTGTCGAGTTTACGGTTTATCGCCGCAACCACATTTTCGCGACGGGTATCCGCCGCTTCATCTTCGGTCAGGTAAATTTCAACCTCGATACCATTGATATAGAGCGACTGATATCCCGTCTCGGGATACACGGCTGGCGCGCCCGTCGTGGTCGTCGAGCCGATCAGGCTTGCTGCCTTGATTTCTGCACGAACGCCAGTTTTATCTGAAACGCTGTTGATAGCTGCGGCGATTGCAATACTGCTCGAGTCTGCTTGATTGCTGTAAATACCAGCCGGAGAGCGGATGTCATCCGCGCTACTCGAGCCGGGGATAGCAACACCATTAATCAGCAAGTCACCCGTGTTCAGCTTGAAGTTGGTCGCATCGGCATTAGCCACGACTTCTTCTACGTCGATATAACCATCTGCAGAATCTGTACTAGCCGTTACCGTGAACTCAATACCTGGTGTTACCGATGTCAGATAAATTTCAGATTGATTTGCGCCACGTGTTGCGGTCACTGTGGCTGCCAAGGTACTGTCAGCCGCGATCAAAGAGATCAAGTCATCAATGGTCTGCTTCGTATCATCGGATACGGCTACCGTCTTCGTGCGTCCGTTAATGGTGACACTAAATTCCTCTGCGCTCGCCAATGTCCCAGTTACCGCCACGGAGCTGATCTGCGCCGTGGGCTTAACTGCGATGACTCGATCCTGCGAGTTCACCACTGTCTGATTTGACGTGAAGTCACCGGCGATGAACCCTGAATTGGCAATCGTCCCGGTGGAGGTTAATACGATTGGGCCATCAACTGTGGCCTCAAGTGCGATCGAGCCGGTCGTGAGTCCTGCGCGAAGGCCGGTGCGAGCCGCAAAAACATCGTCATCTGACCCCGTGTTGAAGAACACTTCAATGTTTCTACCGTCGGCGGCCTCCAATCGAACCCCCTTTGCATCAGACCCCGTATCGACGGCTACAACGCCTGTCCTGGCGGTCATTCGGTTAATGGCCTCTACAACCGTTGCTCGCGACACCCGCGCGTTGTTGAGCGTGGTGGTGATCACAGGTGATGTGTATCCGTTGATCGTCAGCGTGCCCGACACCGATTCACCAGCGGACATCGCAGTGCCCGTCAGGACTGTTTCACTCACGACGGCCTGAACGCCAGTCAGATCCTTTACGCGGTTGATAGCGGCTGCTTTCGAAATAGCACCACCGTCATTATTAGATGACGAAATCGTATCATCAGCGGCCAATGAAGGACCAACCGTAACCCCGTTGATAATCAAGTCGCCTGCGGATAGCGCAGGTAACGTATTAAAGGAGCGGGATACGTCGATCGAGACCGTTGTACCTAAGTAAGTCAAATCTGTTGCGTCACCACCTGAGTCGATTAGCGTAACGGTCATATCACTGGCAACGACGAGGGCGTTATCGCCCGCATCAATATTCTCGGTGGTGGTGTCCGAGGATATCGTCGCTGTATTACCGTCAACTCGAGCGAGTGTCGCGTAGGCATTAAAAGCCGTACCAGCTGTTACGGCCGTTAGCGTGACCGTCCCATCGCGCTGAAGCTCCGCTGTAACGACCCCCGACATATTCGTATCGGCATTGATCGCAGCTACCAGATCTTCGGCAACGGTAGTCGCATCATCAATGGTTAAGCTCAATACGTAATCATCAACAGTCAATGTGACTTCTGAGGCGGTTGTTTCAAAGGTTCCCGCAAAAGTGAGTGTGTCGACCTGCGCCACGCTTGCATGCGAAAAAGTCACCGTTCCATTAGTGGCGTCCAGTTGGCCATTTAAGGTGACCGTGCTCCCATCCTCGACGTCGTAAGTTGCTGTGAGCGAGCCGTAATTGTTGACCGTCGCGACTGATGCCGTGATACCTGTCGCTGTAGATGCATCGGCGAATGCAATCGGCTCAGCATCGCCATCTGCCAGCGTGTACTCAATTGTGAGGCTACCATCGCCGTTATCGGTCAGGGTTCTGCCTGAGTCAATTCCAAATGCTGTACTCGCCAAGAGGGCCGCATGCACTTTTGCCGCAACCTCTGCAGCGGTGTCATCTGCATCAATTGTGATGACCTCTACATCACCTACCGTAATGGGGTCCGCACTGGAGCTGGCGGCAGCCGCAGGGCCAAATACAATCCGCTGCACCTCAGGCTGTGTTGGTGAAAGGGCCAAGGCCAGATTGCCAGATTTCAAGAGACCGCTGGTCCCTGAAAACGATATCTCCGTGTCAGCGACACTGGTCGTGCTAACCACAGCGGCGACACCTGTCGAACCTGTATCGACATAAGACAAATCGTCAACATCTCCATCGTCCTCGTTGTAGGTGATCGTGATAGTCCCATCGCCGTTGTCAACCACAATTCGTCCATCGTTACTGGTGACGAAAGTGTCATCATTCAAGGCTGCGGCAACAGCAGTCGCAATATCCTCTTTGCTGTCGCCGGCAGTTACAGTAACACTGACGCCGCCAACCGTAATCGTGCCGCCGCCGCTTGGTGAGTCTGAATCTTCAGTCGCTGCTGAATCGGTATCCGACGCGGCGATTGCCACGATCGTCGGCGTTTCTCCTGCTGCGTATGTGATGCTGACCGTACCGTCTGAATTATCGGTTGCGCTGGCACCTAATGCGACGAAGTCGTCATCGCCGTTAAGCGCCGCAGCAACTTTGGCTGCGATGCTATCGTCATCATCGCCGTCCTCGATGAGGACCGCGATATCGCTGGACAAGCCGTCGACAGTGATAGCGTAAGCGCCGTTTGCCAACGTCTCACTAGTGAAATCAAGGGTGTCAACGTACGGATCACCAGAGGTATCCTGACTAGGCGTGGGTGCAGTCGCAGTTGAAGCGACTGTAGTGATCGTCAGCGCAATATCTGTCTCGGCGTCAGCCGCCGAAAATTGAACGCGGAAGTTTCCGTCACCATCATCGATCGCAAGTCTTCCGAGGCTGACAAAGTCACTGTTACTTGCGCTGTCGTCGTTATTGTTCAATGCATAGACAATTTTTGCTGCGACCTCAGCCGCCGTATCGCTGTCATCAACAAGGACCGTCACATCATCCATACCATCCATTGACAGGACCAGCGCACCAGCCGCCGTCGACGCCGTAACGGCGTATGTGCGAACGGTTGGATCAGCATCAGAGAAGGTAACGACCTGTTGCTCAATTGGTTCTGTGATCGTGCCTGTTACGTCCGCATACGTGGCGGCAGTGGTCACCCCCGGCGTGGACTGAACCTTGTAGACGGGTTGCTCTCCTTGAGGAATGCCTGCCGAACCATTTAACAATGGGAAACCGTTCCACTCGGTGGTTTCGGAAATACGAACAATCTCTTGCTTGAGTTGCTGGAACTCGAGGTCGAGGTAGGCTCGCTGGTCGCCAGAGTTAGTGTCGTTGATTGCCTGGATAGACAACTCACGCATGCGCTGAAGCATGTCCGTGATTTCGTTGGTCGCACCTTCAGCAGTCTGAATGAGCGAGATGGCATCACCCGCATTTCGAACGGCCTGGTTCAAGCTGCGAATTTGCTGGGTCATCCGATCGGCAATGGCCATACCCGCGGCGTCGTCTTTAGCGGAGTTAATACGCTTTCCGGTAGACAGCTGCTGCATAGCGGTAGCACCGTCGCGACCCGATACCTTCAAGGCGGCTTGCGTGTAAAGCGCTTTAACGTTCGTGTTGATAACTGACATCGTTTAACTCCTGGCCATCTAAGGGCTTATGGATGGTTTGCCTTCGGTGCTTTTGTTTTGTTGCAGCACTAAAGAATTTCTTCATGGCTTCGATAAGCAACTGCCGTGCCAGCTTTGAAAAACGCTGCTTTGCGGGGCATGGCTAGCGTAATTGGGTCGATCTGACGGAAAGACAACCTATTTAGTAGTCTTAAAGTACTCACTTTTTAAGGGAAGGCAACTCTTTGCCACCTCGCTAAAACCAGGCCGGCAAACAGGCAAGGCCTTGCCGTTTTCTTGACACCCACCAAAAAAGATAAAGTAAATCATGGGCTCAGTGCGCCAACTGATAACCAAAATGCAAAAAGCCGAGTGGCAATTTGCACACCCGGCTTTGATTGGGGTTTAACTTTTACGGTTTGACTCAGTCAGCCATCACGCCGTCAAACGCAACACCGGCCAACTCAAATAAGGCCTTTTGCTCGGCCAACAGCTCAGGGTGGTGAGGGTATTGAATCAAGCCAGTAACGGCGGCCGCCAATGCCGACGCTGGCTCTAGGTTAGAGCGCAAGGCTCGAACCAACATGAGGTGTGTAAAGGGCTGCACGTTGCCGTCTTGCATCAGCATCAGCTTGGTCAACAACTCAATGGCCTGCACCCAGTCTTGGCGAATCATCGATACCAATGCGGCGATGGCCACAACGTCCTCGCTGTCAGGGTGAATCGCTAAGCCTGCGTCCGCCAAAGCGTTCGCCATATCCAGACGGTCCTGACTGACTAACTCTTGAATGGCCTCTCGCATCTCTGCGGGTTTAAAGCGCGCAACGCTTGAGTCACTCAACATGCGGCCAAAGCTGGCCTCTTTCATTAACGCTTCAACTAATTGGGACATGGCAAACCTCCTATTGATTGTGTGAGGCGAATTAAGCAAATTTCGGGCCATGCCATCCAGCTGGGTGTATAGGAGGTCATCGTTGTTTGCGACCAAAGGCTTTATAGGTGAAGGATTTTCAAAAGGGAACGGTTCTATTTTAAGAACGTAAAAAATGCAGTGGTTGTCAGATCATGAAGGCGGCGGAAGGCATTCGGGCGGGATTCACCCCTCATAGTTCGCCCAACAGCAAGGGATTCGAATCTTTGCCACTGATTCCAACAACAATCAATTTTTAGATGAACCTTGCAGAATCGGACTACTGCTTGACCAGCGGTAAGTCGCAAAGGGGCAGGCCACTATCTCTTTTACTTATACAAGTACTGCGCTCTCATACCCTTCGACTCTTTGGCCAAAGCGCCCAGACCATACGCCTGACCGGAGTTGGCGCACTCGGAGAGGATGGGGCGATCGGGATGAGTCGGCTAAGGTAGGCCTGTAATCCCCTCTAGAGTTAATTTCAAGTTCAAATTGATCCTTGAAAAGAGTTGCCTATGCGTATGTATTGGGACAGGGAATCGATTCGCCGAGTCTCAACTAGAAGCAGACAAGCAGCTTAGAGCGTTGATAGCGAGGAGGATTCTTGATATCGCTGACTACCCAGACTACAAACTAGGTAACGTTCTAAAAATCAAAACCATCGAGCCAGTGATGCAATCGCTGATCTGTATTTTTATTGGCTCAGATCTTGCTTATTTGTGTAGGTAGTCGGGGTTCAAGCGTATGATGGCGAGAAATACGCCCCAAAAGAATCGTGCAGCACGCGTTGGTGACAAAGAGTGCGAAAAAATCGTGGATCAGACGGGGGTTTCACTCACAAAGCAGCATTGTCACCTCTTGATGACGCGCCCGCCAGAGTGTCAGAGCACTAATGCGCTATAGGGCTACGGTTTTTGAAACGCCACTCAAAGGAGAAACCTGCCAATTACGATACATGGTCGACCATGGGTATGTCTGGGAAAACAGGGTGCAATGCGCACCTACTGTCAATTACTCGACCCTATCGCCTGGACCTGATCCTGATCCTGATCCTATAAGCATTGACGCGCACAATAACCTAGATGTGACTTTACTGGTACCAACCGCAGACAATGAGGTCGTGTGGAGAGTTTCTAAACAAGCAATTGATCTGTATCTCGATTAAATATGTCCGTTGGTTTTTTGAGGCACCAAATCGTCTGCTTCTCTATTACTTTTACACATATCTTGATCAAAAGGCAGAAAACATCGAAAAATTTAAAATCAAATCACCGGGAGAAAAAATGCTAACGATCGTGATACCTACTTATAATCGAGGCGATATACTTACGAAAAATATCGATGTAATCATCGCCAACGCAGTTGGTGCTAATATATTGATCTTGGACAATTGTTCCACTGCCACGACACAAGAGTATATCGAACTGAATGACCGTGTAAAAAAGCTCGCGAATATCACGTATATCCGCAATGATGTGAATATAGAGTTAAGGGGTTCGATCTACAAGGCATTGGAGATCGTAGAAACAGAATACGCTCTTTTTCTGTCGGATGAAGATATACCTATGCCTAATATATCTGATTTATTTAGCGACTTTTTGAAAAAAAATGGAAGTTTTTCTGCAATTCGTCCTTCAATTATGAGCTCGACAAATGATGTCATATATGCCGAGTATCCCACTACAATTTTTGAAAAATTCAATGGGATTGGTCCTTTTGGATTAAACGGAAATTATATTTCCGGACAAATATATAACGCTTATTTCATGCGGGAGAGAAATTTAATTAATAAAGCACGTGACGCCAGCTATATGATTCCCGATTATACTCACCTCTTATTGAATATGCTATGCGCAGCTGTCGGACGAACTGCGTTTATGTCGACTCCATATGTTCAGAAAAAAGACGTTGCTTATGTACAAAGTATAGGTGACCCCGAGTCTCATGCTTCGTTTTATACCGGCCCTTATTCTTATGGAATGCGATGTAACCAATTCTTAGGTCTGCGAGATGCGTTACTACTGGCATATGGGGGTGAAATTAACAAAAAAAATATAAGTTTATTTTATAGTGCTTATGGAAATTTATGCTACAAGTATGCTCATCTTTTAATAATGGTACAAGGTAAAAGCTTTTTGAAAAATAATCTGAATCTTCAGTTAGTTGCAATATCCTTTTATCATTTTGCTTTGGCTTCGATATGCAGTTTTCCATACGCCGGTAGTGTACGTGGTCAAATTGAAACTCATCTTAAAAGCACTTTGAATAAATTTTTAAAGGAAGTAGGTGCAGGATCGCTATCGATATCTTAGGGCAACAGCAGCATGTAATTTGTATGGCGAATACTGGCATTTCGAAATATGGCGCTTTGGATATGCGACATACTCTAAAGTCCTGGCTTGGACGACTATCACGCGTTCTGTTAAAGTCCACTTGGTGGGCTAATCTCCAATTTTGAAGTGCTGGCGATTAGAGACCAATGTTGGAGTGGATAGACATGAAAGCTCTTTTGGCGCGTAAATAGAGTTATACGGCACAAATATTGCTTCCATATTTGGGGTATTGTACTTGAACAGAACAAACTCGAAAGATATCCTCCTTAGGCAGCGGGCAGAAAACCTAGTGAAGACGCCTGATACCAGGTACCTGCGTTACGTCTAGGCGGTGATGCAACTATATTGATCGTCACTCACCGTTTGACTGTGCTTCGAGAATGCACTCAAGTCGTTGAGCGATGGCTAAATGTATCAAGCGGATGGGCGTCGATCAGGAAATAGTCAGAACTGAAAACCCCGTCAATTAAGGAGTATTGATGAAGGCAGTAATCTTGGCCGGTGGTCTCGGAACGCGAATTTCCGAAGAAACACACCTGAAACCCAAGCCGATGATTGAGATCGGTGGTAAGCCAATTCTGTGGCACATCATGAAAATATATTCACACTATGGCGTGAATGATTTCGTGATTTGCTGCGGGTTCAAGGGCTACGTGATCAAAGAGTATTTCGCTAATTACTTTTTGCACATGTCAGATGTTAAATTTGACATGCGGGACAACAGCATGCAAGTGCTGCAACAAAGCGCAGAACCCTGGCGTGTGACCTTGATAGACACCGGCGAGGAAACCATGACCGGCGGGCGCTTGCGTCGCGCTGCCCCTTATGTCAGAGACGAAGAGGCATTTTGTTTTACTTATGGCGATGGGGTGAGCAATGTGAATATCGCTAACCTTATCGCTTTTCATAAAGACCAGAAGGTGAAAGCCACGCTGACGGCAACGTATCTTCCTGGACGATTTGGTGCCCTAGATATGATGGGCGATAAAGTTCGCTCCTTCAAAGAAAAGCCCAAAGGCGATGGCGGAATGATCAATGGCGGCTTCTTCGTGCTTTCACCTGCAGTTCTCGATCTGCTCGATGGAGACGATTGCGTTTGGGAGCGTGCGCCGCTTGAAACTTTGGCGCAGCGTGGCGATCTCGCTGCTTACCAGCATCACGGTTTTTGGCAGGCAATGGACACCCTGCGAGATAAGACTTACCTGGAAGAGCTGTGGCAATCTGGCCAAGCTCCCTGGAGGGTTTGGGCTTGACGCCGAGCTTCTGGCTCGGCAAGCGAGTCTTCTTGACTGGACACACGGGCTTCAAGGGGAGCTGGCTCAGTCTCTGGTTGCAGCAGCTGGGGGCAGAGTTGACAGGCTACGCCCTGCAACCGCCGACACAGCCCAATTTGTTTGAGAAAACGCGCGTGGGCGCGGGCATGACGTCCATCATTGGTGATATCCGCGACGGAGCCAAACTGTCAGAGGCCATGCGCAATGCAGCGCCAGATATCGTGGTTCATATGGCTGCACAGCCGCTTGTTCGTCGTTCCTATGTAGACCCAGTGGAAACTTATTCCACCAACGTCATGGGAACAGTCCATCTGTTGGAGGCGGTGCGCCTGTGCGCCACCGTACGCGCTGTGGTGAATGTGACTACAGACAAGTGCTACGAAAACCGAGAATGGTTGTGGCCTTATCGTGAAAACGAGGCCATGGGAGGCCATGACCCCTACAGCAGCAGCAAGGGCTGCGCCGAACTGGTGACTGCGGCATACCGCAACTCCTATTTCAATTCGAAAAGCCAAACTCAACGTCAACTCGCTCTGGCTTCAGCACGTGCGGGCAATGTGATCGGCGGCGGCGACTGGGCTAAAGATCGCTTGGTCCCCGATATTCTCAACGCATTCTCGCGAGGCGAGCCCGTCATGATCCGCAATCCACTCGCGGTACGCCCCTGGCAGCATGTACTGGAGCCGCTGCGCGGATACCTGACGCTTGCAGAGCGACTTTTCTCCGAAGGCGCGTCCTTCGCGGAGGCATTCAATTTCGGCCCGCGTGACGACGATGCGCAGTCTGTTGAGTGGGTTGTGCGTCAATTGGCCACCAAGTGGGGCGAATCTGCAGCGTGGCGACTGGATGGTGCGAATCATCCGCACGAGGCGTCCTTGCTCAGGCTTGATGTGTCCAAGGCCGCGCACCGATTGGCATGGCGGCCCACCCTTAACTTAGACGCAGGTCTTCAGCTAACGGTGGATTGGGCTCGCGCAAATCTCGAGGGCCAGGATATGCGTGCCTACACGCGTGCCCAAATTAATGACTATCAGACCCGCGTCGCGGTGTCGAGTACCTGAAGAAGTTAGACATGGAAAACTCCAAAGCCCAGGCACTGCGTGCCAAGAT
>Ga0255765_1006440_pt1 | contig 10691 bp, 10 predicted proteins | sample 041ome_8_FD_179965 | JGI IMG/M metagenome (GOLD analysis project Ga0255765, IMG submission 179965) | Coastal salt marsh microbial communities from the Groves Creek Marsh, Skidaway Island, Georgia - 041407BS metaG (version 2) | ecosystem: Environmental > Aquatic > Marine > Intertidal zone > Salt... | reverse complement strand
AAATATGAAATGGGCTGGAATTCTTTTTGCATTTTTAATGATGATTACAGCTATTGGATCTGGGAATATGCCGCAAATCAATAATATAGCACTGGTAATGAATACTGAATTTTCAGTACCAAAATTATTTACAGGATTATTTTTAGGAATTTTATTATGGATAATTATTATTGGAGGTATTAAAAGAATTGCATCTGTCGCTAGTAAAATAATTCCAATAATGGGTCTAATATATTTTGGTGGTGCTTTAATTATTCTTACAGAGAATTACCAAAACATTATCCCTTCGTTTAATGCTATTTTTTCTCAAGTATTTACAGGTTCTGCTGCAGTGGGTGGTTTTCTAGGAGCAAGTTTTGCTATGAGCTTAAAATATGGAGTTGCTAGAGGGCTATATTCAAATGAAGCAGGTCAAGGCTCATCACCAATTGCTCATGCATCATCAAAAAATAAATCTATAGATCAGGGAGTTGTATCTATATTAGAACCCTTCATTGATACTATTGTAGTATGTAGTGTTACAGCTTTAGTTATTTTATCAAGCGGAGTTTGGACACAAAAATTTGATACAACGTTTGCTAAAACAGATATGGTTATTCTTGATGGCATTTATTCTGATGAAAAAAATTCTGATGGATCATATGTTCATCCGGGTCACATAAATGAATTAACAAGTTATGTTCAATCACTGGACTCAAATGTAAAAGAATATTCAGGAACTATTTATATTGAAGAGGGAATGATAATTGAATCTAACATAACAGTTCTTCACTCCAGATCAATAGCTGAAGATATAAAGGTTATAAACAATGATAAAAAGTTATATTCAGGAACTCTAAATATTGTTGAAGGAAAAATATCTGAGCCAGTTATATTAGAGGGTAAATCATTAGTTAGTTCCGCTGAATTAACTGCAAAAGCTTTCTCTCAAGGTGTTTTTGGAGAATATGGTGGTAAATTAGTTGCAATAGCGCTTCTTTTGTTTGCTTTTTCTACAGCAATAACATGGTGTTATTACGGAGATAGATCAACCGCATATATCTTTGGTGAAAGAGGGGTATTTTGGTATAGGAATTTTTATGTCCTGTGTTTTATATTAGCAGCTGTAATTGATACAACAATTGTATGGAATATTGCATACGTTGTAGTAGCTTTAGTATCGATACCAAACTTGATTGCATTATTTGTACTCAGAAATGAAATGAAAGATCTGACTAATGATTTTGTTAAAGAAAACAATTACAATTAGTCGTCGTATAATAATCAATTAAAATCAATGAAACTTAAATCAATTTTTAACATATTGTTAATTATAACTCTTGCTGCATGTGGTGGTGGGGGCGGAGGTTCATCTGAATCTGGCGGTGGATCTGGAGGTGGATCTGGAGGAGGATCAGGTGGCGGATCAGGTGGCGGATCAGGTGGCGGATCAGGTGGTAGCTCTTCGATATATGATGTTGATAAAGATTCATATTGTGCTACACCATCCAATGATTCTACTTCATATTGGATTGAAGATTTTTCATCTAATGCATTGGATAATAATATCTTTACATATCAAGAATCGAATGGATTTTGCGTAATCCCCGGATGTCCAAATGGAGACTCCGACTTTATTTCTGGTTGGGGTAATAACGAAGCTCAATACTATACAAGTTGCAACGAAGGTTATTCAAAGAATTGTAATCAAGACCTTAATACTACTGAAAACGCTTTTATTGAAAATGGGTTTCTTAAAATTCAACCAATTTATGACATTGTAAATAAGTTTGAAGATCCTTATTGCGCTGATAGATCATGTAACTATACATGGGATTACACATCAGCAAGAATCATGACATCTGGTAAAAAGGTGATATCTCCTGGTAGTGAGATTACAGTATGTTTTAAAAATCCAGATGGAATGGGTCATTGGCCAGCTGTATGGATGCTTTCCCAAGGCTTTGTTGAAGGTCAGAAAAGATGGCCTCAAGATGGTGAGAATGACTTAATGGAACATATGCGAAATCTCCAAGCATACGAAACTCAATCAACAATACATTTTGGATCAAGCGGCTCATCTAGAAATATTTATAAAATAGAATCTGTTCCAGCTAATGTAGATTTTTATGATAAATTTCATTCTGTAACTCTAAAATGGCAAACTGATAAATTAGAGTATTTTTTAGATACTCAAACCGAACCATATTTTACAGTTATTAAAGATAGCCAGACTGAGTTTAATACAGAATACTGGCCTTTTAATGAAGACTTCTATTTGATTATAAATGTAGCATCTGGAGGAAGCGCCGGTGGAACTCCCGACACTTCAATGTTTTGTCAAGATGCAAGCTGCTCTAATCTAGCTGAACCAGATAGAGGAAGGTTATTAATTGATTATATTGAAATTAAATCTATTGATTAATATTTCTTATTTTTAATTCATTAAAAACATCTTCAATAGATTTATTTTGTGATTTTAACAATACTAGTAAATGAAAAAATAAATCAGAAGCTTCATCAATAAGCCTTCCATCGTTTGTTACAGCTGAAATTGATGTTTCGCCTGCTTCTTCTGTAACTTTTTTTGCTATTTCTTTTACACCTTTCTTAAGCAATGAGGAGACGTATGATTTTTCAGAAGACTCACTTTTTCTTTCATTAATTATATCTTCTAGTTCACTTATTATTGAAAAAGAATTTCTTTTCTCTGATTTAAAGCAAGAATAATTATCTAAATGACATGTTGGCCCAAGCTGTCTTGCTTTAATCAATAATGCATCTTTATCACAATCAAATTCAACTGATTGCAACAGTAATTTATTACCTGATGTCTCACCTTTAGTCCAAAGCCTCTGTTTTGATCTACTAAAAAATGTAACTTCTTCAGTTTTAATAGTGTGTTGAAGTGAGTCTCTATTCATATACCCAAGCATTAAAACATTATAAGAAATTGAGTCCTGAATTATTGCTGGAATTAAACCTCTGTCATCGTAGTTTAAGTTTTCTATATCCATATTTAGTACCTTATGTTTATTGATTGTTTTCTTAAAAAGTCTTTAAGTTCACTTATTTTAATTAAGTCTTTATGAAATACACTTGCTGCAAGAGCTCCACTAGATTCAGTCTTAGAGAGCACTTCTTTGAAGTGATCTTCGATTCCCGCACCTCCAGATGCTATCAATGGAACATCACAATTTTTTAACATAATATTTAACTGATTGATGTCATATCCATCTCTAACACCATCTTTATTCATGCAATTTAAAACGATTTCTCCCGCACCAAGATTTTGAACTTGATCTATCCATGCCTTAGTTTCTATTTGTGTATTTTTTATTGTTTTTTCATCTCCAGTATTTGAATAAACAATATATTTGTTATCTATACATCTAGAATCAATACCTACAACAACACATTGACTTCCAAACTCATTTGCTAGCTCTTGAATTAAATTAGGGTTCGCAAGAGCTGGGGAATTAATTGAAATTTTATCTGCACCATTGTTTAGAATATCTTTGGCATCTTTAAGATTTTTTATTCCACCTGCAACACAAAAAGGAATATTAATAAGTTCTGCAATCTGTTTAACCCATTCTTTAGATACAATACCATCATAAGTACTTGCACCAATGTCATAAAAAACTAATTCATCGGCACCATCTTCATTATATTTACTTGCCAAATCTAAAATCGACCCAACAATCTCATGATTTTTAAATTTTATACCTTTAACTACATATCCATTTTTAACATCTAAACATGGAATAATTCTTTTAGTTAACATTTAGCAAATCTCCAAGCGATATTTTATTTTCATATATAGCCTTACCTACGACACATTCATGGCATGATATTAATTTTAAGTTGTAAATATCATTGATAGAGCCAATACCACCAGATGCTATAAGATTTATATTTTTATAATTTAATAGATTTTTATATATATTCAGATTGGGTCCTTGAAGTGTTCCATCAACAGAAATATCAGTAGCTAATATATTCTTAATCCATGAGTTTTCATCAATATAGTCAAATAGATTTATATTTGTATTATTTGTCCATCCATCTATTGAAAGAAGAGGGGAGTTTTTAATGATGTTAAAGTCCAATCCAAATATAATGTTTTCAACATTAATATTTTCTTTTAGATCATTTCTAAATTTAATATCTTTAATAGCTGCTGTACCTACAATAATTCTTTTTACTTTGTTTGATATAAGATCTTTTGCTTTATCAATCGTTCTTATACCGCCACCAACCTGGATTTCTATATCTTCAATATTTGCAATATCTTTAATAATTTTAAGGTTTTCATCACCACCAGTTTTAGCAGCATTTAAATCAACTATATGAATAGTTTTAAAGCCTGCTTTTTTAAAGATATTTACCTGTGTCAAGGGGTCATTATTATACTCAGTAACCTTAGAATAGTTTCCTTTCACCAACCTAACACATTTACCATTTAAAATATCAATAGCAGGAATTATTTTCATATTGAATTAATAAAATTTTTTAAAAACACTTCACCTGCTTTGGAAGATTTTTCTGGATGGAATTGACAACCTAAAAAATTATCTTTTTTTATAATCGATGAAAATTGATTGCCATAAGAGGTAAAGCCAACTGTGTAATCACTGTCTTTATTGAAATAACTATTAGCAAAGTAATAGTAACCATCCAAAGTATCATCAAGCTTACATTCGACCTTATTCCAGCCCATCTGTGGAACAGCGATAACATCATTTTTATCAAATTTAGTTACATTTCCTTTAATCAAACCTAAGCACTCAGTATTATCTTCTTCAGAATAATCAAATAAAATTTGCATTCCTACACAAATTCCAAGTACCGGTTTATTGGTTTCCTTAATAAAGCTAATTAAATTTTTTTTTGACAATGTTTCCATCACTTTTCCTGCAGAACCGACACCGGGTAATACCAATGCATCCATTTGTATGAGTTCATCAATGGAATTAGAAATAAATGAATCTATATTCAATCTTTTAAAGGAATAATAGATTGAATTAAGATTTGCACCTCCACAATCAATAATTCCAATTTTCATAGACTTCCTTTGGTTGATGCAATATTTGTATTATTTCTCTGTAAAGCTTTACTTAATGCTCTTGTAAAGCTTTTAAAAGTTGCCTCAACAATGTGATGGCTATTTTCTCCTTTAGTTTCTATATGGCAGGTAAAATTTAGAGCGTTTACAAAAGATATAAAAAAATGTTCAAACATTTCAGTTGGAAAATCACCAACAAATTCTCTTAATTTGGATGTTTTCATTTTTAAAAGCGTCCTAGATGCCATATCAATACTTACATTTGAAATAGTTTCATCCATAACTAGTGATTCATTAGATGAATACCTTTCGATATTTTTTCTATCTCCCAGAGCAGATTTAAATGCTTCACCTAATGCTATAGCAACATCTTCTATGGTGTGATGTTGATCAATTTCTAAATCACCAAAAGATTTTATAGTGATATCAAATTGACCATGTTTTGCCAGTTGCTCAAGCATATGATCAAAAAATTTAAGACCGGTATCCACATTATAGTTACCAGTACCATCAATATTTAAATTTATAAATATACTAGTTTCTTTAGTAGACCGTTTTATAAAAGAAGTTCTAGGTAATAAGCCTGCATCATTGATAGCATAAATTTCTCTAACTTGTACTGCGTTTGTATGAGCATCTAAGCTTTCGGCTTCAGCAAGGGTCTTGACTGTTGGAGCAAGAGCAAGAAACCCCTCAGGAGTTGCAGTTTGGAAGGTAATAGTTTTACCAAAGTCTTTAACAGAGAGTCCAGAATATGTTTTAGCAGCTTGTCCAGTTGGAAGTGTATGATTTGAACCAGATGCATAGTCTCCAAATGATTCAGGTGAATACTTACCACAAAATACAGAACCTGCATTGTTAACGTATGGTGCAATTTTTACAAAATCATCATCGATTAATATTAAGTGTTCAGGCGCATTATCATTAATAAAATCTATTATTTCTTTGTCATTTTTGGCTTTAACTAAATATGTATTTTTTATACTTTCATTAAGTATAGATTGTCTGCTTAATGATTTTTTTTGATTATTGATAGTTGTTTTTATATCTTTAAGCAACTTTTTATTTTTTGAAATTAAAACTGCTTTGGCATCGATACTATGCTCAAGTTGTGAAAGCAAGTCAGACGTTATGATATCTACTTTCTCTAAATCGTCTGAAACAACATAAACTTCACTTGGCCCAGCTGGCATGTCAATTGAGATATCTTTACTAACCTGTAATTTTGCTTCTGTAACATATTTATTACCAGGTCCAAATATCTTAAAGCATTTTGGGATAGACTCTGTTCCATATGCCATTGCAAAAATAGCTTGAGAACCTCCAACTTTGAATACATTTTTAATATTTAGTAAGTCAGCAACCCACAATATAGTTGGATTTATTTTCCCATTTTTATCAGGAGGGGTACAAATAACAATATTTGGACAACCCGCAATAATTGCTGGTATTGCTTGCATTAATAGTGAGCTGAATAGCGGGGCGGTGCCACCAGGTATGTACAACCCAACACTATCAATAGGCCTAAACTCAGACCATAAGGAAACACCTTTTGTGGTTTCTATTTTATTAATTGACAATCCATCCAATTGTTTTTCATGATACTTTTTAATATTTGAATATGCTGTAAGAATGGCATTCTTTAATTGATCATTAACTAATTCTTTAGCTTTCTTAAATTCAGAGTTACTTACTTTAAATGATTTAATTTCCTTTTCTTTTAAGATTTTAGATATCTTTCTTAAACCATTATCACCTTCATCTACAACAAGTTTTTTAAATTTATTTATAGTTGTAATATCTTTTGATGAAATTTTTGACTCAGTAAACTCTAAGATCTTAGATTTTTTATTTAATAGTAATTCTTTCATATTAATTTAAGACTTTTTCAACAGGCATAACTAGAATAGAGGAAGCCCCCTTAGCTTTCAGTTTTTCCATAGTTTCCCAAAATATTGGTTCTTGGCATAAAGCATGTATTGCCACTTTATTCTCATTTTCAAGAGGTATAACCGTTGGAGATTCTGATCCTGGCAATATCTTACAAATTTCTTTAACTTTTGAAGAGTCAGCATTGAGCATTACATATTTACTCTCAATAGCATTTACTACGCCTTGCATTCTACTAATAACTTTTTCAGCAATCTTTGTTTTAGCAGTTGTTAGTTTTTTATTTTTTATAAGAATAGCTTGGGATTCAAGAATAGTTTCAATTTCTTTTAAATTATTAGCTTCTAAAGTTGCACCAGACGAAACAAGATCACATATTAGATCAGACATTCCGATATATGGCGTAAGTTCAACTGACCCATGAATATTAACAACAGAGGCATTAATATTTTTATCTTTTAAGTATTTTTTAACTGTATTTGGATATGAGGTAGCAATTTTTTTACCTTTAAAAGATTTAATACTTATATTTTCTGGGCATGCAAAAGATAGCCTGCATCTTGAAAATCCCAAATTAAGGACTTTATCAATATAAGTTCTTTTAAATAATGATTTTTCTAGTAATACGTTTTCACCGACTATAGCTAAATCAGCATCTCCATTTGAAACAAGAGAGGGTATGTCATCGCTTCTTACAAAAAGAATATCAATGGGTAAATTATTAGATTTTGCTAATAAATTATCACCTTTAGTTGAGAAATTAATACCAGACTTTTTAATCAAATCAATACTTTGTTCAAAGAGACGACCCTTTTTTTGAACAGCAATAGTTAATCTATTCTTCATTTATTTATCCTTTTAAGAATTCTTTTGTATCCTTGATAAGGCTCGCTTGATAGAAATCTAGCTACCCTAGTTACAGTTGTTGTACTAGTTTTTAATTTAGCAGCAATCTCCCTATAAGATAAATTATCTTCATATAAAAGTTGTGCTACAGCCCAGCGCTCTTCTAATGCCTTTAATTCAGCAGGTGTACATAGATCTTTTAAAAAATCATCTACTTCATTTTTACTTTTAAGTAATAAAAATATTTCATTCAAGTTTTTCATGCGTGCTAGTGTATTACTATGCTAATACAAAGTAAAGTAAAAAAAGGCACTAATTAAAGTGCCTTAAGATGTAAAAAAATTAATCGCTAGGATTTAACCAGAGTGGTAAAACAGCAATTAATAGACCTGAGATATAAAACATCCAGCCACCTAATGTGCTAATCATATTTCCCTCAGCTTGTGCTGCTAGCCAACCCTGTGAACCAGCTCCAAGATCAATATCACCATTTGCAACATCAAGTGCATTTAAAGCCATTGCATGACCTTCGTAGGTCCCATTGATTAATCCAGCTAGATTTAACCCAATTAAAAATACAGATATAGCAAAAGCTGTACCAATTAATTTTGCAACGGTATTTGCGCCTTTATCAACCATAACGCTGCTGAATCTTGCAGCAACCCAAACAGCTATTACTGTAGCAAGAAAAATAGTTGCATTAGCTCCTCTTGAACTTGCAAAAAGGTTCCATAATTCAATCTCATAAGAAACACTTGTAAATAAATCCATAATTCCCCTCCCAAGGTATTTGATGAATATTTATTTATACATTCAAAATATGTTTATATTCAAGTTTCTGCAGACTTTTCATGTATATTAATTAAATATATTTTCTTTATTCTCTTGATAATAAAGATACTATTTCAAGATGTTTAGTATTAGGAAATTGATCAAAAATTTCTATATTTTTAATAGTGAAACCTTTTAAATTTTTTACGTCTCTTTCATATGTTTCATAATTACATGAAATGTAAATTATATTTTTAAATTTACTAATCAGACTTATCACATTTTTATCTAATCCAGCTCTAGGCGGGTCAACTAGTACATGTGAAAAGTTAAAATCTGAGATGTTTATTCCGTTCATTCTTTTAAAAACTCTTCCTGCAAATAATTCAGAAACCTCTTCAGCTGAAAGTCTTGCATGAAAAATATTTTTAATATTTTGCTCATCAATTGATTTATTTAGGCACCTTATTGACTGACGGTTATTCTCAGTTGCAAATATCTTATTAAATAATTTTCTCATTGGGAGAGAAAATGTACCAGATCCACAGTATAGTTCTAAGAGATCTTTTGGATCTTTTATAAAACTCATTGCCTTTGTAACCATTTCAGGCATATGAAAATAATTCGGTTGATAGAAAGATTGGTCAGTTTGATAAAGTATCGTTTCTAGATTTTCTATATCATCTTCTAACAGGTCACAGTGAGTTGAATATAAATTATTTTTGGATCTGAGATTAATGCTAATATCTAAAATATTTGCGATTTTATCTGCTAAACCCTTAATTTTATCATCTAATAATTTGTGATAAATCAGTGACACTAAAACTCTGTTTTTTCTATTTGATCTAAAGTTAATTTGAAATAATTTAGTTTTAAGAACATTCGATTTATTTATTTGATTTAAGAGTTTTGGCATTAAAGCTTGAATAAAAGGCCTAGCTATTGCAAAAGTGTTTAAATAAACTATCTCTCCTGAAGGGGAATACATAGTATAAAAATTATTCTTGTAGCCAAATTCACATCTTGATCTATAGCCATAAGAAGGACTTAAATTAATTACAATATTATCTTTATAATGTTCCTCTATTAATGATGTTGCTATCTGAAATTTATTCATTTAATTGATAAAGAATCTTGTTATAAAAAATATTAGCCCTATAAATGTTATATTGATAAGAATAAATAAGATAATTATTTTTATTATTGAGAATTGTTTAATATCTTTTTCAAAGTCTTGCTTTGTTCTGATGCCCAATAATGAATCAATTATTCTTTTAAACCACATATATTTATGGAAAAAATTGTAAATATTACAGAATCAGCTGAAGAGTATTTAGCAAAACTTCTTCAAGATAAAAATGAACCTAATCTTGCTGTCAGAATTTTTATATCTGACCCTGGCACACCAAAAGCTGAGACATGTTTAGCTTATTGTAAACCAGAAGAGGCAGATAAAGATGATGTTGTTCTTAAGCTTGATAAGATTACTGTTCATGTAGAGGAAAGAAGTATTCCTTTTTTAGTAGATGCAGAAGTTAATTATGATAATGATACTTTTGGTGGTCAACTAACTATAAAAGCTCCAAATGCAAGATTGCCTAATATATCTCCGGACAGTCCTCCTGAAGATAGGATTAACTATGTTATATACAATGAAATCAATCCAATGCTTGAATCTCATGGAGGAGAAGTAAGTCTTGTTAAATTTACAGACCAAGGTGAAGCTATCCTTCAATTTGGAGGAGGTTGTCAAGGATGTGGCATGGTAGATGTGACGCTTAAAGATGGAATTGAAAAAACTCTATTAGAACAAATACCGGAGTTAAAATCTGTTAAAGACTCAACAGATCATTCTATTGATGATAATGCCTACTATAAGTAGCTAAATTTCTTTTATCGATATTATTAATCCAAACATTGGATGATCAAAATAATGTATTTCTTCATTAAATATTCTTCTTTGTTCATCAATAAAGATATTGATTTTATTAGAATTGGGTATATTTATTGTAGGTTCAATTTTACTACTATTTATATCCACATACTTATTAGGCTTATTTAATTCAATTTTTAGATCATTTTTTAAATCTTTATTTTTCTCTTTATTAGCTTCTAATATTTTTTTTTCAAACTTATC
>Ga0255765_1006437_pt1 | contig 10697 bp, 8 predicted proteins | sample 041ome_8_FD_179965 | JGI IMG/M metagenome (GOLD analysis project Ga0255765, IMG submission 179965) | Coastal salt marsh microbial communities from the Groves Creek Marsh, Skidaway Island, Georgia - 041407BS metaG (version 2) | ecosystem: Environmental > Aquatic > Marine > Intertidal zone > Salt... | reverse complement strand
TTCTCTACAGAATTGTACCATGACGGCGGTACAGTAGACATTACATTTGACGGTGGTATTAACTGGCATACTGTAGGTACCAATCTTTATGGAGCTACTTGGTTTAATACAAGCTTTGTAACCTCTCTAGATGTTTACAACCCTGGTTGGAGCGGATTAAGTGGTGGATGGATACCTGCCAAAATTAATTTGAGCGTAGATACGGCACGCAATGCTATCTTCCGATTCAGATTTGCTTCTGATGAGACTATTAATAAGGCTGGATGGGCAATAGATGATTTCTGTTTCTACGAGAGCGATAGTCAAGACCGTGTATATGTAATCGGAGAAGAAGAACTTGAACATTACATTGGCGTAGGAAAGATTCATCCGAACCCAACATCAGGCTATGCTCAATTACCTATTTCATTCCAAAGTGAAGCCGACGTGACTATCACTATAAGAAATACCCAAGGTCAATTGATGATGACCCAAACGGTACACGGTAAGGAAGGTATCAACACCTACCCTATTGAAACTAGTGGTTGGGCATCAGGTATGTACATAGTAGAAACTTTATCTCCTCTAGGAACTGACGTACAAAGACTGATTGTTGAATAATCAATCAACGCAACTATTTTTTTCACCCTCGCCTTCTTCTTTTGAAGTGGCGGGGGTGTTTTTTTGTGCGATTTTGTCAGTATTGACTCAATACTTAAGACAAATCTTCCGGTTCGCAAACACCTAACTGATAGGTTGTCAGTAGTTTAACTCTAGGCATGAGAATTGGTGAATTCTATGCAATCCAAAACCTATAATGATGAATATTGATAAATTCACTACCAAGAGCCAAGGAATTATTGCAGCTGCTCAGTTTTCAGCTACGGACAAAAAACACGGGAACGTTGAAGCTCTGCACCTCTTGGAGGCGCTTATTACAGAGGATACTAGCGTTTTACCATTTGTAATACAGCAAGCTGAAGTAAATAAAGAAGTGCTTCAAAAGACAGTAGAAGCTGCTGTTAAAAGCCTACCCATTCTTAGCAATCAGTCAGAAACATTAATGGGAAGAGATGCCGCCTTCATACTTCAAAAATCGTTGCAAATCGCAAATAAAATGAAAGACGATTATGTAGCTAGTGAGCATCTGCTAATGGCACTTATGGATGATAAAGGCACGGCAGGTAAATTACTACATGATACTGGACTATCTAAAAGACTTCTAGAAGAGTCTATCTCTTCATTGCGTAAAGGAAGGCAAGTGAATAGCACAAGCGCGGAAAGCACCTACAATAGTCTGGAGAAATACGCCAAGAATCTCAATAAGATGGCGGAAGAAGGTCGTTTAGATCCTGTTATAGGCAGAGGGGATGAAATACGCCGTGTGTTACAAATCTTGTCAAGAAGGACCAAAAACAATCCTATTCTTGTTGGCGAACCAGGAGTGGGTAAGACAGCCATAGCGGAAGGATTGGCACAGCGTATTCTAAAAGGGGATGCTCCAGAAAATCTTAAGGATAAAACCGTTTACAGTTTGGATATGGGAGCACTTATTGCCGGTGCAAAATATAAGGGAGAATTTGAAGAACGTCTAAAATCCGTTGTCAAAGAGGTGATAGCTAGTGAAGGAAACATCTTGCTTTTTATTGATGAAATTCATACGCTAATCGGAGCCGGTAAAAGCGAAGGAGCCATGGATGCCGCCAACATCCTTAAACCTGCTCTAGCCAGAGGAGAACTAAGGTCCATAGGTGCGACAACTTTGGATGAATACCAAAAGTATTTTGAAAAGGATAAAGCGCTCGAACGAAGATTTCAAAAAGTTCTAGTAGAAGAACCAGATATTGAGAGCAGTATAAGTATCCTACGTGGTATAAAAGAAAAATATGAGACGCACCATAAGGTCCGTATCAAAGATGCTGCAGTGATCAGTGCCGTTGAGTTGAGTGCTAGATACATTAGTGAGCGATTCCTGCCAGATAAAGCCATTGACTTGATGGATGAAGCAGCCTCAAAAATTCGTATGGAAATCAATTCTAAGCCTGAAGAATTAGATATTCTTGATCGCAAAATATTGCAATTAGAAATTGAACAAGAAGGAATCAAGCGTGAAGACGATAAGAAGAAGTTGGCTACCATTAAATCAGAGCTGGGCGAGTTATACGAAGAACGCGATGGACTGAATGCAGTCTGGGAACGCGAAAAAAAACATGCTGACCAAATACAAGAAACTAAAGAGCAATTAGAAAATCTTCGTACAGAAGCAGAACGTGAAGAACGCAATGGAAATTATGGACGCGTAGCTGAGATACGCTACGGATTAATGCAAGACTTAGAAGCAAATCTTGAGAAAGCAGAAAAAGAGCTTGAAGAATCGGATCGCACCATGATTAAGGAAGAAGTTACTTCCGAAGACATTGCAGAAGTAGTCAGTCGCTGGACCGGAATTCCTTTGAATAAAATGTTAGAAAGTGAACGTTCTAAATTGCTTCATTTGGAAGAAGAACTGCAAAAGCGTGTGGTGGGACAAGATTTGGCTATTGTGGCCGTAAGTGATGCAATACGAAGATCACGAGCCGGCTTGGGAGACCCAAATAAGCCAATTGGTAGTTTTCTGTTTTTAGGAACCACGGGCGTTGGAAAAACAGAGTTGGCAAAAGCACTGGCAAGCTATCTGTTTAATGACGAAGGACAACTCACTCGTATAGACATGTCCGAATACCAAGAAAAACATAGCGTTAGTAGACTATTAGGTGCGCCTCCAGGATATGTGGGTTATGATGAAGGCGGTCAATTAACCGAAGCCGTAAGACGTATGCCTTACAGTGTAGTATTGCTTGATGAAATAGAAAAAGCACACCCTGACACCTTCAATGTACTCCTTCAAGTATTGGATGATGGACATCTCACAGACAACAAAGGGCGTGTGGTCAACTTTAAGAATACCATAATCATTATGACCAGTAATGTGGGCTCTTCTATAATTAATGAGGCCCTTGAAAGTTGGACAGGAGAGCAGAATGAAACGCTAATGCAACGACTTAAGCCTGAACTTATTGGGATGTTGAGGAGTACAATGAGACCTGAATTTCTCAACAGGATTGATGAGATTAATGTATTCGCTCCCCTAGGTAAACAGCATATGGCTCGTATTGTGAATCTGCAATTGGAGATTGTGAAAAATAGATTGGTTAAACAGCAAATTACCCTTGAGGCTTCCTCTGAAGCCGTTGATTTTCTATCTGAAGTAGGATATGAACCTCAATATGGAGCAAGACCCATTAAACGTGCGATTCAAGAACTTGTATTAAACGCCTTATCTAAAAGCATTATTGCTGGCGAAGTAAGCGCAGATGATGTCATATTATTGGACGCCTTTGAAGACAAACTTGTGTTTAGAAATGTGGAACTGCCCCTGAAAAGAAGTAGTATTTAACGATAGATCCTGCGTCTATTCAAATACGCAGTCCACTTGCGTTGATTGATCAAATGCCCGGCATAATTCCTTGCGAAGGCGTGATAACCGGGTTTGTCAGGATTAGCGCACATATAGATATAATCATGGTAAGGAGCATTTAAGACCGCCAAAAGGGCTGCTCTTTCAGGAACACAAATAGGTCCTGGGGGGAGCCCTTTTATTTTATAGGTATTATAAGGATCATCAATCAATAAGTCCTTTTTTAAGACTCTTCTCACCTCCATTTCCGGATTCTTTCTCTTGAGCGCATAGATTACGGTTGGATCTGCTTGAAGACTCATACCTTTCGCTAATCTATTTAGATATAATCTAGCGACTAGTGGTCTATCATCCGTTTTACTGCTTTCTTTCATTACTATGGAAGCCAATGTGCTTACCTCCGCTGCAGAAAGTCCTAGTCGAGCAGCTTTGTCCAAATGTGCTGGTGACCAAAACTTTATAGTATTCTGATAGATTTTTTCAGCAATTTCCTCTGCTGAGGCATTCCAATAAACTTCATACGTATCTGGAAAGTATGCACCATAAATAGCTGCACCTTCCCAGCCCTTCCTTTCCGTTTTCAATGCCTCTAATAGGCTTAAACTATCCGCCATAATTTGCTTGCTCAGTTGACCCGCAAGATCTTCTAGGTTATCAGCAGTATTGAATTGTATGGTAACAGGTTCTTGAAAACCAGCCATGAGCGTATTTACGATACTATTTGAGCTTTGACCGCTTTTTATAATGTAGTGACCCGGCTTTGGAGATACAAGTCCTTTTTTATTCGCAAGCAGCAAAAATCCCTCTGGAGCAAGCAATACCTCATCCTCAATAAACTTTGCATACACCTCTTCTATTGAAGTCTCTTCATCTACATATAAGGTATATGGAGTTATTGATTCATTAACATTAGCCTCAAACAGTACGTTATATCCTTTATAGACTAGGAGTATTAATCCAACGGGAATAATAACCCCTACAATAATTATGATGGTCTTTCTCATGCCTGAACAAGTTGAAAGAGGTAAGCATCTTGAAATTGACCTTTTTGTAAAACCCAATGGCGTAAGGTGCCGGAATTTTTAAAATGTAACGACTCAAATAACGCAATAGAAGCCTCATTGGTTATTGGAGTGACTGCATATACCATATTCAAACCTATAGTTTGTAGAAGGTATTGTACAAACGAACCCATGGCCATTTTGGCTAAGCCCTTTCCTTGTGCTTCTTGATTCATTACTATTCCTAAACCTCCTTTCCTTGCAATAGGATCGTAATCGTAAATATCTAAAGCACCTAGAGGTGAACCTTCGACTTCCAAAATCAAGCGCAATTGCCCGTCTCTCATTAAATTACCGGGCTGACTATGAATATACTTTGAGAGCACATCTTTACTCCACGGTTCCTTACTAATACCAAGATGCCACCATTCGGCATTGTTCTCAATAGAATAAAGCCAATCTAAATCACTTGTTTCTAGTGCACGTAAAAACCCTGTATCTCCTACCTTAATCATACTTCCCAAACGCCCTCAAAACTTCTAGACGCAGGTCCCTCCAGAATAACTTCTGTGAATGGACCTTTGCCGTTAAATCGTACCAATAACTCTCCACCAAGCGCACTGATGCGAACTGGAGAATTAGTTAAACCTTGATCTACAGCCACCATTGCAGCTGCAACCGCACCGGTTCCACAAGCTAACGTTTCATCTTCTACCCCGCGCTCATAAGTGCGTATAGAAAAACCTTTAGTTAAGGGCGCTAGAGAATTTACATTTGCCCCTTTATCACCGTATGCAAGTCGAATAGGACGCGCAAATTTGATAAAATCATCCGCATGTTGCTCCACCAGTTCTACATGATGGGGACTCCCGGTATCCACAAAAAAAGCTCCATTTCGAGCTTCCACAGCCTTGGCATCAGACATCCCAAGGGCAACTTGATCTGCCTGAACTTTTGCCCAATGAGGTCCGTCAATAGCGTGAAAGTAAAATTTGTCTGCTACCATACCCAAGTCCTCAGCAAATTTGGCAATACATCTACCTCCATTCCCGCACATGGTGCTTTCGCTTCCATCTGCATTGAAATAGACCATATAAAAATGATCCTCTCTCTTTCTTGGGGGTTCTAAGTAAATTAATCCGTCGGCCCCTATACCAAACTTCCGTTCGCACATCTTGCTAATCTGTTCTTTAGACAAATTGACTCGATGCTCGCGACAGTCTAGCAGGATAAAGTCATTTCCTGCGCCTTGGTATTTATAAAACCTTAGGTTCATCCCTCAATTGGTGTTAAAAGGCGTTAAAGTTATGCACCTCCGCAGAATATATACGTTGATTGGTGTATAATTTGAAGTTATAACGTTATTCAATTTAAAGGAAATACTATGAAGATGAATGCTAAATCAATCGGTTTGTTTATTCTACTATTTGCTGTGGGTGGAATAATTTCATTGGCAGGAGCTCATGCATTGGGCTGGACAGGTAAAACAGTAGTTATTGAAAATACACAAAGTCCGGTTCCAACTGCTCTGGCAAACTTCCCCTCAAGCAGCGCCGCAGTACCTACAGATTTTGTGGTAGCGGCGGAAGCCTCTGTTGAAGCCGTGGTGCACGTTAAAATCACCGCAGAACGCGCTCAGAATTATTACAACCCTTTTAACGATTTATTTTTTGGTCGTCCCTCTACACCGCAGAAACAGGAGATACAAGGTTCGGGTTCAGGAGTCATTTTAAGTTCAGACGGTTTTATTGTCACCAACAACCATGTGATTAATGGCGCAAAGGAAATCACCGTAGTCACTGCAAATAACAATGAGTATGAAGCTGTTTTAATAGGAACCGATCCTACCACAGACATTGCTTTATTAAAAATTGATGCTGAAGATTTAAAAACAATCGTGGTAGCCAACTCGGATGCAGTTAGACTGGGCCAATGGGTACTAGCCGTAGGTAACCCATTTAATTTGACAAGTACCGTGACTGCCGGGATTATCTCAGCAAAAGGACGTGATATCAATATTATAGATGAACAAAGTGCTATTGAAAGCTTCATTCAAACGGACGCCGCAGTGAATCCAGGTAACTCCGGTGGGGCGCTTGTAAATACTGGTGGAGAACTAGTTGGAATAAACACCGCTATTTCTTCTAGAAGCGGTTCGTTTGAGGGATACAGCTTTGCCGTACCAGCAAATCTTGTAATGAAGGTTGTAGGAGATCTTAAAGAGTTTGGACGCGTGCAACGGGCGTTTATGGGCATTAACTACAATGAACTTAATGCATCACTTAGTGAAGAATTAAAATTAACAATAAACTCAGGAGTGTATGTAGCAAACGTCTTAGAAGGTGGCGCTGCAGATGAAGCTGGCATTAAAAAAGGTGATGTGATCATCAATGTAGATGGAAAGCAAGTACGCACAGGAGCGGATCTCACCGAAGCCATTGGCAGCCACCGTCCGGGAGAGCAATTGAATGTACTGGTGAATCGAAACGGTATTAACCAACAATACAGCATGGTTTTAAAAAATCGCTTGGGAACTACAGAGATGTTGACCAAGGAGGAGGAGATTATTAGATCCTATGGTGCAAAACTGAGTGAATTGACCATCAACGAAAAAAGAAAACTTGGGCTGCGCTATGGCGTGAAAGTAGATGAGGTTCTTGGAGGAAGATTCCAAAAGGCAGGAATTCCCAAAGGATTCATCATTGTAAAATTGAATAATGTATACGTTGATGATATTACAAAATTTGAACGTCTTATTCAGCAATTTAATCCAGGTGACGGCGCCTTGATTCAGGGTTTTGAAACCAATGGAAAGGCAAACTATTACGCCTTTGAATGGTAAAACAAGAAAAAAATATGCTGAAAGTGTAAAAAATACACACCTTATTTTTATCATAATCCACTGTTTTACAGTGGATTATTTTTTTGTTCAAGAAGTACAATGAGGTGCTTTTCTGATGTAACTTCGATAACAGAACCACCAATTTTTACATATGATTGCTCAGAAAGAGTACTCTCAAAAAGTTCAAGCACGGATACGTGCAGAACGAATGGCTGTTGACATCATTGCCTGTGTCCACGAGCTATTTTACGACCGAAGTGTCGAAATCGTAATGTTCCGAAATACCTTAATTGATTGCAAAGCCAGCGAAATTCTGGAGCTTCATCAATACGCAAAGGAAGTCGTAGGGAAAACCATTAATGTAGATGATACTCTTGAAATGTTGTCTACCCTAAAAAAGACGGCTATTGAAAATGCCAAATTGGATATTGGACGATTGACCTTTGAATGGGCGAATACAGAACAAGGCGCCGAAGAATTTATTGTAAACCAATTAAGTTCATTTTTTGGGAGCTCAAAAACTGAAGCCAGAGACGTTGTTCTCTTTGGTTTTGGTAGAATCGGAAGACTCCTTGCTCGCGAACTAATTGCTCAAGAGGGAAGCGGAAGACAATTGCGTCTCCGAGCTATTGCTGTGAGAAGCATTGATGCTCAAAGCTTGCATAAGCGTGCATCATTGCTAAAAATTGACTCTGTTCATGGGACTTTTCCTGGTACTGTTACAGTGGATGAAAAAAAATTAGCGCTAATAGTGAATGGAAGACCTATCTATTTTATTCCTACACCAGATCCTACCAAAGCGGATTATACGGCCTATGGTATTGACAATGCGTTATTGATTGATAATTCAGGAGCCTTTAGAGATGACGTTGCTTTGAGTAAGCACCTGCAAGGAAAAGGTGTTTCAAAGGTACTACTAACGGCACCAGGAAAAGGTATAAAGAATATTGTACACGGAGTGAATCAACTCATGGTAGACCCGGATGAGGATAAGATCATAAGTGCGGCAAGCTGTACTACGAATGCTATAAGTCCAATTCTGAAGGTTATCAACGATACCTTTGGAATTGAAAGAGGGCACCTTGAAACCATTCATGCATACACCAATGATCAAAATTTGGTGGATAATATGCATAAGAAGTACAGAAGAGGTCGTGCTGCAGCATTAAATATGGTCATCACAGAAACCGGAGCTGGTAAAGCTGTAGACAAATGTATACCAGGACTTGGTGAAAAATTAACTTCTAGTGCCATCCGAGTCCCTGTACCCAATGGCTCATTGGCTATACTAAACCTACAGTTGGTACAAACGACCAATCTGGAAGAGGTTAATGAAGTTTTCCAAGCAGCTGCGCTCAATGGACCGCTCATTGAACAGATACACTACAATACATCCAATGAATTGGTAAGTAGTGATATTGTGGGTAATCCATGTCCAAGTATTTATGATGTAAATGCTACCAAGCTCAGTAGTGACGGACAAAGTTTGACCCTATACATATGGTACGACAATGAATACGGCTATAGCCGCCAAGTCTTACGATTAGCAAAATATTTTGCCCGAGTACGAAGACAGGTATATTATTAAAATACCCGGGCTCTTGTTACCCCTAACCTGAGCTGTAAAACCCCTGTTGGCGAAAGCTAATGGGGGTTTTCTTTTTAAATACTTGGCTATTCGCTCTCGTTGATGACCAAGTCAAGTAAACCTGTATTGGAATTGATGCTCTCCTCCAACGAAATCATACTTTCCGTATTTTCTACTCCTTCAATGTCATTTATTCTGAAAATGACATCCTTTGCATGTGATGCATCCCGGCAACGAATTTTGCAAAAGATACCATACTTCCCGGTAGCTAAATGAGCCACTGTGACTTCAGGAACATCTCTTAAACGGTCAATAATATCTGGGCTTTGTAGTGATCGAGAGGTAAATAAACCTACATAGGCCACAAAGCCAAAACCAAGTTTAGCGTAATCCACAGAAATAGAAGTACTTTTTATTACACCAATCTGCTCCATTTTCTTAACCCGAACGTGAATAGTTCCGGGGCTTACTAATAGATCCTTCGCAATCTCGGTAAAAGGCTTGCGTGCATCTTTGACTAAATACTGAAGAATCTGTTTGTCTAATTTGTCTAGTTTCATGCGTTTCGTGATAGGTTACAAAGGTCATATTCTCATTTTAATAACAATGAGCTATATCACCTTTTTATTGAAATTTTAGTCGATTTTTGTTTCTCATCTAAAAATACTGATATATTTTTGCAGGTACCACAAAACATTAAACGTTTTGTTGAATAGAATTTAAAAATTAAACACATGACGGAAAACAGTTCATTTAACACCGATCCAAAAGCACTTTACACTATTAACAATCCAGAATGCGTAATAGAAGTTTTCTTGGATGAAGCTGAAGGTAAGGTCAGAGAGGTAAAGTGTTTGAACGGCAACCGTTGTAAAGAATACACATACTCTACTGAAGAATATTTGAATAGATACAGCCACCATGCTGCCGGCAAAGCAGTAGCAGCACAATTGGCCGTTTCTGTAGAATAAACCGACTTTCCATTCACTCTGTTTGTATTTGGGTTAAAGTGGCGCTGAGGAAAGCAGTGCCACTTTTTTACTACCAACTTTAGCACATCTATTACACTTGTAATAATAAAACCCCACATAGGCAACTCCTATGTGGGGTTCATATTTTATCTCAAATTTTATTTAGGCTAACTCTTTTTGTAAAAAGGAAGTTTAACTACTTGCGCTTTGATGCTTTTATTCCTAATTAGCACGTCAAACTCACTGCCCTCTGCTGATAGTTCAATGGGCACATAGCCCATTCCAATATTTTTTCCCGTAGATGGGCTCGCTGTTCCGGACGTCACCCTACCTACTACTTTGCCATTCTTAGCAATTTCGTAACCGTGACGTGGAATACCCCTATCTATCATTTCAAAACCTACAAGCTTCTTGGAAAGTCCTTCTTCCTTCTGTTTGGCAAAAGTTTGAGAGGAGATAAAGTCCTTTGAGAATTTGGTGATCCATCCTAAACCTGCCTCCAATGGACTTGTAGTATCATCAATATCGTTTCCGTATAAACACATACCCATTTCCAAACGAAGCGTATCTCTAGCCCCTAATCCCGCCGGTAAAAGACCATAAGGCTCACCAGCTTCTATAACAGAATTCCAGAGTTTAGCTGCATGCTCATTAGGAACATATAATTCAAAACCACCTGCTCCCGTATAACCAGTAGCGGAAATAATCACCTCTTCAATACCAGCAATTCTTGCAATGAGAAAATTGTAGTATCTAATTTCATTGAGATTAACCTGTGTAAGCGTTTGAAGAATCTCTGTTGCCTTTGGCCCTTGTACCGCTAGTAAGCTGTAGTCGTCACTCTGATTGCTTAACTCTA
>Ga0255765_1006436_pt1 | contig 10698 bp, 4 predicted proteins | sample 041ome_8_FD_179965 | JGI IMG/M metagenome (GOLD analysis project Ga0255765, IMG submission 179965) | Coastal salt marsh microbial communities from the Groves Creek Marsh, Skidaway Island, Georgia - 041407BS metaG (version 2) | ecosystem: Environmental > Aquatic > Marine > Intertidal zone > Salt... | reverse complement strand
ACTAGCGACTCTCTCGACGGGTCGTGACTCGACGCGAACGAGAGACTCCTTAAATACGACACTTTCGCTATATAAAACGACGAGGCCGCCTCGACCGCCCACCGCGCGCGCGATCGCGCGACGCGCGCGCGCGCGACCGCGCCGCGATCGCCGACGCGGCGAATCGCGAGATAAAAATAATCCGCGCAAAACGACGGCGTCGAATTCGCGCGCGCGCCGTCGGCGAACGCGTCGAATCGAAACGAAACGAATCGAACGACGACGACACTTTCGCGACGACGACGACGATGCGCGACGACGACCGCGCGTACGACGCGGCGGTGCGCGAGCTCGCGAAGACGATCACGGGTAAAAAACGCGCGGACCCGGGCGCGCTGACGTGGGAGGCGCAGTTCGCGCAGCTGGAGACGTACGTCTCGAGGCTGGACCTGCGAGGTCGCGTCGACGCGCTCGACGTGGTGCACGTGGCGGGGACGAAGGGGAAGGGATCGACGTGCGCGATGGTGGAGGGGATGCTCAGGGCGAGCGGGACGCGGGTGGGGACGTTCACGAGCCCGCACTTGATGGACGTGCGAGAGCGATTTCGGATCGACGGGGCGATGGTGGACGAGGAGACGTTCGCGAGGGAGTTTTGGTGGACGCGGGACGCGATCGCGGCGCGGTGCGGAGATCTGGGGATGCCGGCGTACTTTAGGTTTTTGACGCTGTTGGGGCTGCGAATTTTCTCGAGCGCGGGGGTGGAGGCGTGCGTGCTGGAGGTGGGGTTGGGGGGGCGCCTGGACGCGACGAACGTGGTGCGCGCGCCGGCGGCGTGCGGGATCACGTCGCTCGGGATGGATCACGTGGATATTTTAGGGGATACTTTGGGGAAAATCGCGACGGAGAAGGCGGGGATCATGAAGCCGGGCGTGCGAACGTTTACGGCGCCGCAAAAACCCGAGGCGATGGTCGCGCTCGAGCGTCGCGCCGCCGAGGTTGGTTCGCCGTTAGTCGTCGCGAGAGATTTAGACAGCTACGAGGGCGGGAGTGAGATCGAAGTCGGGTTGGCGGGACCGCACCAACGCGTCAACGCCGCCGTCGCCGTGGAGTTGGTGCGGGAGTGGGCGAACGCCACGAACCAGCCGTGGGCGGAGGAGATGGAGGCTTCGTTCGCGCGAAACGAGTTACCGGAGAGCTTTCGCGTCGGGTTAGAGAAGACGACGTGGCCGGGTCGATCGCAGGTGATGCACGATCCCGATGTGATGAACTTGACGTTTTATCTCGACGGCGCGCACACCATCGAATCCATGCGCCACAGCGCCGAATGGTTTACGAGCACCGCGCGAGCGGTGACGGCGGCGGAGCACAACATCATGCTTTTCAACTGCATGGATGATCGCAAACCGGAGGATTTACTCGAACCGGTCGCGGATGTTTTCCACACGACTTCAAACGTACAGTTAGAGCGCGCTATTTTTAGCCCGCCGGATAGCACCACGAGCGGGTTAGACAAGTGCGGGGACGCAAAGGCGACCTCTTGGCAAGACAGGTGTGCGCGTACGTGGGACGATATCATCGTCAAACGTGCGAACGTGCTCGCAGAAAAAGCTCAAGACACTCGAGGTGTCGTGGTTTCGAGCATTCATCAAGCGCTCAGTCTCATTCGACATCGAGCGCGAGAGGTGGCGCCGGCGCGCGTCAACGTCCTCGTCACTGGCAGTCTGTATTTGGTCGGCGACGTCCTGAGGCATCTAAAGAAGTGCGTGAAATAGAGAGGAGAGTAGGCGTTTGATACAATCACGGTTCTAGTCGAATAGGGTTCTAGTCCACACGACGGATAAAAGAATGTAATCTACTGCGAATTTATTTGAAAAAAGGGTGACACCGCGCTCAATAGAAGCTTTGCTGTTGCCAGTTCATGCTCGTCGCGTTGGCGCCGCCGCCGCGTCCGCCGCCGCGACCGCCGCCGCGACCACCGCCGCCACCACGACCACCGCCGCGACCACCGCGACCACCGCCACCACCGCCGAATCCACCACTGCCGCGGTCACCACCGAAGCCGCCGCCACCGCGACCGCCGCCACCGCCGCCACGACCGCCGCCGCCGCCGCCGCGACCGCCGCCGCCGCCGCCGCCCAACTCGGAGACAATGTTCAAGTTCGCGGTGAACCCCTTGAGACCCATCTTACCCACAGTCTTCTTCAAAAGACCGGGCAAACTTTCGCACTGCAAGGTCTCCAAGGCGTAGTTGTTGGCTGCAAAGATCAAATCGTCCTTGCTCCACTTCATCTTTCCGCTCGAGCCGTTGTAAAAGCCCAACCATGCGCTGTATGCTTGCGCCTTGGTATCCGGATTGATTCTGCTGATGGCCTTGCGCACGCGCTGGTCGACTTGAGAATCAATCGCAGGGTTTAAGACTTCGATGGGTAAGTCACGAACGCCGTTGAGGAAAAACTTCTCCGCGGGATCGAGCATGAGCAAGCCTTTGCCCGTCTTGCCTGCGCGCCCGGTTCGACCAAGACGATGAATGTATTGCTCGCGAGCAGACGGAACACCGATTTGAATAACCATCGTCACGTCTGGAAAGTCCATACCGCGTGCGGTGACATCAGAAGACATCATGACCGCCGCGCGGGCTTCGCGGAACTTATCCGCCGCCTTCGTACGAACAGCCTGAGACTTGCGGCTGTGAATCTCAAAGACGGGTTTGCCGCACGCCTCGAACATTTCTGACGCGAGTTGCGTCGAACGAGCGGTGGGAAAGAATACCATGATCTTGTGATTTGGTTCCTCCGCCTGATGTTCTTCAATAGCTTGCGTCATCAGCGTCAAGTGGTCGTGAAACGAGGCGACGATGAGCGATTGCTTAACTTGCAAATTCGTCGCCGGTGCGTCGTCGCCGACGCAGTCGATGTACTGATGACCCGGTCGCAAAGCGTTGGCAGCGATTTGATGCACCGTTTTCGGCACCGTGGCGGAGAACAACAACGTCTGTCGCTGCGTAGGCAAATAAGACAAAATTTTTTCCAAGCTCGGTCGGAAACCCATGTCGAGAAGCTGATCCGCCTCGTCGAGCACCAAGACGTCGAGGTTTTGGCACGCGCGCGCCAAGTTGCTCGACTCAAAGTGATCGATCAAACGTCCGGGAGTAGCGACCAAAAATTCAACCCCTTGCGACGTCAATCGCTTTCGTTCGCTGTTAATGTTCGTCCCACCGAAGACAACCTGGCAATTGAACGGATGATACGTCAACAAACTCTTCGCCTCCTCGCCGATTTGCGACGCCAACTCTCTCGTCGGCGAAATTACCAGGCACGACACGTCCCCCTTTCGCGGCGCTCCTTGTTTTGCCAACCGTTCGATCGCCGGTAACAAAAATCCAACCGTTTTCCCGCTTCCCGTCTTCGCGCGCGCGAGCACATCCAATCCTCGCATGATGTGCGGCAGCGTCGAATCTTGCACCGCCGTCGCGTGCGTGAATCCCATCACCTCGTGAATCGCTCGCATCGACGCCTCCGTGAGTCCCATGTTCGCGAACGCCGCCGTCGTGCTCGGCGCGTTCCCCGTCGCGACTTCCACGATCTGCGCCTGCGCGAGCGCGCCTCCGTGCGTGTTTTTCATCAAATTCGGTCGCGGTGGCGGCGCGCTCGATCTCGGCGCGTCGTCCTGACCTTCCCACAGCTTCTCGAGTCGATCGTTCACGTGCGTTCGAGCGCCATCGCTGCGCGGACGGGGCGCGCCGCCGTTGCCTCGACCGCCTCGAGGGCGCTTGCGCGGTTGTCCGCGCCCACCGGCGTCGGGACCGTCGCGAAACATGTCGCGATTCGCGTCCGGGGTCGCGCGAGCGGCGAAAACGATCGACGACGACGACGACGCGTGGAGCGCGCGACGGGGCGCGGAGCGCGTGGTGGTGAACGCGCGTAGGCCACTGATGAGGGTCAAACGTTGCGCGAACAGAGAGGTGGTCGTTCGCATGCGCCCGAGTGGGCGAGTGGGGATGTTTTTCACAACGGGGACCTCAGACGTCGGCGACGGCGTCGGCGACGGCGTCGGCGACGAGCATGGTGACGTCAGAGGTGGGCTCGGGCTCGGGCCGAGGGGGCTCGAGCTCTTGGCGAGGTTCGACGTCGGCGTCGGCGTCGGCGTCGGCGTCGGCGTCGGCGACGGCTTCCGTCGCGTTTGTCGCCGCGGATTTTTTTGAGCGACGGCGACCGACTTTCGCGCGTTTCGTTTTCGCGACGTTTAGGTCTTGACGCAACCTTCTCAGCTCTCCGATGGCGATTTCGGCTTCGCGTTCGGCTTCATCGATATCGGTCACTTCACGTTGGAGCACGGCGCTCATCACGCGCAGGATGTATTCTGTCGAATCAGCGTTGCCAATGTCGCGCTTGCCCATTTCATCCGCGAGCTGGCTCGTCTCTTTGCGGTAATTGACCACTTCACAGGCGTGATCCGCCTTGAGTTTCTCACATCGAACAATCGTAGTGGTGAGCTCCTCGTACGTTTCCTTGACGAGCTTTAGTTGTTCTGGATCGGTCGTCTGGCCTTCGGCGACGAGCGCGCTTTCGACCAAATTGCTGTGCTTTGTTTTCAGCTCGGCAATTTTTGCCGTTAGCTTGGTGACTTCCGCGTGAAGTTTAGCGACGACAGGCACGCTCGGGTCTTCCATGTCCGTTGGTGTGCTACCAGAATCAATCGCATCGATCAGAGCTTGCAATGAATTGCGTCGTTGGACAGCGAACTCGTACAGTCGTGCCGTAGATTCTGTCTTCGTTACCACATGAAGACGCCGCGCAGTGACGAGGACGATTTCGGTGAAGTTGGTTGGCGTAGACTTTTGCGGCGAATTCGCAGCCTCGGTACCTTCTTTCGCTTCGTCGACGACAGCATCGTTGTCCTTCTTCGAGGTCTCTTCTTCGACGTTTTCTAAACCACCCGGGCATAACTTGATTTCCCCTTTTGCCAAGAGTTCAATCGTCGGCGCAGAGCATCTGATGAACGCATCCTTCAACGCGTTACCAAGAATCTTCAAACGATTCATGCCTGATTCTTTCACTTGCGCGTCGGCTTCAGGTTCGATTTCCCTGAAACGGTTTTGACAGAGGGATAGCCGTGCGGCGAGCGTATTCAAGTCAGATTTGGCTTCCAAGTCGGTTATGCACTCGAGAGCGTACTGTTCGAAATTCATCTCTGGTGATGACTTCGTGAACTTGCTCGCGCTACTGAACGCCGTCTTGTAAGGTTCCTTGACGAGATCAGGGCCTTCGTCGGTGCGGCTTTCCTCGACTTCAAGTTGTGTGAAAGCCTCGTCGACATTTTGCTCCCAAGACAACATATTTCCTCGAGCGGGAACCGCGAAGTCAAACCAAACATTGTACGCTTGTTCGAGGTACACATCTAGTTTGGTCGATGCGACCGACGCCGCTTGTGGCGTACCCGCTTCTGTATTCGCGCCTTCTTTTCCAGCGAGCATGGACGCTTGTTCTTTCTGCAATGATTCTTGAATTCTTCGACCCAAAACCGAGAGCCTTGCTTGTTCTTTCTGCAATGATTCTTGAATTCTTCGACCCAAAACCGAGAGCCTTGCCGCAAGGGCTCGCAACAAAAGTCCGAAAGCAAAGAAGCGCACGTCTTGTGAGTTCGCGATGATTGGCAGACGCGTTTTCGTGGCGGTTTTGGAATAGTCCGTGATGTAAGAAACTACCGCCGCAAGTGTACCCATGTCCTCGTTTGTGTAAAGCAACGTCAAGTACAAGCGAAGCGTACGGCGAACGTTCGCTATGAAGCGTCGTCGAGATTCGCTGATACCGCACTCATACGCAATATTTCCGTCGACCGTCTCCACGGGAGTCTTGATGCCCAAATTTGTGTCATCGATTTCAGTCATGAAAATCTTGAACGTTCCAGTCCGAGGATTTTTGAATAGAGGGTTCAGGTACTCCAAAGCTTTTTGACAGTGCCCGAGTTCTCCCGGAGACTTTTTCAAGCGAGCCCACGCAAGACGATAGCTCGCCTTGTGGAACTTGGGATAATTCTTGTTGATGAAGAGCAACGCTTCGATGCAATCTCGATATGCACCGATCCAACTATTTTGCATGTCTTCTGGGTTAAACGGTTGCTTGAGTACGCAAAGCGTGATTGCTTGTGACTCTGGAGTCATCTTCTTTCTTCCGCTAACCTCGATGGACAAGAGCATGTGCAAACGAATATTCGTCACTTGATAGATTGCTTCCAAACAGCCCGGCATTATCGCGAGCGCCTGTGCGTGGGTTTCGAGAACGTGTGATAAAGGTTGGCCATCTTTTTTCGCGATCTTCGCCAGGTAGTGGGGGTATATCCAATTGTCGGGATAAGCTTCGGAAGCTTTCGTGAACGCTTGTTTGCACAACGCAAGCGTGGATGCGTACGTAGGAGTAGTTTTGACCAAAGCAAACTTGCGAGAGTCGTATATTGGTGGAGCATCCTGTACGAGCTCGTACGCAGTTTGGCCGAGGCGCTCGTAAATTTGTGACCGCACCCACTCCGTCTCCGGGTGTCCAGGATAATGAGTCATTGTTAAAGCCTCTTCCGCCGCAATCAACGCCCGTCGAATCGCCAGCTGCGTCGACTGAAGCATTGTCAACATTGGAGACGCGCGGAAGGTGCCGACTGCCAAGATTTTGGCGGCATCGTTAAGAACGATATCTTTGATGTTATCCAGGTGATCGGCCAGCGCGATCCAACTTTGCGGGCGCGTGGGATTGTACTCGACGTCAAACTTGTACAGCTTCGTCACCTCCTCGCTCTTGGCCGCCACAGCAGATTGCTGCGCCGTGGGAGTCGACGATGCAACACTTCCAAGCAACGCATGAAGTTGATCATAATCTGTTTGTTCGTCCTCGAGCAATGTTTCGAGCGCAACAACGTCCATGTCTGCACAAAATTGCAAGAAAGTTTTGTAAAAGCTCGCAAACAACGAAATTTTCTCATCGGATTGAACGGTGCGAAGCGCACGGTCTGTAGTTGGAGTACTCGTGAGATAATGCATGACGTCTGTAGTGACAACCGGAGTCGGCGGCGCGCTGGGGCCGTTCTTCGGAGTCGAGCCTCCTTGTCGAGCAACGATGACTTCATCTGCGGTCGGCGTGCTGATTAGCTCTCGAGCGAGCTGTCGATCTTGCTCGGTTATCTCTCCAAAGTTTGCGATAGACGAGCACGCAAGGTCGTCTGAGCCTGTGGACAAGTACTTCTCGATAAGTGTAGCTTGCTCGGTCTTCGGTGGATCGGATATTTTCTTGCGGATCTCCTCAATGACGGCGCTGGGAATACTTTCCTTGTTCACCATGGCGTAAGGTTGAATGGCCAACCAAAGGTTGGCGGCTTCCATTTCGTTCGAAATATGAAGTGTGGTCGTACATGCGCCATATTCTTCTCGGCAATTCCGAGTGGGCTGATCCAATGTAAATCCATACACGCAGTGACACAGCTGGATTATGAGTTTATCCAACCGATCTAGAAGTTTACGATCAGCCTTGTCTTGCGGTGTTCTATCGTCGTCTTCGATGCTACTGATGCTGCTACGCTGACGACGCACACGTCGGCGGAATTCACCCTCATCATCCGCATCCACCTTCTTTTTCCTTTTCACCTTATCGGAAGTGTCCTTGCTACGGTTTTCGATGGTGACTTTCGTTGTCCGCTTTTTTGTGGGTTCAGTAGCGTGTCGTTGATCTCGCGCCTTTGTAATACGATTTCTGCATTTGGCCAACTGGACAAGAGACGACTTCAGAAACACTCCTTTCCGATAGTCGCCGCAACAGCATCGACAGTCCGCGAGGCGATCATGAAGTTTCTCATGCAACTCAATGAGTTCCAAATCTTTTGGCTTTGAAGCTCGCTGGATAGCGGAGATTAGTAGTGCTGAAGCCTCCAAGCTTGCGGCAGCATAACGCGAAGCTTTGTTTTTCTTCTTCACTCCAGGTGCCATCGCGAACTCGGTGTAATGCGCCTCAAACAGCGACGCCGCGATCGCCGCTAATCCCATAGATTCAACGACTTCGAGCGCTTGCTTTGTGTGTGCGCGGTCGGTGGATTCCAGTGCCTCAGCGATGAGTCTCAGCATCGAGTGATGTTTCGTTACGTCCAAGTCGTAAGCCATCTTGAGAGCTTTTATCTGAATAACGACACACGATGGACCTTGCGTTTTCGCCGCCGCCGCGAGCACCTTAAGTGCATTTTGCTTTTCTGATTGCGTCAAGCAAAGCGCGTCCAAATTATCGGTCGATTCTTCCTGATCTTCATCGGGTAAGAGTAGAGGTGTCAACGTTGATACTACTTCGGTAGTCTGACCCTTGGCAAATCTCGCCGCGGCGCCAATGACAACTTCCTTCACCTTCATTGCGTCCATCGCGGCACGTAATGACTGCTTACTGAAACGTGCGGGTGCGGCATCTTCGATTGAGGCAGGTGCCGGCGGGAGATCTGCATCATCCGGAGCAACTTCTTGCGCCCGTTCAAGGTAGAACATGCTCACACTTCGATCTTCGCCATCTAGATCCACAAGCTTATGACGTAAGAACAGGCTCTCTGCGTGAAAGTCTTGTTTCGGATCACGGTTCATCACTAAAGATACCTCGTCTAACAACCCGACTGCCATGTTTCTGAAGTACGTGCGCCCCGGATGTCCAAGCGCACATTCGCGCGCCGCAAGAATTGCGGTGTCAGCGATGCACAACAATATTCGCGCCACGGGCGCGAGCTCGTCTCCCTGTCCAACGCCAAAGATGTGATACAGGTAAATGATCGACCAAGGAGGTGGCGAGCAATCATCTTCAGTGTCCGGTCGCCAGCGAGCAGCTGTTGTAGATAAGAATCGCCAAGCGATGTGCGCGGCGCCTGCATGCACATCGTCAATGGCGTTAACGAATGAAGAAACTCGCTTATGCGTCTTCATTTCACGCTCCTCTTTCGCCCTCTTCGCAGCTGCCTCCTTCAATTCTCTCTGATGTTGCTTTTTGATGGTATTCGCACGATCTCTGGCACCCGCGACGTCGGTAGTTGCTTTTTTTACCGCTGACACGACTGGGTCTTCAGCGCCTATCAAATTCAACAGAGCGCGAGAGATGTTCGATTCCGGTTTCCATTCCTTTGCCTCGGCAGCTTTTCTCTTCTCCTCCTTTTCTAGCGCTTTTTGAATGGCTTCCTGTTCGGCGATAATGCGCATCTTTTCGTCTTCGAGCGCTTTTTTCTCGTCTAATTCCAGTTGACGTCGCGATTTCCGAATTGTAGCGACATCTTTCTGCGCCTTTGCAGCCGCCTTGGCCTTTGCAGCCGCCTTGGAGGGCGTTTTGTTGGCTTGGCTTGCACTCACTTCGCTCACCGGCTGGGATGTAGATGGCGTGTCCACAGATGGTTGTGTCAAAACGTCTTTGTCCGTCAGATCGACGACATCAGTCGTTCCTAATTCCATCGGCATCGAAGACGGCGAATCAAACACGAATCGAACCTTTCTCCCTATCACATCTCTCGGGATGTGGACGTCTCGCACGTGGCGCATATACTTTGCGAATGAAGAAGAAATCACATCATCTTCCGAAACATCCTCGTCGTCTGCCGTTGCCGATCCTGGCACCACGTCCACCTCTTTTGACTGCGTCGGTGTAGCCGGTGCGTCGGCATTCTCCGCCTCAGCGGGCGTCTCGGGCTCAGCGGCATCCTTCGCTTTGCCGCTCCTCGTGATCGATTCCGGAGTCGGAGCACCACCGAGGCGCGCTAATAATGCGGTTATCACCCCCCAATTCTTGTCCATGTCCGCGCTCAACCGAATCGCGATTTCTCCCTCATCCCTCGTCGACGCCGCCGACGCCGCTCTTTCTCTCGCCACCTTCATCGCCCGAGTCGGTTCCAGCGCCTCCGGCGCGCGTTTCATCGCTCGCGCGCGCGCATTTCCAGGGTCAATCTCCATCACCGCCCCGGCCAACGCCTTGGCTGTTTCAAAATCCCCCGCGCTCAGGCACACTTCGCTCAAGTCTTCCAAAAACAGCTGATTCCGCGGGCTCGCGCTCACCGCTCTCTCGTAAGCCATCCTCGCCACCGCCATCGAGCCCACCGCCACCGCCGCGCGTCCCAATCTTCCCCACACCAACGCATCCGTGTCGTCTATCTCTACCGCGCTCGCGTAGCACCGCACCGCCTCCTCTCGATCCGTTCGCGCCGCCTCGTCGTCTTCGCTCGCCGCCGTCCCGCGTTCATCCAGCAATCGCCCGAGATTTTTCAGCGACAGAAACTTCACCCGGAGCAATCGCGCGGAGACGTCCTCGCGATTCGTCAGCGCGTGCGCGAGCACCGCGCGCAGGCTCTCGATCGCTTCGTGCGCGTTTCCGGACGCGGCTCTCCGCACGGCGTGTTCGTACGAGGAAATCAATCGCGACTCTTCCGCCTCCGCCGTGCGACGCGCGAGGCGTTCGACGTCGTCGGGGGGTTGCGAGGCGTCGTTTAGACACGCCCAATCCATGGCGAGCGGATGACGCCCCGGGCGCGAGGCGCGGTTTGGCGACGGCGCGATGGGCACGACGGGACGGCTCGAGCTGTGGGAAATTTCAAATTTTTGCGCGCGCGACGACGCGCGGATGAATGCGCGCGCGTCGACGAGCGCGCTCGACGTCCGGAGTGCGGCGAGAAACCAATAAATGTTTTTTTACATGCGTGCACAGCGCGCTAGGGCGAAGGAAGGCTCGCGGC
>Ga0255765_1006425_pt1 | contig 10709 bp, 12 predicted proteins | sample 041ome_8_FD_179965 | JGI IMG/M metagenome (GOLD analysis project Ga0255765, IMG submission 179965) | Coastal salt marsh microbial communities from the Groves Creek Marsh, Skidaway Island, Georgia - 041407BS metaG (version 2) | ecosystem: Environmental > Aquatic > Marine > Intertidal zone > Salt... | reverse complement strand
CAATGACGAATGGAAGGCGGATCATAGCGGCGTGAAGTCCAGTCCGATATCGGCAGCAGGCGCGCTTTGCGTCAGGCGGCCGACGGAGACGTAGTTCACACCCGTCGCGGCCTTGGCGGCAATGGTATCGAGGTTGATGCCGCCCGATGCCTCGAGCGGCACGCGGCCTGCCACCATGGCCACGGCTTCGCGCAGCGTTTCGGGGTTCATATTGTCGAGCAGCAGATGGCTTGCCCCTGCGGCCAGCGCGGGTTCGATCTGGTCGAGCCGGTCAACCTCGCAGATGATGTCCTTCACGCCAGCTTCCACCGCGCGTCGCACCGCTTCGCCCACGCTACCGGCCACCAGCACGTGGTTGTCCTTGATCATCGCGGCATCCCACAGGCCCATGCGGTGGTTTTGCGCACCACCCATCTTCGTGGCGTATTTCTCGAGCACGCGCAGGCCGGGAATGGTCTTGCGGGTATCCAGCAGCACGCAGTCGGTCTCGCCCATGGCGTCAACATATTGCCGCGTCATGGTGGCGATGCCTGAGAGGTGCTGCACGGTATTCAAGGCGCTGCGTTCGGCCGTCAGCATGGCGCGGGCATTGCCGGACAGGCGCATCAGGTCAGATCCGGCGGGCACGGACTGGCCTTCTGCCACCAGCACCTCGATCTCCATCTCGGGATCAAGCGCGCGGAAGAAGGCCTCTGCCACCGGCAGGCCCGCCACCACGATGGCATCGCGGCTGTCCATCGCGCCGGAAAAGCGTGCGCTGGCAGGAATGGCGCTATCCGCCGTCACATCCTTGCCGCCTCCGGGCAAGCCCACGCCAAGGTCCTCGTCCAGAGTGGCGCGTACGAAAGCGGAAAGGTCGAAACCGAGGAGAGAAAACTGATCCATTCACGCTCAATGATACGGTTGCGCAGCAACCGCAAGCCCGACCGGGCGCCCGGACCGGGCCCGAAGCGAAGCGGAGGGATCAGCCGGGAGGAAGAACCCGCGGATGCGGGTTCGTGAAACAAATCAATGCACGAACCGCGCGACCACGTCGCGATAGGAGCGGCTCACCTTCACCTCCGCACCCGATTCCAGCACCAGGAAGCATTCGCCATTGGTGTGCGGGCGCACCTGGCGCACCTGATCGAGGTTGACGATGGTGGAGCGGTGCACGCGCTGGAAGCTGCGCGGGTCCACGCGGCGTTCAAGGTCCTTCATAGTTTCGCGCAGGATTAGCGAATTGTCGGCGGTGTAGATCACCATGTAATCGCCTGCAGCCTCGATCCGTTCGATCGAATCCACGTCCACGCGGAAGATCTGGCCCTTGTCCTTGATGTTGATGAGCTTCTCGTAGCGCGATGTGGAGGTATCCTGCTCGCCCGTATCGATGCTCTCGAGGCTTTCGGGGCTGACTTCGGCCAGCACGTCCTTGAGCTTTTCTGCCTCTTCGGCAGAGCGCTTGTCGGCAAGGCGCTGCTTCACGCGCTCGATGGTGTCAGCCAGCTTGGCCTCGTCCACCGGTTTCATCAGGTAATTCACTGCATTCGCCTCGAAAGCGCGGATCGCGTGTTCCTGGTAAGCGGTGACGAAGACGAACAGCGGCGGTTCCACTTCCATCACGCCCTTCACCACGGAGAAACCGTCAAAACCCGGCATCTGGATGTCGAGGAAGACAAGGTCCGGTTTCAGCGTCTTGATCGCGCGGATCGCTTCGCGGCCATTGGCGCAGGTTTCGATCACTTCGACAGCGGGGAAGGCCTCGAGCCGCAGTTGCAGGCCCTGAATGGCCAGCTTTTCATCATCGACGATAATGGTGCGGATAGTCATGATGTGCTTCCAATCGGCTGGGTGGACGAAGGTTCCCGTGAAATCGCGGGGTTTGCGACGGTTGGAGGGGACAGGGCGTCCTCTGGAGAGATTGCCCTTTCAAAGGGAATTTCAATGATCACGGTGAACCCGCCGCCGGCCGGGGTTCTGATCTCGAACAGGTGGTTTTCGCCATAGGCCTGCTGCAGGCGGCTCTGGATATTGGCGAGTCCCACGCCGGTGGAACTGGTGTTGTCGGTGGTGGGACTGTTCTCGATAATGTCGGTCCGGCGCGAGCCTTGCAGGCCGGGGCCGGTATCCGACACGGCGATGCGCAGCCTGTCCCCCACGACTTGCGCGGAAAGGGTGATCTGCGCGCCCTCTTCCAATGCGGATACGCCGTATTTGATGGCGTTTTCCATCAGCGGCTGCAGCAGCATGGAAGGGATGGTGGCGCGCGCCGCGGCGGGATCGATGCGGAACTCTGTGCGCAGCCGCTCCTCGAAACGCATCCGCTCGATATCGAGGTAGAGCTTCAGCGTCTCCACCTCCTGCGCCACCGAAACCTTGCCGCCCGGCTGCGTGACGAGCGTGTGCCGCAGGAAGCTGGACAGACGGGTGAGCATGGCATTGGCCGGCTCTGTCTGTTTCAGAAGCACCAGCGTGCTGATGGAATTGAGCGTGTTGAACAGGAAATGCGGGTTCAGCTGGTAACGCAGCATCGCCAGCTGGGCAGTGGTCGCCTGCGCCTTCAGTCGCTCCAGCCTGTCGTTCTGCTCTTCCACCTGCAGGAAGAAATTGATCGCGTAATACAGCGCTGACCATGCACCCAGCAGGGTCAGGTCAAGGTAGAACACGCCCAGCACCAGGCTGGTGAAATTGGCCTCGCTGGCATTGGGCCTGAGGCTGATGGTCCAGGCGTTAATGGTGGCGGCGATGGCCACGGCCACGGCCAGCACGATCGCGGTTGCGCCCCATGTCACCAGCGGGCGGCGATTGATCAGCTGGGCATAGACCAACGAAAGGATGAGGCTGATCGAGAAACCGGCAATGGTGGCGATCAGCACCGAAATCAGCTCTTCCGGCGGGCGGCCGTTGGCGATCGAGCTGGCGACGCGCAGCAACATTGCTCCGCCCCAGCCGATCATCTGCAAGCGCCAGAAGGCGCGGTTCTTGTCCGCGAAGAAGGGCGTGGGCTCGAATGGCAGGGCAGAGGCGCTGCCATTGCTGTCCGGCTTGGCCTTGCGAGGCGAGATGAAGTTCAAGAGCGCCATGGTGGTGCCCTCTTCCTATCAGGAATCGCGCGCTTCGGCGATTGCCCTGCCGATGGCATCCGCGCCGACTGCGCCATTGAGCGCCCTGTTGCCCACGATCCATGCGGGGGTGCCCGAAATGCCAAGGTTGCGAGCAAGGAAGACATTGTTCTGCAACTGCGCATCGAACATGCCGGTGGCGATGGCGCTGCGGGCCTGGTCGAGGTTCAGCCCCGCCTGAACGGCAGCGGCCTCGATGCTCTCCGCACTGACCTGTCCCTGCGCGAACATCGCCTCGTGGAACTGCTGGAACCTGCCCTGTTGCGCCGCTGCGAGCGCCATGCGCGCAGCATCTGCGCTTTCGTGTGCGAGGATGGGATATTCGCGGATCACCACGCGCAGATCCGGGTTTGCCGCAATCAGGCGGTTCACATCGGCTACGCTGGAACGGCAGAATGTGCAGGCATAGTCGGTAAACTCGACCAGCGTGATCTCACCATCGGGATTGCCCAGCACGGCGCCGGGGAAGGGGGTTTCCAGCTCGCTGCGCAAGGGCTCGATTCGGGCGAGCATGTCGCGCCGTTGCAGCTCTTCCATCGCTTCGGGCAGGACTTCGGGATTGGCCAGCAGGTACTCGCGCGTCTGGCTGTCGCCCAGCCCGGAAAGCGAGAAGATGGCGGCACCGGTAAAGCCGGCGATCAGCGAAATGAGGACAGTGGCAAACCAGCGCATGGACCGGACCTATTACCGATCTTCCATGCGTTCAATCATGTCGCGCGCTTCAATTGCGACATCCTGTGCACGAATCCAGTCCGGCGTGCCTTGTGGCAGGCCCGCTTCGGCGGCACGCGCGCTCATCAATGCGGCGCGCGGGCTTCCGCTCATGATCTGCTGTTCGGCGCTGGCGAGCTGGGCGCGCGGGATATCGCCGCGCTGACCATAGACCACGCCGAGCTGGTACCAGGCGAAGGGATTGCGATGGTCCCGCCCCACGGCGGCGCGCAAGACATCTTCCGCCTCGGACAGGTATGACGGATCCTCCGTAGCGATCAGCGCGTGGCCCAGCATGGGCGCGATCAGCGGATCGGAATTGGTCAGTTCTACCGAGCGGCGGAGGGGCGCAAGCGCTTCCTCCGGACGGCCCGATTCGAGCAGGATCTGGCCCTTAAGCTCCAGAAAATAGGGGTTGTCCGGCTCCATCGCGAGCAGCGCGTCTGCCTCTGCCAGCGCCAGGTCGATCTGCGCATCCTTGTGATAGGCATAGGCGCGGGCATAGCGGGCGGAGGCATCGGTCGTGCTCGGCGGGAAGGTGGTCAGCGTCCGCTCAGGCAGGGTCTGGAAGCCGTAAAGCTTGGCCTTCACCCGGCGGAAGCGGCTTTCAAGGTCAGGGTCGAGCGGGGCATCCCACGCCGCGTCAGCCTCGAAATCGCCGCGCAGCACGGCGATGCGATTGCCAGACATCGGATGGGTGCGAGCATATTCGAAATCATCGTCCTGGCTGATGCCGCGGCGGAATTCGAAAGCCTGCAGCTTGCGGAAGAATTCAAGGCTGCCACGTCCCGAAATCCCGGCGCCGGAGAGATATTCCACGCTTGCGGCATCGGCGCTGGCTTCCTGGTCGCGGCGGAAGGAAAGGTAATTGCCCACCGCGACCTGCTGGCCCAGTGCCATCACGCCCATCGCGGCCTCGCCACCGCCAGCGAATGCCGCGGCAATGCCTGCCAGAGTGGACAACAGGGTTATGCGGGTGGCGTTTCCTGCCCCTTCGGAATGGCGGATGATGTGGCCGCCGGTAATATGGCCCAGCTCGTGTGCGAGCACGCCCTGCACCTCGTTGGCGGTGTCCGCCTCGTGGATCAGCCCGGTGTGGACATAGATGCGCTGCCCGCCTGCGACAAAGGCGTTGATAGACCTGTCATCGATCAGCACGACCTCCACCGCACCTTCGCCAAGCCCGGCCGCTTCGGCGAGGGGATTGACCATGTCCTGCAACAGCTTTTCGGTTTCCGCGTCGCGCAGAATGCTCTGCGCGGCAGCAGGCTGGGCGCTGGCAAGAAGCAGCACCGCGGCCGCAAGAATATGAGACAGAATACGCATGCGTCCTGCTTGCTAGCGCTTCAGCCCCTGAACGGGAACTGAAGACTGGCAGGACGTGCGCGTTTCGCGGCTGGCGTCAGCCCAGTAGGCTGCGGGCAGCGCGCTCCACCATGGCGACATCGCGCGGGACTTCACCCAGCAAAACTACTTCGCCATCTTCGGTGCGACGGACCATCACGAGAGCGAACTCGTCACCATTGCGGTCAATCGCCGCGATCGGGCGCGGGTCCATGGCGCGCAGCTTGCGGGCGATGGACTTGCGCGGGCCGCTGGCGGCCTCTGCCACCGGCTTGCCGCTTTCGGTGCGGCGCAGGCGGCGTTCTTCGTGAACCACGCCCTTCAGGCCGCCATCGGCCTTGCGCAGGAAATCTGCCAGCATGCCCTGTTCCAGGCCGATGCGCTGGGCATGGCCAAGCGCTGCGGCATATTCGGTGAGGCGGGTCTTGTCGTAGTCGACGCCGAAAACCAGCTTCACCACTGGGGTCATCGGGGCGCGTTCCTGCACCGAAGGGCCGGCGTCTTCCACCAGTTCGGCAAATTCCTGCGGCTCGGCAGCGGCAGCAAGCGCCCGGCCGATTGGGTCATACAGCGCGTTGCGGGTGCGGTCCTCGCTGGTGCGGGCAAGCTGCGCGAATTCGCGGGCAGAGGCGAGATAATCACCCAGCCCCATCGCGTTGCCTTCGGCAGCGGCAGACAGAGTATCTGCCGGTTCTTCCAGCCCGAAAGACGGGCGCGGCAAATTGTCGAGAATGTCGTGGTCTGGCCCGGCATCAAGCGCGCCGGGGCCATCGGCCCAGTCCGCCATCGGCAGCGAGGGACGAATCGCGGGCTTTTCCTCAAGCACCTTGTCCATTTCCAGCAGCAGCTCGTCCGTCTGCGCCTGGGCGGCCATTTCCTTCCAGTTGATGACGCCGAAGATGTAATCGATCGTCTCGTCGTCGCTGGAAAACGGCAGCAGGATGCCACGGTAAAGGATGGTCACGCCGCGCTGGTTGACGAACTCGGCCTCGAAACCGATCGGGGCCTGGTTCGCCAGGATCTGCATGTAATGGTCGGTAATGCGGCTCAGCAGCGAGCGGGCCGGAACGTCGGACAGTCGCGAAATTGTGCTCGCGTCCGCATCGCATTCCTCGGCCAGCCTTTCGCCAAGGAAGGAAATCGCCGGATCCTCGATGCCGTGGCTGAAATCCAGCAGAACGCCGTTCGGGCCGAAGTCGGGGATGGAATTGGGATCAAGGTCGTCGACATGCGGCATCGCCCGGTCACCGAGCATGCTGGCCCAGAAATTGTAGGCGCGCACCTGCAGCCGGCGTTCGTCTGCCCCGATCTGCGGCAGCAGCACGTCATCGGTGCTCTCGTCATCGATGGAATAGCCATCGGACCCGTAGGCCGTGTCTCCATATTCGCCGCGCAGATTTTCCATGAACCCTTGAACCCCTTGAACTTTCTTCGGGGCCCTTTTGGCGTGACGTGGTAAATATTCCGTAAAGTTGTGCCATTTGGCACGGTGACGTCATGGCGGCAATTTGTCCGCATATGCGGAAAACGGCACCGGGCCGGTGCCGCAACGCTTCAGCCGGGCTGAACCAGACGCTAGAGCATGTAGCGCATCTTGATCGTCTGGCTGACGGGGCTGGCACCGACAGTGAAGGCCGCATCCTCGAAATCGGGCGGGCCCATGCGCACTGCGGCATCGCGCGAAAAGCCAAATCCCTCGCGCGGGATCATCGACAGCGCACGGTCCGCGCGGCCGTTCTCGTTCTCGTCATGCAACAGGGCGATTGCATAGGTGTCGGGGCGCACGTTGTCGAAGCGCAGCACGATCTGGCCGTTTGCGGGCACGCTGGCGCGGTGCGAATCGGCATCGTTGCGGCAGCGCGGAAAGCGGTCCGGGTCCGCCGTCATGCAGGCCATCACCACGCCTTCATTATTGCGCAAGTTGGTTACGGTGATGCGCACGGTAGTGACACCTTCGGCAGAGATGGCCGGTGCGGCGGGAAGCGCGAGCGCCAGCGCGCCAGCCATCAGACCGAGCGCTGCGACAGCCCCTTGTCGGTGCCGCAAAGGCGATCCCAGAAACGAAAATACAGTCCGAAATTGCATAGATACTCATCATGATGGCGCTGGTGATGGCTGGCCGTTATCAGCCAGCTTCCCAACGGGGAATGAACAATCCAGCGCGGGAACATCTCCCACCCCATGTGATTGGTGACGCCCATGACCGTCATGATCAACAGCACCAGCCCCAGCATCCCCAAATGGATGGGGATCAGGAATACCAGCGCGGGGATCACCATGGCGCCGGTGATCGCCTCGATCGGGTGAAAGCTCATCGCTGCCCATGCGGTTGGCGGCCTGCTGGCATGATGCACGGCGTGGGCTATGCGGAACCACTTGGGCACATGCATCCAGCGGTGCGTCCAGTAAAACCACGTGTCATGCGCGAAAAGGTAGAGAAACAGCGAGAGCGGCAGGTACCACAGCGGGTAATCCGTCACATCGGTGTAGATGCGCGTCCAGCCCAGCTCCTGCCAGCCCCAGGCCACCACGCCGGCCGGCACGCCATAGATCGCTGCGGAGGCGAGTGACCACCAGATTTCCGTGCGGATCTGCGGCTCCAGCCCCTGATAGAGACCGGGGCGCACCTTGCCGGTCGCCCATGCAAAAAAGCCGCTGGTGAGCAGATAGCGCACCGCGACAATCGCCGTCATGGCCAGAGCCGAAAGGATTATCGCGAGCGTCACATCAAGCCGGTTAGCAAAGCATGGGCCGCGCGAACAGGCATTCTGCTTGCGTTTGCGCCCTTATCCCGCGGGGAGTGCATCAACAATGCGCCCCACGCCTTGCGGATCGCTGAGATAGGCGTGGCGGCGTAGCGCCGTGCGGGCAAGACGCTCCACCTCCACCTTGCGGCGGGCAGCGGCGAGCGGATGGCTGGGGGAGGGGCGGATGATCTCGGCATCATATTCGTCTGCCACGATCACGCCGCACAGGTCCGGCCGGAAGTCCTCGCTCTCAAGGCAGGCGCGGTCCAGTTCGGGCGGCACGCCCCAGAAGAAGCGGTCGCAGAAGTCGAGATAATCGGGCCATTTGCCATCGCCCATCAGGTCTCCCCGCGCGGTCTTGATTTCCACGATCACGATGCGGCCCTTGCCGTCGATGCCCATCAGGTCTGCCCGCCGGCTGTTGCGCAAAGGCATTTCGGGGATCACCCAGATATCGTTGCGGGCAAACAGGCGGCAGATACCGCGTACCACTGCAGCGGAGCGGAAACCTCTCACGCCATCGTCATTCATCTCTTGTGCCGAATCACTCATCGGCCAAGATTGGAACGAAATAGGAACATCGTCAAGCGACAGGCTCTAGCAGCAGGGCTGAGCCCGCAGCACGGATATCAGGCGCTGCGGCGCGGCCCCAGTTCTGTGCCCGCAGGCAGCAGGTCCAGAATCGCGCTGCGCGCGGTCACGAACTCCTGCCACAGCGCGCGCGCTGCCGGGCGCGGGTCTGCCCCGCGGGCGTTGATGGCGAGCAAGGCGGCGATGCCCGGCTCCATCACCGCGGCAAGGTCTGCCACGCCGTTGTCGGCAAGCTCGCGCTTCCAGCGGGGGCAATCGCGCACCAGCACCGGGAAGGCGCGTACCTGGCGGCTCGGCTGTTCGGCAGCCATGCCCGCCATCGCGCACACGACCTTGCCTGCCTCGAGCAGGGCGGCCCAGCGCAGGCTGGTGGAGTTGGCGCCCGCTGCGGAGCGAGAGGGAAAGTCGGTCGGCGCGTTCATGGGATCGGCTGATAGCGCCGATCCCGTTGCCATTTGGTTAGCGTCGCCTTGGGGCCTGTGTCCGCAGCGCCTTATTCCGTCTCATCCAGCACGTCGAAGCCGAGGTCGATATTGGCCCCGTCCTCGCCAGACTGCAGGCGGTTGTTTTCCTGACAGACATATTCGCGGATCGGGAAATCGTTGTCCGGCCGATAGATCACGCGGCTGATATAGGGCTCTTCCAGCACATCGGGATTGAGGATGGTCATGGTGATGACCAGCTCCTCTTCCGCAACGCGCTGGATATGGCCGTGGATGCGGCTCTTCTCGGTATGCGGAATACCCACGGCGATGTTGGTCGACGGGTGCAGGCCAACCACGTCGAACACCAGCGTATCACCATCCCAGAAGCCGGTGATATTGCCCTTGAAAAAGGGATCGGGATCCTCCGGCAGCGCGCGGCCATCGGTGTAGATGCGGAACACCTGCTCGTATGCTTCGGTGATGATCGTGGTGCGGCCGGGCGAGAACAGGATTTCCAGCGGATAGGGCTGCTGCAGCGTACCCGGCAGGCCCGGCGGAAGGCACTGGGCCTGAGCTTCCTGGTTGGGGCCGTTCTCGCTCACCGATGCGAGGTAGGCATCATATTCCGCCTGCGCCGCCGGCGTCAGCTGTGGCGGGCGGGCGCGATCGGCAAACAGGCGCGTCCAGTCGGGATACCAGTTGCCGGTAATATCAGGCAGGGTCAGCACTTCCTCATAGGCGGTCGCGCGATCGGGCACATAGGCCTCGTCTTGCGCCTGCGCGGTGCTGGTGACGGCCAGTGCCGAACCACAAATGAAAAGCTGAAGGAATCTGTTGCGCATTGTCATGCCGAATGTCTCTCCCCGGACTATCCTGCCCGTTTCCCGATGAAGGCTGATCCTCTGCCTTGCCCGCGCCAGTTCATGGCCAAACAGGCTGCCTTTGCCCATGCAAATGATGTAGCAATTCGTATCAAGTCAAGCGCATCGCTTGATTTTGTCAAAATTCTCGGGAAGATCGCCCGAAATCGCTCAGCGAACGTTCAGGCGTGCTGTTGCAGGAGAGAGAGCATGAACAGCAAGATCCTTCGCCGTGGCCTTTTCGGCTGCGCTATCGCCCTCGCCGGGGCTGCCACCATGTCCGTGCCCGGCTCGGCCCACCATTCCACCGCCATGTTCGCATGGGGTCAGGAAGAAGCTCTGTCACAGATGAAAGTGCTGCGCTGGCAGTGGACCAATCCGCACACCTTCCTTTACGCGGAAGACGCCGATGGCAACCGCTGGTCGTTCGAGGGCATGAGCCCTAACCATCTTGTGCGCTATGGCTGGTCGCGCCGTTCGCTTGCTCCGGGCCAGGTGATCGACCTCACCTATTACCCGCTGCGCGATGAACGAAACGGCGGCTTCAACGTCACCGTGACGAAGCCCGATGGCACCAAGCTCAACCAGTTCGGAAACCAGGGCTCGCAGCAGTAATCGCAGCTGCGCGGGCCGACCCGCACAGATTACGCTTGGCGCGCCCGCCACCTGTTGCTAGGCGCAGCCGCTGCTGCACCCGTAGCTCAGCTGGATAGAGCGCTGCCCTCCGAAGGCAGAGGCCACAGGTTCGAATCCTGTCGGGTGCGCCATTTAAACCGTTGATGTATAACGGTTTATAAAAACGCTCTCCCCGAAAAATGCATAAAAATGTGCACTTTTGCTATGCACAAATCGTGCACAAATCTGTGTCCTTCCCCGTAAACCCTGATTAGGCTGGTTGCGATCAAGGGGTAACAATGGCGCACAGCTCAG
>Ga0255765_1006422_pt1 | contig 10710 bp, 5 predicted proteins | sample 041ome_8_FD_179965 | JGI IMG/M metagenome (GOLD analysis project Ga0255765, IMG submission 179965) | Coastal salt marsh microbial communities from the Groves Creek Marsh, Skidaway Island, Georgia - 041407BS metaG (version 2) | ecosystem: Environmental > Aquatic > Marine > Intertidal zone > Salt... | reverse complement strand
ATCAAAAGAGCAAGACTTTTCAACACTAAAAAAGGTGCGAACGCGCACACGCGTGAACATTTTCCACGCCGCGGCGTGATTTCGCGCACGTTCTCTCGATAAAAACGACGGTTAAATGGTGTTACGCGTCAAGACGTGCGCGTGATGTGTGTGTAATGTATCGTTGTATATATATATATATCACTTCCTCTCTCTCTCTCTCCTTCTCTCTCTCTCGTATTTTTCGCATACTTGGGCGCCTCTCGCTTTTCTCTCAGTTCAACTTCAAAAACGCCAACGCGTCCAGCTCGACGCCTCGACTGTTATTCGGCAACTTGGCGCACAGCTTGCTCACCGCGATGCGCGCGTTTTTCTTCAAATCGTCCAACTCTTTTTTCAGCTTCAGGTGTTGCAACTTTACGTCGTTGCGTTGTTTGCGGAGGAGGTCGTTTTCCGCTTTCAACGCGAGGAGCGTTTCGTTGGTTTCTTTCGCCGAGGATGCCGCCGAGGCAGACGAGGAGGAAGACGGTGACGTCGAAGTGGATCTATCTGAAGATAAGCTATGCGTTGACGACGACGACAGATTGCTCGGCGCTTGAATCGATTTCAAGTTACCAAACATGTACGTTGTGCCGCTAATGGTGTTGTTGATGTTATTGCTAGAGGACGACGAAGACGCGTTGTTCGTCACGTTACCGAGCGCGGAAGCTAACGCAGTTCTTTGAACTAACGGTTGTGGCGCGCTATTGGCGAGTCCTCCTATCGTCGTCGCGTTATTTCCGCAACCTACAGCGAGTTTACTCGATGATGATGATAATCCTCCTCCTCCTCCTAATCCGCCGCCCGCTTTCTTCGCTCGATTGACTTTGTGCGCCACTGGATTCTCCTTATCGCAGTACACTTTCAACCCTTCCTTCTTACCGTTATTGTTATTCGCCTTTGACACCGTTTTCTTAATCGCGTTACTACTGTTGTTGTTGTTACTATCACCATTCGAAGAAGAAGAGGAAGAACTGGACGATGGTCCGTCTTGCTCCTTCATCAGCTTCGCGTAATACCCGTCCCCGTCCCAGGCGTCTCGCAACTTCTCCCGTATGCTCTTCTTCGGTAATCCGTCGTCCACTTCCTCCTCTTCCTCTGGCGGTAACATTTGCTCGGCCATCTTCATCAAATCTGCGACTCGTTGGTGCACCTCCATCACCGCCTGCGATTGATGACCAGATTGATACGAAGAGGAAGAAGCCGCGCTCGTGCTAACCGCCGCGCCCAATTTCTTCTTCCCACCGCTCGCGCGTCTGCCGCTGCCACTGCTGCTGTTGTTGTTGTTGCTGCTGCTGCTTTTACTCTTCTCCTCCTCTTCGATCCTCCTCAACTTCTCCTTCTCCATTTGCACTTGCTCCAACAACCTCTGCTCTTTTTCCGGATCGTACTTCTCGTACAGCGCGTTTGATTTAATATCGTTCCATTCGAGCAAATCGCCCAAGCGCTGCGGCTGATGTTTCTGACGTCGAGACTGTCGCAGTTGCTGCACCACGACCGGTTGCTTTTCTTCTTCTTCTTCTTCTTCTTCTTCTCTTCTTTCCTCTCGTTGTTCTACGCTCGCCTCGCTCCCGCTCGAACCTCTCCTGTTGCCGTTGCTCAAATCATCAGATTTCGCGCTCAAACTCGGCTCGGATTCTAAAAACTCCCCGGGTCCTTCCACGCTCACTTTGCTAAACGGAGACGACCCAGACCCAGCGCTGAGTCGAGAAGAATCTCTCGCGCGCGTCGGCGGTTGCTGTTCTTCTTCGTCGTCGTCTTCATTTGTTTTCGCGACTGAAATCCGTTTCAAGTGCGACGGACTTCCGTCGAGAAGATGTGATTTTTGATTCGCGACGACGACGACACCATTCTTTTGATTATTCTGCTTCAAGCTCCGCTTGATGTCGTTGGTGATATCGACGAGCGGCATTTGCGTGTCTCCGAGTGCTCTTTAGCTTTGATGGCGAGACCGTTTTGTGCGATCAAATGTTGCGCGCGCGAAGCGTAAAATTTTTAACGATTTTTTTTTTCTTTTCGTACCCCTCTGGGGGGATTTTGTACGTTTAGGGTTTTAGAGCGAGAAACCGCTCCGCGCACAAGGAAAAGCGAGAAAGGTAGAAGGATACGAGGCTTTCATAAAAGTACAGGTAGTAGGTAAAATGGTTTTAGTTATACAGCAACGATGATGCGTGGGCGGGATTGCGAGGGATGGAATCGACCGGTGCGCGAATATTGTATTTCGTCATCGCTCGCGCGAGTTTCTCTCTCTCCCTCTTTCTCTTTCTCTGTTGGTACAGGCATTTTTTCGCAAAGCGGCGGCGTTCTTCTTATTAGTATCAGTCCTTCCCTTTTTCTTCTTCTTCTCCTTTTTCTTCTTTCTCCCAGTAGCCGTCGTTTTGCCACTCCTCGTAGGACATCTCTCCACTTTTCGTGGCGACGACGCCCATGTTTTCGTCCCACATTTGGTCGTAGTCTTCGTCTAAAATCTCGTCTTCGTTTGGTCCGGACAACATGTTCAAAATCGACACCGGTAAATCGTAATACGAGTCGTACTCTTTCAAGCGATAGAGCAACTCGGGATACTCCGCCACCGTCCTCTCCGCGTCGATCTTCTTCCCTTTCGCAATCTCTCCGCCTTCGTAAGTGTCCGTGCAATTACACATTCGATTCAACTTTTCAATCGTCTTTTCCCTCTCCTCGTATACGGATTCGCACAGCAACAAATCCGGCGTTTTCTCCACGATATCCACCACGTCGTGGCACATCTCCTCGCTGCAAAGCACGTCTTGAATCTCTAAAATCCTCCTCGATGCTTTCCCGAAATCAAACTTCTCTATGATGTGCGGACATCTCTGCAAAACGTTCAGCGCGTGCACCCCGGGCAACAACGCGTTCAATTTTTGATCGACGTCTACGACCAGCGACGCGTCTCTCAATCTCGCATGTTTCATCCCAAGTTTCATCATATTCGCGACGTCGTAATCTTTTATCGTCGGGTAATACTCTCGCCAGAAATCTATCATCTTTTTGTCGTCCTCGGCGTCGTATCCGAGGTAGTATTTTCGCTTCGCTTCTTCTTCTTCTTCCTCAGCAGTCGCACCTTTTATTACTTCTGTGCTACTGTTACTCCTATTACTACTCGTCGCGGAATACACGATGTTACTCTCCACAAAACCAACAGAAGACGACGTTTCGATCCCGTCCCCCCACGCCTCGTCCATCTGCCAATCGTCCCAGTTCTTCACGTTTTCTTTCTCTTCTTCTTCCTCTTCCTCTTCTAGGGGAAATTGCATCGATCGCGTCAACTGTCTTCTTCTTCTTCTCTTGACCGTCATAGCAAGCTTTACAGAAGAAGAAGAAGGATAACAGAAACGATTTCGACGAAATAAATACGACGAGGACGCGTAGCGACAGAAGAGAGAGGAAGAAGAAGAGGAAAGCGATGCCATCATGAAAATCTCTCTCTCTCTCTTTAAATTGGAAGAGAGTCAACTTTTGAAGATTTTTGAATTCTCTTACAAGCGGATTTTTATGCGCGCATATAGTATTCGATGACGCAATCTGACGATGCTATTCCATGTAGTGACGGTTTAGTGCGAGCGTTTAGCGTAGCCTCCGTGTCGCTACACTATGCGGGTTGTTTTGTTTTGTTATTTGTTCTCTTTATGATTATTTGTTATCATTATTAGTATTCAAATGTGAAGATAGTATATATCGCCTCTCGATGTCTCTCTCACTCGCGCTTACCGCCGAAAGTCTTTTGAAACTGCTCGACGTCAAACTCTTCGTCGTATTGACTTTGCGCCCAGAGTTCATCTAAACCGTTCAAGATTTGTTTCATCGGTGCGTTTTGCGCTTGACCTTGATCTTCTCCTCCGTTTCCTCCTTCGGCGTGTGCTTTCTTTTCGGCGTCCAGTTTCGCTTTTTTGCCTTTTTCCGCGGTGAACAACTCGAGCATGGCGCCCGTGTCCATGCTCTTCATGCTCGCGTTGTCGGCGTTGACGACGGCGTTGGCGACGTCGAGTTTGAACCTCTGTAAACTCATCACTTTTTCTTCGATCGTGCCTCTGGTTAAGATGCGGTAGACGTTGACGGTTTTCTTTTGACCCAATCGGTGCGCGCGGTCCATCGCTTGGAGATCTTTTTGCGGGTTCCAGTCGTGTTCGAGAAAGACGACGGTATCCGCGGTGGTGAGATTTAAGCCTAAACCGCCAACATGGGTGGTTAAGAGTAAAACGTCGATGGTTGGATCGGCGTTGAATTTCCGAGCGACGTTGAATCGTTCGTGCGCCGGGACGGACCCGTCTAATCGAAGCCACGAGACGTCTTTCATGTGCGACGTGAAGAGTTCCTCTTCGACTAAATCGAGGAGGGATTTCAATTGCGCAAACACGAGGACGCGATGGTTACCGCCTTGCTTTGATTCCGAATGGTTGTTCGTTGCTTCACCGTTGTCACCGTCGTCGTCCGCGTGCGCGTCGCGGCCGATACCGCAATCCAACAAGATTTGTTTCAACGCTTCGAATTTGGGACTCCAGTTCATGTCGTCGTCGCTTCGTTTCGCGACAGACTTTGCGCTCGATTTCTCGTTCAAAGACCCGTCGACGAGACGCGGATGCGAACATAATTTTCGCAAGTATTGCAGCGCTTGGAACACGTGCACGGGCGCGCCGTCTCCTCCTCCTGCTCCGCTGCTTCCAGAAACCAACGCTTTGCTGACGTCCTCCTTCGCGCCGCTCGTTTCAAAGTTATCGTACAACCGTCGCTGCGCGGCGGTTAAATCTACAAACACGTCTTGGATAATCTTTGGCGGCAAATCTTTCAAAACTTGATCTTTCGTTCTTCTCAACACGAAAGGCATGACTTGCTTGTGTAATCGTCCGACGGTTAAGGCGCCTTGTTCGGTCAAGCCGCCGCCTTTCTTCGCGGCTTTCGATCGCGCCGCGGCGATGCCGTAATTTTCCTTGAACTCTCGCTCGGTTCCCAAGAAACCCGGCATGAGGAAATCGAACAACGACCACAACTCGACGACGTCGTTTTGAATCGGCGTTCCGGAGAGGAGCAAACGGTGTTCCGCTTTCACTTGCTTCACGGCTAAGCACACCCTAGATTTCGGGTTCCGAATGGCGTGTCCTTCGTCGAGGACGCAATAGCACCAATCGACGGCGTGAAAGAAAGACTGCGCGTCTGCGCGAACGCTATCGTACGACGCCACGACGACGTCGTATTTCGTTCTCGCGTCGTTTTGCAACGCTTGCCTTTCCGCTGGTGATCCTTGGTACTCGCACACGGATAGCAAATTCGGGTCTTCCGTGTACATGCTAATCTCGTGCGCCCAGTGGCCGACTAACGTCGGCGGACAGATGATCAAATGCGGCATGATCGGTAACCCTTTCGCTCGGCGTTCGACCGTACTCGAGGCTAAAATACACGTCGATTGTAACGTTTTCCCTAATCCCATGTCATCGCACAACGCACCGTGGAGCTTGAATCGGCGCAAAAACGCGAGCCAATTGACGCCGTCTCTTTGGTACGGACGCAATTGGTACTTGCACTTAAACGGTAACTCAAAGTTATCGATTTTCGTGTTGTCGAGTAAAGCTTCCAAGAACGCGCCGTCGTCGCCGCTTCGTTTCTTTTGCGCGGCGGAGAGCTTTGCCGGCGGTGCGGCACCGCGAGCGAGTGGCAGAAGAGGAACCAACGCCGCGAACGCTTTCGTAGCCGCCGAACGCACTTCGACGTTTGAATCGGACATTCGAGACATGAGTGGTACGAGAAGTAACACGCAGTACGGCGCGATGATGCTATCCGGAACAGATTCGGTGACGGATAAAGCCACGAAAGCGGCACCTAACCGAGCCGTCGGCGACGTGTGCTGCTCTAAATCGCCACCTTCCAACGCCGGCGCTAACAGAGCTAAAATTTCCGGTAACGTATCGTCCGGGTGCGCCGTCGTCATGGCGGCGAGCGCGTTCGAGGCAGTCGTCTTGACGCTGTGACACTTCAAAGACGACGCGGCGGCAAAAATCTTTGACGTCAACGGACGCAAATGTACCTCAAACGCTGTTTGCGTGCACGCTTCGGAAACGATGGATACGACGCGACAACTGTTGGAAATCGTTTGTCGCGCCGTCGCCTCGAGTTGTCCTCCCGCGTTGGCGTTGTTCGCGTTCACCAACGCCAACGAGTCGTTGATGGGCGTCATCAACGTCGGTAACTTGGTAAATACTTCGTCGCCAAACTCTTGGCAAAACTCGCGCAGCGCTTTCGCGCCACCTCTCGCAGCGATTACGGTTTCCGGTACATCGGTATCGACGACATCAGCCGCCGCAGCCGTGGCGTCGTCCATTTTCTTCGCGCTGCTGCTCGCAGCGTTCGTCTTTGTGCTCTTACCCGTCGTCGTCGTCTGCGCGAGAGCAACAACTTCCTGCTTCTTCTCTCCAGATTCGGTCGCCACCGGCGTCGTCTCCGGACACGAACACGCCATGGTGAATATGTTGGAACATATTTTCCCGCTCGGCGATTTCTCTCGAGACATGGCTCTTTTCACCAACTTTGCAATCGCTTTCGCGGCTTCCGATTGTAACTCCTCGTCGCGTTCGCGTCGCGTGGCTGCCATCAACGGTTGAATGATTGGGTTGAGCTTCGCTGGGAGCTGTTGAAACGCAACCGCCACGGCGGCGGCCGCGGCGAGCACGGATTGATGCAGTTTCGCTTCCGTCTCGCGAAGGCGCAACGCGGAAACGTCCAACGCGGATCGAGCGCGTTCCACGTTCGAGTTCGTCGTCTGTGTGTGTATTTATAGTTCGGAAAGATGAAGAAAATAGTATACATAAGACGCGGTGAGTATCTTCTTTGTACAAACAAACAAACAAACAAAGAGAAGAGAGAAGACAAAAATGTTTGCTGAGATTACTTCTCGCCGGGCACGGAGCTCGCCCGGAGAAACCTGTTTCTCGAGCACACGCAATTAATATTCGGACCGTGCAAAAGACGCGAGCGTTGTAAAAGAGCGCGCGTTTTTCGAGATGTGATGCACAAAAAACACACGCTCTCGCTCTTCGTCTGTTACGCCGAGGTTTTGAAGCTCAGCCAATCCGGAAGGGTCAAAAATTGAAAATACAGAGATGAGAGGACGAACGAACGAACGAGAGAAAAACAGAGACGCGAAAAGAAAGTTCGATAATTCGCAATCGATTCTTCTTCGTACCTTTGGAACGGTTTCCATGACTTGGACGGCATTCACGGCGCCGAAACCGTCGGCGTCTGGCGATGGAATTTCGCCTTCAATGGCGACGTTCGATTGCAAACACACGCGCAACAACGATTTCGTTTCGTTCTTGACGTACTTCTGCAACGCTTTCGCTTCGTCGTACGGGAATGGACTCGGAGCGGATGGATACGCCGGATTGGCGCACGCGAGTACCTCGAATACGCGCGTTTCGTACAGCGGTTTGAATTTACCTTCGATGAACGCGTCGTTGTTTATCGACGCGTTCGCGGCGGTTTCGAGAAACTTTGCGCAGATGTGAAACGCGGCAACGCGAGCGGCGGCGGTGCCGTGTTTCGATAACGCCATCACTTTCTCGTTCAGAAAATACGTCAACGCTTCCTCTTCTTCGGCGTACGATGATGCTGACGATGTCGATGCTTCCGATGATGCCGCGGTTGGAAGCAAAGACACCAACGCTTTTGCCACGCATTCGACACCTAATAATCGCGCCTTGGTTCGACAGAGCCAATCGGCGGCTACGTTTCGCGCTTCGCCCGTCATTTTCGCCGGTTTCTTCACCAATATGTAGTGCGCGTCGCACGTTCGGTTCACTTGGACGCTCAAAACTTTCAAAAACGCGTCCACTTTCACTTTGAGTATTTCCGCGACTTTCTGGCGAAGAAGCTTATTTTTGTTCGTCGTCGTTCCGGAAGGCGGATCTGTTTTACTACCGCTACTAATGCTATTACCACCGCAGAATTCGAGAACCAACAAGAACGCCTTCTTCGCCGCCACGGATGCGCCGTCGTCTTCATCTAAAGCGCATCCTTGCAAAGCGAGCGTCATGAAATCCGCCAAGTGCGCGTCGACGAAAGACTCGTTTTCCAACAACGTTCCGGCCAACTCGGAGACCGTTTGCCACGTCGCCTCGCGAACGCTGGCGATGGGGTGCGTGGCGAACGGCCACAAACGAGGCGCGACGTTTGCGACGTCCAACATATCTCGAGTTTCTTTCTTTTCGCAGAGTTTTGCGAGTAAACTCATGATTGGTCTGGCGCTGGGAGATAAGTCGTCTAATTCTAACAACGCGTTCCAGAGCGTATCTAAAAACACTTTGAACAAACCGCCGCCGTCGTCGTCGTTACTCTCTTCTTGTTTTATCTTCACCGCGGCGTAGTCGTCTTCGTTTTCTTCTTTCTTTACTAAAAGCAGCTGTGGATTTAAAGACTCTCTGGCCGGCAAAGCTGCTTCTGCCGCCGCCGCTCTCACGTCGTCGTCGTCGTCTTTCAACGCGACGATTAATCTCGGAAGCGCCGAGGGGAGTAACTTTTGCGCCAACATGTCCATCTTCACTTGTTCTCCTTGAGGAATAGACGCGAACACGTATTTCAAGCCAATCAAACCGGAGTGTCTCACTTCCCAAGCCTTTTCGTGCTTCAATAAAGTCAACGCCGCTTCGCCGATATCGAAAACTTTTCGCGTCGGCAAATCGCGCAAAGACGCGCCTAAAGCTTGCGCGGCGGTTTCGCGAACGGGCGCGACGACGCCGTCGCCGACGAAATCACCGAATCTGTCCAGCGCCAAGACACACAACAGACGCACCGATATATCTTCCAACCACGAAAAGTTTGCGCGCATCTGCGCCTCTGCCGTTCCTGGCTGTACCTTCACTACGGGGGCATCGCTATCATTAGGGGTTTTCCCGCCCGTCGTCGTCGAGGTAGTGGTGGTATCGAAAGTTTCGATGAAAATATTCGCGCACTCCGCTTGGTACCGCAAGATCTCTCTCAGCGCGACCGCGGCGCCGTGTCTATCCTCCCATCGGCTGCTGAATAAAGAAAACGCCAAGAATTCGCACGTTCTCGTAAATGGCCACGATCCCGCTTCGATTTCTTGCGACTCTTCCTCGTCCTCTTCTTGCCTTTGCTTCTCTTCCATCTCTTCGTGTTTCCTTTGTTGCTCGTTCACATCCGCGCTCGCACCACCACCACCAGTCGCTGACTTCTTTCTCTTGTTCTTTCCTTTATCGTCGTCGTCGTCGTTGTCGTCCTCGTCGCCGGCGTCGTTGTCGTCGATTTTCACCACCGTCTTTCCCGCCGCTCGCAACCGCTTATTCTTCCGTTTCAATTTGTTAATCTCTCTCGCGGACATCCCTTGCGCGCGCAACTTCTCCTCGTCGAAATCATCCTCGGCAGTAGCACCAGCGTTTGTTGAAGTGGCATTACCTTTATCACCACCTGCCTGTAAAGAATCCACCAATCGCGCCGCCGCGCCTTCTTCTTTCTTCACTTCGACCACTTCCGCGTCGTCGCCTTTCTTCCTCTTCTTCGATCCTTTCTTCTTCTTACCGTTAGTATTCTCGAAATCGTCGTCGTCATCCCCAACTAAATCTCTCTCCGTGACCATCTCTCCGATCGTCTTGCTATCCAACCCAAACGCGGCCGCTTCTTTCCCCAGTTCCATCCCGAGCGTCTTCTTCAAGTTCATCTTCGCCCGTTCCAAGCGTTCCGTCTTCGTCCCGGGACCGCGTTCCGCGTTGGACCACTCGTCCCCGGACGAAGAGAGCAACACGATTCCTTTTTCAAGAACAGATTGGACGTCGAAATTCTCCAACTTGAGATCCAAAATCTGTTGTTGTTGTTGTTGTTGTTGTTGCTCTTCGTCGTCGACGTCGCCGCTTCGAAGACCGTCATCACCACTACCTGAAACCCTAAGCAAAACCGCTCCAAAGTCAACCCCTTCCATCGCGCAAACGTCTCTCACCGACACCGATTTCACTCTCCTCGCGATTTCCCCCATCGCTTTCCCAGCCGCCACTCTCGTCTCCCAATTCTTCGATCGCAAATACGTTCTCACTCTTCTCAAAACGTTCGGGAGCATCGTTTTTGCGTTTTGCGACGCCAATTCGCCGATTTGGTTCGCCGCTTCCGCTCGCGCGGTGGACGTCGAACCCGAGTCGAGGAGCTTGAGAAGACGGTCGAGACGAGACGTGCCTTTGTTGGCAGATGGTGCTCCGTTGCGTGCAGCGTCTGTCATGGTGGTTCGAGAAGACGGATGCGTTAATTCTTCTCTCTTTCGCAAACGCTTTGTTTTATGAAGAAAATTTCGAAGAAAATCACAAGAGAGAAGAGAAAAGAGGAAAAAGGCGAAAAAGCGCGTCGATATCGAATCGAATCGAATCGATTCGATGGAACGAGAGAGAAACGCGTCGGATGGCACGCGTCGTCGTGAAAAAAGAATGGATGTTTTTATTTTTTACTTTGCGTTGAGAAACCAGTCGTGTTGTAATCGCGCTCTCTCGTTCTTCTTCTTCTTCTTCTCGTCGTCCATCTCCCGCTCGTCTTTTCGACGTGATCTCTCTCTCTCTCTCTCTCTCCTTAAAACTCTTTCTCTCTCTCTCTCTCTCTCTCGCTCGCGTAGCAATATATTCAAACTGATTTATATCATTAATATTACTTATTAGCAATATTAATCGACCTCGTCGACGGTCGCGGATC
>Ga0255765_1006419_pt1 | contig 10713 bp, 11 predicted proteins | sample 041ome_8_FD_179965 | JGI IMG/M metagenome (GOLD analysis project Ga0255765, IMG submission 179965) | Coastal salt marsh microbial communities from the Groves Creek Marsh, Skidaway Island, Georgia - 041407BS metaG (version 2) | ecosystem: Environmental > Aquatic > Marine > Intertidal zone > Salt... | reverse complement strand
GAATCTGATTGAACAGATCAAAGAAGATCTTGTGAAGCACGAAGGGTACGTCACTGAGATCTATTTATGCTCTGAAGGTTACCCTACATTTGGTATTGGTCATATGGTTACGGAAGATGACATGGAACATACGTGGCCTGTAGGTACACCAGTGACTGATGAGCGTATCCTCCAAGTATTTCATGATGATTGTACTGCCGCGTGTACTGATGCCAGTGCATTGGTCCTAAACTTTAGCTCACATCCTGAGAATGTACAGCGTGTGTTGGTTAACATGGCGTTTAATCTAGGGCGTTCACGATTAGGTAAGTTTAAAAATATGATTACTGCTGTCAATGAGGGGAACTACTCAAAGGCTGCAGATGAAATGGTGGATTCAAAGTGGTATCGTCAGGTCAAACGCCGTGGCGAAGAGCTTGTAGAGATTATGCGTGGAGCTTAATGTTGAATTGCTTCCTTGGCAACAGGAAGTCTTTAACGATCCAACACGATTCAAGATTGTAGCGGCAGGGCGGCGTACTGGCAAGTCTCGTCTAGCCGCATGGCAGTTGATTATCTACGGATTACAAACTGATCGTGGTCATGTGTTTTATGTTGCGCCGACTCAGGGTCAGGCTCGTGACATTATGTGGTCTACTCTGCTAGAGTTAGCGCATCCTGTTATTAAAACATCCCACATTAACAATTTGCAAATAACTCTCATTAACGGTTGTACGATATCCCTCAAGGGTGCGGACAGGCCAGAGACAATGCGTGGTGTATCCCTAAAGTTCCTTGTCATGGACGAGTATGCGGATATGAAGCCTAGTGTATGGGAACAGATTCTACGTCCTGCACTTGCTGACCAGAAGGGTGAAGCCATGTTTATTGGTACGCCTATGGGAAGGAATCATTTTTATGAACTCTACCACTACGCTACGTTGGGCGATGATGAGAGCTATAAGGCTTGGCATTTTACATCTTATGACAACCCGTTGCTTGATCCAAACGAGATCGACACAGCTAAAAAGTCCATGTCCTCTTATGCGTTTCGACAAGAATTTCTTGCGTCATTTGAAGCGATGGGGTCAGAGATCTTTAAAGAGGATTGGGTACAGTTTAGTGAAGATGAACCTGAGTTTGGTGATTATTATATTGCTGTTGACTTGGCGGGCTTTGCGGATGTGGAATCAGCCACTAAATCCAAATCAAAAAAACTAGACCAAACTGCAATCGCTGTTGTGAAAGCCAACGAAGATGGTTGGTGGGTAGCAGATATTATTTATGGACGTTGGGATATTAAAAAGACTGCAAAGAAAATCTTTGATGCGGTCAATCATTATAAACCAATCTCTGTTGGTATTGAAAAAGGTGCGCTCAAGAATGCAGTGTTACCTTATCTAACTGATATTATGAAATCATCGCAACGGTTCTTTCGTGTAGAAGAACTAACGCATGGTAACAAAAAGAAAACTGATCGAGTTGTCTGGGGATTGCAAGGACGATTTGAACATGGACAAATAACTTTAAACAAAGGTGACTGGAACGCTACGTTCTTAGATGAGTTGTTTCAGTTTCCAAATGCATTAGTGCATGATGACTTAGTAGATGCTCTGGCCTACGTTGACCAGTTAGCAAAGGTGTCGTACTACTACGACTATGAAGAAGACGACTTTGAAATTTTAGACCCTGTAGCAGGATATTAACATGGACTACGATCATAACACTGAAGACCCCGGTTCATTAGAAGGTTGGGTTATACATAAGTGCAACCAATGGCGTGACCACTTTGAGTCAAACTATCAAGAGAAGTTTGATGAGTACTATCGCTTATGGCGTGGTATCTGGGCTGAAGAAGATTCAATGCGTGCATCCGAACGCTCCCGATTAATCTCTCCTGCATTACAACAAGCAGTTGAGTCTGCTGTTGCTGAAGTAGAAGAAGCTACTTTTGGTCGTGGTAAATGGTTTGACATCAAGGATGACTTTGCTGACCAACAACCACAAGACATTCAACTTCTGCGTACTCAACTTGATGAGGACATGAAGTTTGCCAAAGCCCGAAAATCTATTGCTGAATGTTTAATTAACTCCGCTGTCTTTGGTACAGGTATCGGTGAGATTGTAATGGACGAAGTAAAAGAGCTACGCCCTGCAACTCAGCCTGTAATGGGTGGAGAGATGACTGCTGTTGGTGTAACTGAGCAAGAGAGAATGCTTGTTAAGTTGCGTCCAGTCATGCCACAGAACTTCTTAATTGATCCTGTTGCTACATCTATTGAAGAAGCATTAGGCGTAGCAATTGATGAGTTTGTTCCTTTGCATCAAGTTGAGTTAGCGCAAGAAGCAGGAATCTATTACGATGTAGATGTTGCTGTTGCGGCTCCTGACACGGACATCGAACCAGATCAAGACTTAACTATTTACATGGATGACAAGGTTCGTTTAACAAAATACTATGGTCTTGTTCCTCGTGAGTTATTGTACGAAGCACAGCGTGAAGAAGATGAAGAAGAAGTTGAGATGGGTAAAGATCTCTCTGCTTATGTTGAAGCTGTGGTAGTAATTGCAAACGGTGGTACACTTCTTAAGGCAGAAGAAACTCCATACATGATGGCGGACCGTCCTGTGATCGCATTCCCTTGGGATGTTGTGCCGGGTAGGTTCTGGGGTCGTGGTATTTGTGAGAAAGGCTACAACGCACAGAAAGCCCTTGACACCGAACTTCGCGCACGTATTGATGCCTTGGCATTGACTGTACATCCAATGATGGCTGTGGATGCTTCTAGGCTTCCTCGTGGTGCTAAGCTAGAGGTACGTCCGGGTAAAGCAATCTTAACTAATGGTAACCCTGCTGAGATTTTACAACCATTTAACTTTGGTCAGTTAGATCCAAATACATTTAACCAAGCGGCTACACTACAGCAGATGGTTCAAATGGCTACAGGCGCAATTGATGCCGCAGGTATTCCGGGTTCAATCAATGGTGATGCAACAGCGGCAGGTATCTCAATGTCACTGGGTGCTATTATTAAGCGTCACAAGCGTACATTGATTAACTTCCAAGATTCATTCTTACTACCCTTTGTGACTAAAGCGGCCCATCGGTACATGCAGTTTAATCCTGAACTGTATCCTGTTAAGGACTTTAAGTTTGTCGCTTCAAGCTCTTTGGGTATTATTGCTCGTGAATACGAAGTAACACAACTTGTTCAGTTGCTACAAACAATGAGTCCTGAGTCTCCAATGTATCCAATGCTAATTGAATCTATTGTGGATAACATGAACTTAAGTAATCGTGAACAGATCATTGAAGGATTGCGTCAAGCGAACCAACCTGATCCACAGCAACAACAATTACAACAAATGCAAATTGAAATGGATATTGCTCAGAAGCAACAGACGATTCAAAACATTCAAGCACAGACTGCTGAGATTCAATCTCGTGTTAAACAGAATGAAGTTGAAACACAAATGCTTCCATTGGATGCCGAGACTCGTCGTATTGCCGTACAAGTTAAAGCAGGTCAAGATGATGCAGGCGATAAAGAATTTGAGCGCAGAGCTAAACTTGCAGAGCTTGTACTCAAAGAACGTGAAATTGCAAGTAAAGAAGACATAGTTGAACAACAAATGAGGCAATCGAATGGTAGTAACCAAGCGTGAGTTCCAAGAAATCATTGATCAAATGAATGGTATCTTGACAAAACTTGACAGCAGGATTAAAGAATTAGAAAGTCAAAAGACTACTCGTACCACAAAAACAACGAAGAGTCAAGAAAAAGACTTGACAAATGAATAAAATTGTGGTATAATATTTGCATCTAATTTAGGAGAAACTCTTTGAGTCCCGAAGAACAAAAGTATTATGAAACTTACTTTGATCTTTTTATGACCGATGGTTGGAAACAATTCATCGAAGAGATTAACGAAATTCTTGATAGACATCGTATAGAAGATATTAAGAATGAAACACATTTAGCGTTTGTCAAAGGTGAACGCGATGCACTGTTCAGAGTGAGACGCTTTGAAACAGGTATCAAAACAGCTTATGACGTATTGCAAGGACAGAAATAATGTTTAGGCGATACGATTATAAATGCACCGTATGTAACCATACAGAGGAAGACTGGGCTGACTCGTCAGACTGTGACTTCTCAACCTGTAAGGAATGCGGTGAAACCTCAGTACGGATAATCTCTCCTGTCCGAACACATTTCGTTGGTCATGGTTGGCCGGATAAAGACGACAGGTGGGCTAAGGACCATGAGAGAGCCGCACGTAAATAATCTTTCCATAATGCTATCTAGCACGGAGTTTAAAAATAATGGCACGTTTTATAGATGAGAGTCCCGACTACGAACCTTTAGACGGAGAATCGCTCACCACATTTGAAGAAGAAGATGATACGCAGATTCTTGAAGAAGAGCAACCTGCAGAACCTGAAGAGATTCAGGAAGCCCAAGAGGAAGACATTCCTGAAAAGTATCAGAATAAAGATATCAAAGATATCGTTCGGATGCATCAGGAAGCTGAGAAGCTCTTAGGCAAACAATCTTCAGAAGTTGGTGAACTCCGAAAGATCGTTGATGATTTCGTTAAGACTCAGCTTGAGAAAGCCAATAGCCCACAAGAAGACGAAGAAGAGATTGACTTCTTTGATGACCCGCAGAAAGCGGTAGAGCGAGCAATTGCCAAGCATCCTAAGATTAAGGAAGCGGAAGAAGTTACTCGTGCGATGAAGCAACAAGAGATCCTAAACAAACTCCAACGTAGTCATCCAGACTTTGAGTCTATTATTGGTGATACTAATTTTGGAGAATGGGTAGCGGCCTCTAAGGTACGGACTGAATTGTACCAACGTGCTGACCAACAGTTTGACTTTGATAGTGCTGACGAGCTTCTCACAACGTGGAAAGAACGTCAAAACATTGTAGCCGAAACTGCTGAGATGCAAGAAGCTGATCGCAAGCGACAATTAAAAGCCGCCTCTACTGGTACAGCTAAAGGATCAAATGAGAAGCCAAGCCGTAAAATCTATCGTCGTGCTGATATTCTTAACCTTATGCAAAACGATCCAAAGCGATATGAAATGTTAATGCCTGAGATACGGCAAGCATATGCTGAGGGTCGAGTTAAATAGCCTAGGAGATATTTACAATGGCAAACTTAACCCCCGCAAGTAACAATACCGTTACTTTAGCAAACGCGGCTACGTTCATTCCAGAACTGTGGTCAGATGAAATCATTGCGGCGTACAAGCAAAAACTCGTTCTTGCTAACCTCGTAAACAAAATGCCTATGACTGGCAAGAAAGGTGATACTCTTCACATTCCTAAGCCTGTCCGTGGCGCGGCCAATGCTAAGACAGCGGCTGACACTGTAACAATTCAACAGACTGCTAACACAGAAGTTGTAATCACTATCGACAAGCACTACGAATACTCGCGCTTAATCGAGGACATCACAGAAGTACAAGCGTTGGATTCACTCCGCCGTTTCTACACTGACGATGCAGGTTACGCTCTTGCTAAGCAAGTCGATGACGATCTGTTCGCAGAGTTGTTGAACGTGTCAAACGATGCAGGTACTGCTGATGGTTCTGATGCTACTCAGTCTCACTACCAGATCAACGGTGCATCTGATGTCTTGATTGACTATGATGACTCTACTGCTCTTGAAGCGTTCTCTGATGCGGCTTTCCGCAACATGATTCAACGGTTGGATGATGCTGATGTTCCTATGGAAGGTCGTGTATTGATTATCCCTCCTGTGATTCGCAACACTATCATGGGCATTGAGCGTTACGTGTCTTCTGACTTTGTAAACGGTCGTGGTGTTAACAACGGTCAGATTGGTCAGCTTTACGGTGTTGACGTTTACGTTACATCTAACGCTCCAACTGTCACTGGCTCTACCACTTCTGGTCGTGTCATGACTATGATGCACAAGGACGCTTTCGTTCTTGCAGAGCAGATGGCTGTACGTTCACAGACTCAGTACAAGCAAGAGTTCCTTGCGAACTTGTTCACTGCTGATACTCTGTACGGCACTAAAGTTCTCCGTGAAGAGAACGTACTTTCAGTAGTAGTTTAATCTACTGATCCGGGGGAGTCTACTCAGGCTCCCCTGTCTTATTCTAAACACTGGAGATTCTAATGGCGATTTTTCGTGGCACAGGTAGCGCAAGTACAACATCAGATCAAGCTACCATTGATGCTGTAACTGACAAGGCCGCCGAAGCCGCTACCTCTGCAAGTAACGCCGCTTCTTCAGCGTCTTCCGCAAGCACCTCTGCGTCGAGCGCGTCAAGCTCCGCAAGCTCTGCTTCTACTTCTGCATCTACTGCAACTACCAAAGCATCTGAAGCGTCTGCTTCTGCATCCGATGCAAACGATTCTGCTAACGCCGCCGCTACTTCAGAAAGCAATGCGGCATCTTCAGAGACAGCGGCAGGGTTATCTGCAAGCCAAGCTCTCGCATCTGCTAACAACTCAAGTGCTTCTAAAGTATTAGCTGAGACCGCGCAAGCGGCGGCAGAAGCGGCAGTAGTTGATGCTGAGACTGCGTTAGCTAGTACACAAGCGGTCTTAGTTTCTACACAAGCTGTGTATGATGATTTTGATGATCGTTACTTAGGTGCTAAAGCATCTGATCCCACAGTAGATAATGACGGTGATGCACTAATTGATGGTGCATTATACTTTGACACCACTAACGCCCAGATGAAAGTTTATGATTTGTCTGGTACATCATGGGAAGCATTTTCTTTAACAGCGGCACAACTTACTGATGTTGACATTGTGGCAACGAACATTGCTGATGTCCAAAGTGTAGCTGACAATATAGCCGATATCCAAGCGGCACAGACTTCTGCAACGAATGCAAGCAACTCTGCAGATGCGGCATCTACATCAGCATCTCAAGCATCAGGTTTTGCATCTAATGCTTCTGACAGCGCAACTGCGGCGGCCTCTAGTGCGGCTTCAGCGGCTACAGCCTTAGATAGCTTTGATGATCGCTATCTTGGTGCTAAGTCTTCTGCACCTACAACAGACAATGATGGTGATGCTCTTGTTACTGGTGCGTTGTACTACGATACCACTGAAGGGTCTATGTACGTCTATGAAGGCTCTTCATGGATTAAAGCATCAGCGTCTATTGTAGATACATGGGATGAGTTTGTCTTTACAGCCACTAATGCTCAAACAGCGTTTACAGGTGCTGATGACAACACCAACACATTAGTTACATCAGACTACATGATTGTTACTCGTAACGGTGTACGCTTGACAGAAGGCGTAGGCTACACAGTAACAACAGGTACAGTAACACTAGCAACTGGTGCGGCTACAGGTGACATCATTACCATTACCGTCTTTGCATCACTACAGGTTGCAGACACCCTATCTCTATCGCAAGGTGGTACGGTAACAGGTGCAGTTACATTTAATGGTAACGTAGACGGTATTGCATTCAGTGAGATTGATTCTACTCCAACGACTCTTGCAGGTTATGGCATCACTGATGCGGCTACGTCTGCACAGGGCGCACTAGCTGACTCAGCCACGCAACCGGGTGACCTAGCTACTGTAGCAACTACTGGAGCCTACTCAGACCTTACAGGAAGCCCTACAGCAGTCTCTAGCTTCACAAACGACTCAGGGTACATTACAGGGTACACAGTCACTCAGGGAGACGTTACAGCGCATCAGGCGGCATTGTCGATCACTGAGTCTCAAATTAGTGACCTTCAGAGTTACCTGACTAGCATCCCAGATAATTACATTTTAAATACAGGTGATGCGATTACCGGGGATTTAACCTTTGGCGATAATGTAAGTGCCGTATTTGGTGCGGGGTCTGATTTCAAGATATTTCATAATGGTGATAACACCTACATGAATGATTTGGGAACAGGAAACCTTTACATTTCTACTAATGGTGCAGAAGTTAGCCTTAGAAAAGTAAGTGGCAACGAAGCAATGTTGATTGCAAAGCCAGATGCTGAAGTAGAATTGTACTATGACGATTCTTTAAAACTTGAAACAACCAACACAGGGGTTGATGTAACAGGCACAGTTACTGCTGACGGTGTATCTCTGGGTGATAATGAAAAGGCGCAGTTTGGTGCAAGTAATGACCTAGAAATTTATCATGATGGGACTAATAGTTACATTAGTGATGCAGGCTCTGGAAGTATTCATTTGCGTTCAGATAGTGAATTTAGAGTTCAAAATGCCGGAGGAACTGCTAATTACATTTATGCTTCAAATGGAGGTTTAGTAAGACTATATCACAACAATAGTGGTAAGTTAGATACAACTGCTACAGGTGTAAGCGTCACAGGTGACTTAACAGCCTCTGGTAACGTTACTGCGTATTCTGATGAACGTCTCAAGTCTGACATTGCTACGATTGATAATGCGCTAGACAAAGTGTCTGCGATGCGTGGTGTTACCTACACTAAAGATGGTGAGCTATCTTCTGGTGTCATTGCACAGGAACTTCAACAGGTTGCTCCTGAACTTGTGATTGACGGCGAATACCTAAGCGTTGCCTATGGTAACTTAGTCGGCTACTTGATTGAAGCGGTCAAGGAATTAAAAGCAGAAGTTGAGGAACTTAAGGGAGCTAAATAATGGCACTGCAGTCATCTGGCCCTATTAGCTTACTAGACATCCAAAATGAGTTTGGTGGATCTAACCCCATTGGCTTGAATGAATACTATGGTGTAGCCGGAGGTGTGCCTGCGTCTGGTACGATTAGTCTTGATGATTTCTATGGGACTTCTTCTGCCGCTTCTATTAGTTATGTTACCACTGTAGGTAATGGAGACGTTACAGCAAGTCCTCATACGTTTTCAAGTGTTAGTTTAGGAACCACAGCCGCAGACCGCTATACAGTTATTGCGATTGGATCTATTGCCAATTCTGATTACACAGCAACTATTGGTGGAATTTCTTGTACATCTATTGTACAGCAAAAGTATTCTGGTGATGATAGTTATGTTGGAATTTTAATTGCTGACACAAGCTCTTTAGGAACCACGGCAAACATTGTAATTGATAATAATACTTATATTTATCGCCCCGGTGTAGCCGTTTACAATGTTACTGGACTAAGTAGTGCAAGCGCATTTTCAACTGCATCAGACAGTTCGGGAAGTGATTTAACTTGTTCATCATCTGGTACGTCAGGTGGTGTAGGTATTGGAATCTTCTTTAGGAAGGACAACTTACCCGGAACAATTAACTTTACAGGATTTGCTACCTCATCTAATGATGCTAGTTACTCTCAAGGCGGTACTCAATGGAGAGCAGGTCACGGTACATTAACAAGTACAGGTACAAAAACAATGCAGTCTACTGCAGGTTCTAGTAATGCTTGTGCTGTAATGGGGATATTTGCATAACATGAGTTACTTTGCAGAATTAAACAACAATCAAGAAGTAGTTCAAATTATTGAGGCAAATGTTATTCCTGAAGGTAACTGGATTACTTGTCCAAATCCTGATTGGTACTATGTGGGTTTATATAGTAATTGGTATCAAATTCCATATCCAGATGATGATCCAAATAACACATATGTTTTTGAGCCAGAAACAATTTCATGGGTGGTGCAACAATAATGGCACACTTTGCACAATTAGATGACAACAACATAGTCACTCAAGTCATCGTTGTAAACAACAGTGACCTTGAAGACAGCAATGGTGTAGAACAAGAAGCTATTGGTATTACGTTCTGCACTAACTTATTTGGCGCACACACTCGTTGGAAGCAAACAAGCTACAACGGAAATTTTAGAGGCCGTTACGCAGGTATCGGTATGAAGTACGATAAAGAATTGGATGAGTTTGTAGAGGTTATCAATGAGTAAAGCAGAAGACTTAGCAGGACTACTAGACGCTAACGGTGACGTACTAGCAACCAACCTTGATAACGTCAGTGTTGCTTTTGCTGACGTAACAGGTAAGCCCACTACATTGTCAGGCTACGGTATCACTGATGCCGCTTCATCGTCAGACATTGCCAACTCATCCAACTGGGATACAGCGTATGGATGGGGCGATCACAGCACACAAAGCTATGCTACTACAACATACGTTGATGGTGAGATTGCTGACCTTGTAGCTTCTGCTCCTGCAACCCTAGACACGTTGAATGAACTAGCGGCGGCACTAGGTGATGATGCAAACTTCAGCACTACTGTAACAAACTCTATTGCGACTAAAGCGGCCTTGTCCGGTGCAGACTTTACTGGTGATGTTACAACAACAGGTGACGTAGGGATTGGAACGAGTACTCCTAATACACCTCAAGCAGTAAATCTTCATATTAGTGGTACAAGTTCTGCTATTCGTATGTCAGATACCAGTAACTCTTTAACAGGTAATTTATACGCTTCTGGTGGTGAATTTAGTATCCTTACATCAACATCTCACCCTATAACATTTAAAACAGCTAACTCAGAAGCAATGCGAATCGACTCCAGTGGTAACGTAGGGATTAACGAGTCAAGTCCATTAGGAAAATTGCACGTTAAAACTGGTGAAAGTGGAGCAGGAGTAAATGCATCAGCAAGTGACTTGGTATTAGAAGATGTTACTGATGCAGGTATGAGTATCATTAGTACGGGAACTGGAAATATCTATTTCGGTGATGTTGCCAATGGGAGTGTTGGTAGAATATCGTATTCACATTCAAATAATGCGTTATCTTTTAATACTA
>Ga0255765_1006413_pt1 | contig 10718 bp, 13 predicted proteins | sample 041ome_8_FD_179965 | JGI IMG/M metagenome (GOLD analysis project Ga0255765, IMG submission 179965) | Coastal salt marsh microbial communities from the Groves Creek Marsh, Skidaway Island, Georgia - 041407BS metaG (version 2) | ecosystem: Environmental > Aquatic > Marine > Intertidal zone > Salt... | reverse complement strand
AGTTAGTCATGGTCCTGTTGTTACTCTTAATGAGTTTGAGCCCGCAGCTGGTGTAAAAGTTTCTAAAATAATAAACTTATCAGATGATATAGCAAGAAACACAAGTTCAGAGTCTGCTAGGATTGCCACCATACCAGGCAGTAACACTGTTGGAATAGAACTTCCAAACAATATAAGAGAGAATGTTTACTTAAGTGAAATTTTAGCTAACCCTGATTTTAAAAAGAAAGATATTAAATTACCAATAGCACTTGGTAAAAATATTTCTGGTAAACCAGTTGTTGGTGACTTAGCTTCTATGCCCCATCTTCTAATTGCTGGTACCACAGGTTCAGGAAAATCAGTCTGTATTAATACTATCATTTTATCTCTCCTTTATCGACATACGCCAGATAAATGTAAATTTATTTTAATTGACCCAAAAATGCTTGAGCTATCAACATATGAAGGTATTCCACATTTACTTTGCCCTGTAATTACTGAGGCCAAAAAAGCAGCTTCAGTTCTGGGTTGGGTCGTTAAAGAAATGGAAAGCAGATATCGATTAATGACAAAAGAAGGTGTCAGAAATATAGACGGTTATAATACTAAGCACAAACTTCCAATGCCTTATATAGTTGTTGTGGTTGATGAAATGTCTGATTTAATGTTAGTTGCTGGAAAGGAAATTGAAAATTATATCCAGAAATTATCTCAAATGGCTAGAGCTGCTGGAATTCACATAATAATGGCCACTCAAAGACCTAGTGTTGATGTCATAACTGGTACCATTAAAGCTAATTTTCCAACAAGAATATCTTTTCAAGTTACCTCAAAAATAGACAGTAGGACTATTCTTGGAGAACAAGGAGCCGAACAATTACTGGGAAAAGGAGATATGCTCTTCATGTCTTCTGCTAATAGAATTGTTAGAATACACGCACCATTTGTATCAGATAATGAAATTGAAAAAATTAATAATTCTTTAAGATCTCAAGCTGAACCAGATTATATTGATGAAATATTAAACTTTGCTGATGAAAAAGAAATTGGAGATAGTCAAAGTCAAGGTGATAAAGATGAGCTATATCAGCAGGCATTAGAAATTATTCGATCAGAAGGTAAAGCTTCCACATCATTTTTACAAAGAAAACTTCAAATTGGATACAATCGAGCAGCAAGAATTATTGACATGATGGAGGCTGATGGAGTGGTTAGCAAAGCAAATCATGTTGGCAAAAGGGATGTTCTTTAATGTTTAAAACTTTTCCGTTATTAATTTTTTTTTTAAATCTAGTATTAATCACTCCGCTACAAGCAAATAATAAAGAAAAAATTATAGAAAAGTTACAAAATATAGAAAACTTAAATTTTGAATTTGAGCAAAATATTAATGGAAGAATTGAAAAAGGAAATTGTACAATTAATTATCCTAAAAAAATTTTTTGTAAATATAATAAAATAAATAATAAAATTTTAGTCTCTAACGGTAACTCTATCGTCATAAAAACAATAACAAGTTTCTACAGATATCCTTTAAAAAAAACTCCACTTAATTTTATTTTAGATAAAAATTTTTTAATAAATAAAATTTATGATCTTGATGAAAAGAATGAAAATAGTTCTTTTATTAATTACGAAATAATCGATGGTGATAATCAGCTAAACATTTTTTTTGATAAAAAAAATTTCCATATAATTGGCTGGAGAGCAAAAGATATTTATCAAAATCTTAGCATTACCTATCTTTCTTCAATAAAAATTAATCAAGAAATTAATCAAGATTTATTTAAACTTCCTGCTCAAAATTAAATTAGTTTATAGATAATTTCATATTAAGATTATTATATAGTATAAATATTTAGATAAATTAAAAAATCTATAATGAATGTTAATTTTAATGAAGTAACAACATTAATTAAAAATAGTAAATTTACTGAAGCTGTTAATTTGTTAAACACTTCAAAGGATGCTGAGAAGAAAAGTCCTAATTATTTCTTTTTAAAAGGCATTTGCTACCTTTATTTAAACGAATTTAATCAAGCTGTAGATAATTTCTCATTAGCAATAAATATAAATAACAAAAATCCAAAATTATATTTTTACAGAGGCTATTCCTATTCAAGATTAAATGAATACCAAAAAACGAAAAATGATTATAAGAAAGCCATTTCCTTAAATCCAAATGTTGCAGAATTTTATAATAATATTGCTCAAACATACCGCTTAACTGGAGAAAATGATGATGCAATAAAAAATTTTATTACATCTATTGAGTTAAATAAAAAATCAAAACAGTCTTTTGAAGGATTGCTGAGTATTTTATCACAAACAACAGATGTAAACATAAATACATCAAAAATTGTACTAGCTCATAAAAATCTAAATAAGATTAATTTTAATTATTCGCCCAATGAGTTTATAAAAGACTCCGACATTAAAAAATTATTTGATAGTATTAACGGAGTTTTAGATAAAAATATTGAAAATTTTAAATTCGAAATAATTCAAACTTATAGAGAAACACAACAAACTCCCAATTGTAATAGACACAAAAAAATTTTTAATACTGCTGAGATTATTCCACAACATTGTTTTGGATGTTACAAAGTTCAATTTAATATTGATACTGTTATAGATTTAATAAAACTATACATCGTTTTTGATAGATTAAATTTGCAAAATGATAACTCAAGAAAGTGTATGATTGAATTAAGACCAGGAATACCAGGTCAATATAAAGGATTAATATTTTGCAATTCAATTGATGAGTCAGAATCAATTTTAAAAGATTTATCTTTAATACTTTATAAAAATTTTAATAAAAATATAGATTGTAAAATTAAAAGAGGGTGTTCTGAGTATAATGTTAAATATCCAAAATATGATGATTTGACTAATGATGCTATGAAATATGATCCAAATTGGAAAGAATTTGAGCAAGAATTTGATAAAAAAAACCCAGATATGATTTTTGATAAAAAATTTAATTCTACAATAAAAGGGATAACTTTATTTGATGCATTAGTTTTTAGAAATTGGTTAGCTTTTGCAAAAATGATTGGCGATGATACTTATAAACTGGTAACAGACCAAGTATTTTATTCAAAATTTATAGAAGAAAAACTAAAACTAAAAACTAATTAAACTTTTTATCTAAATTTTTATTATTTCTGTTTTGAAAATTTTCATACCTCTTGCAATATAATTGTTTAAAGCATTTTTATGATCTAGGGAGCATGTATGAACCCAAACTCTATTAATATTCTCTTTAAAAGAATTTTTAATAGCTTCTGTTAATAGATACGAACCTAGTTTTTTATTATGAAATTCCTCCAATAATCCAAAATAAGCAATTTCTACTTCTTTTTTTTCAGTATGAAATATCAATTCAAAAAAGCCAGCTAAATCATCTTTATATTTTAATATAAATGTTTTGACCTTTTTACTTGAAACATAATCTATCCATTGAGTTTCCGTCCAAGCTAATCGATCTTTCCATTGATGTTTTTTTCCAATATTTTTATAAAAAAATTTATTTAATTGAAAATTTATTGGTTCCAATAATTTTAAAGAGTAATCTTTAGAAGGTTTAATAACCTCATTCAGATATTGTATTGAGTTTATTTCTAAATAATTTCTTTGGACTTCTTGTGTCACTCAACCATTTTTCCAACTTTTTCACCTCCAAATAAATGAAAGTGTAAATGTGGAACCTCTTGACCACCATGTTCGCTAATATTAGCTAGCGCCCTATAGCCTTTGCCTACTTCTGTTGAAATACCAAGCTTTTTAGCAACTATATTTATACCTTTAATCAACCCAACCATCTCCTGTGGAGTAGCATTTAAACTAAAATCATCCAGATCAACATGTTTTCCTTTTGGAATTACTAAAGCATGTATTTTTTTTTGAGGATTAATGTCATGAAAAGATAAAACAAAATCATCTTCATAAATTTTATTACAAGGTATTTCTCCTCTCAAAATTTTTGCAAAGATATTATTATCATCGTAGCTCATTTTTTTCTTTTATCTAACTCTTGCATTACATCTTCAACTTTTACATCATTTGCTTCTAGATACATAAGCAAATGATAAAAAACATCTGCTGCTTCATGAATCTTGTTCGAGTCTTCCTCGATTGCTTCAATTAATTCATCAACTTCTTCCAAAACCTTAGCTTTACTTAATGACTTATCTGCAAGTAATTGATTTGTATAAGATCCTTCAACTGGATTAGTTTTTCTTTCTCTTGCAAGTTTAATTAAATTTTCTAATGTATTAAGCATATTAAATTCTAACAGGAATTCCTTTTAAATCCAAATATTCCTTAGCCTCTTTTACAGAGTGTTTACCGTAATGAAATATCGATGCTGCTAAAACTGCACTAGCATTTCCTAATTTAATTCCATCAACTAAATGATCTAAATTCCCAACTCCACCAGATGCAATTACAGGAATATTTACTTTTGAGGATATCTTAGACATAAGATCAATATCATAACCAACTTGAGTACCATCTCTGTCCATGGAAGTAACAAGTAGCTCACCTGCTCCACTATCTTCCATTTTTTTTGAAAATTCTAATGCATCAATTCCAGTATTGTTTCTTCCACCGTGAGTAAAAATTTCCCATTTATCAATATTTTTTTTTGCATCAATTGCAACAACAATACATTGTGAACCAAATTTTTTTGAACTTTCAACTACTACTTCTGAATTTTGAACAGCTGCAGTATTAATGGAAACTTTATCTGCTCCACAATTAAGTAATTTATTTATATCATCAACACTTTTAACACCTCCCCCAACTGTTAAAGGGACAAAGCATTTTTTAGAAGTCTTTTCTACAACCTCGTAAATAGTTTCTCTATTTTCATTTGAAGCAGTAATATCTAAAAAGCAAATTTCATCTGCGCCACCATCTGAATAAATTTTAGCTTGTTCAACAGGATCACCTGCATCCTGAAGATCAACAAAGTTGATTCCTTTTACAACACGGCCATTTTTAACATCTAAACAGGGTATAATTCTATTTTTAAGCATCTAATTCTTTAACTAATTCCTCTAATTTTATATCACCATCATAAATTGCTTTTCCAACTATGATACCTTCAATATTTTTGTTATTTAATTCCTTGGCTTTTTTAATGTCGTCTATTGAAGAAACTCCACCAGATATAATTACAGGAAAATTAGAAGTGTTGGCAACCTTTACTGTTTCTTCAAAATTTGGACTTTGTTTCATTCCATCTCTATTAATATCAGTGTAGATCAGTCTACTTGCACCATAATCATTCACTTCATTTAAATAATCTAAAGTTAATTGTTTAGAATTTTCCTTCCAGCCTGATACAGAAAGATAACCATCCTTAGCATCTAATCCTAAAGCAATTTTATTTGGAAATTTTAAACATGCTTCTTTTAAAAAATTTTTATCTTTTATAGCAGCACTTCCTAAAATAACTTTTTCTACACCAGCATCAGTATATTTGTAAATACTATCAATAGTTCTAACACCGCCACCTACTTCAATTTTTAAATCAAATTTATTTACTATTTCTTGAATGATATTAAGGTTGACTGTTTCACCTGTTAAAGCTCCATCTAAATCAACTATATGTAAATTTTTAAAACCGTAATCTTTATATTTACCAGCTTGTTCAATTGGTGACATTTCATATTCAGTTTTATTATCAAAGTCTCCTTTTACTAACCTCACACATTTTTTATCTTTAATATCTATTGCTGGAAATATTTTCATTTTATAAATTTATAAAATTATCAATTATTTTTAGACCAGTTTTATCACTTTTTTCAGGGTGAAACTGTGTTCCAAATATATTTTCTTTTTCAACAGCACAAACTATATTTGATGAATAATCAGTTGTTGCAGCTATAACTGACTTATCATTTGGAATAAATTCATAACTGTGAACAAAATACATATGAGAATTATTTTCTATATCTTTAAAAACTTTACTATCTTTTAAAATATTTATTTCATTCCAACCAATATGTGGAAGTTTATATTTGTTATTTTGATTATTAATTTTAGATACTTTTCCAGAAATCCAGCCAAGACCCTTTGTTTCAGTTTCCTCATAACCAATATCTGCAAACATTTGAAGCCCTACACAAATTCCAAGTAGTGGTTTTTTATTATTAATTGCAAATTCATTTAAAGTATCAACTAACCCATTTATGCTGTTTAGAGCATCAAAACAGCTTTTAAACGAGCCTTGGCCAGGTAAAACTACCTTGTCACTCGATTTTATCTTTTCTAAATCTGAGGTTACTTCAATATTTACTTTTTCTTTAGCAACTTCCTTAAAGGAATTTATTACAGAGCTTATGTTGCCTGAATTATAATCAACGATTGTAACATTCATTAAACTTATAATGAGCCCTTAGTAGATGGTATGCTTTTCTTGCTTCTTGGGTCCATCTCCAATGCTTCTCTCAATGATCTTGCTAATGCTTTATAACAAGATTCAATAATGTGGTGACTATTATCTCCATAAATGTTTTCAACGTGCATAGTAATACCAGCAGATTGAGAAAATGCTTGAAACCATTCTTTAAATAGTTCTGTATCCATCTCACCAAGTTTTTCTACTTTTAATTTTACTTTCCAAATTAAATAAGGTCTATTTGAAACATCTATTGCAACTCTTGTTAAAGTTTCATCCATAGGAATAACTCTATGAGCATATCTTTTAATGCCAACAAATTTTTTTGAAGCTTTTTTTAATGCTTCACCAATTGCTATCCCTGTATCTTCTGTTGTGTGATGAAGATCAATGTGAGTGTCACCTTTTGCTTTCACCTTTAAATCTATCAAAGAATGCTTTGATAATTGCTCAAGCATGTGATCTAAAAAACCTATGCCAGTATCAATTTCGTATTTACCTTTTCCATCAATATTAACCTCAACACTGATGCTGGTTTCTTTGGTTTTTCTGGATACTTTTCCTTTTCTTGCCATATATTTTAAGGGTATACATGCATAATCTCACTATATCAATATCAGCAATCAAGACTTGAAGAATAAAAAATAGTAACCATTTATCAATTATGACAACAATAGTATTGGTTAGAAAAAATAATGAAGTAGTGGTTGCAGGAGATGGCCAAGTAAGTATGGGAAATACTGTGGTTAAAAGTACTGCTTCAAAAATTAGAAAAATTGAAAAAAGAGATGTGGTAGCAGGATTTGCTGGGTCAACTGCCGATGCACTTACATTGTTTGAGAGATTAGAGGCTAAAATTGAGAAACATGCTGGAAACTTATCAAGAGCTGCTGTTGAATTAGCTAAAGATTGGCGAACAGATAAATATTTAAGAAGATTAGAAGCATTGATGGCAATAGGCGATAAAGAGCATAGTTATATAATTTCAGGTACAGGGGATGTTTTGGAGCCAGAAGGTGATGTCATTGGAATAGGATCGGGTGGTAACTATGCTTTGGCAGCTGGAAAAGTTTTAATGGAAACAGATAAAAGTGCAGAAGAAGTTGCCAAAAAAGCAATCAAAGTTGCTTCTGAAATTTGTGTATTTACTAATGATAATATTAAGGTTTTAAAAATTTAATGGAAAATTCAAACGTAACTCCTTTGGTTCCTAAAGATAAAAGTACTAAAGAAGAAAATTCATTAGTCAGTTCACTTTCTCCAAGAGAGATAGTTTCTGAATTAGATAGATTTGTTGTGGGGCAAAACAAAGCTAAAAAAGCTGTCGCTATTGCTTTAAGAAACAGATGGCGAAGACAAGCGCTTAAAGGTGAAATGAAAAATGAAGTTTTACCAAAAAATATTTTAATGATTGGACCTACAGGAGTAGGTAAAACTGAAATTTCTAGGAGATTATCAAAACTGGCAGAAGCTCCTTTCGTTAAAGTTGAAGCAACGAGATTTACTGAAGTTGGGTATGTTGGAAGAGATGTTGAACAAATAGTAAGAGATTTGATTGAAATCGCAATTGGTATGGAAAAAATCAAAATGAGAAAAGAAGTTCATGCTCAAGCACAAAAATCTGCTGAGGAAAAAGTTTTAGATGCTTTGGTTGGTAAAAAAGCAAGTCTTGCAACTAGAGAAAGTTTTAGAAAAAGACTCAGAAATGGTGATCTAGATGATAATGAAATAGAAATTGTAGTAAGTGATAACGGATCAAATAATACTTCATTTGAGATCCCTGGCATGCCAGGAGCCAATGTTGGAATGATCAATATTGGTGAGATGATTGGAAAATCAATGGGCAATAAAGAGAAGAAAAAGAAAATGTCAGTTAAAGAATCCCATGAAATTCTAATTAATGATGAAGCAGATAAATTAATTGAACAAGATAAAATTATTAAGGCTGCAAAATTATCCACAGAAAATAATGGTATAGTTTTTCTTGATGAAATAGATAAAATTTCTGCAAGAACAGATAGAGTTGGGGGAGATGTTTCTCGTGAGGGTGTTCAAAGAGATTTATTGCCTTTAATTGAAGGAACTACGGTTAATACAAAACATGGCCCAATTAAAACTGATCATATCTTATTTATTGCATCTGGAGCATTTCAGCTTGCAAAACCGTCTGATCTTCTTCCAGAGCTTCAAGGACGTCTACCCATACGTGTTGAGCTAGAAGCATTAACTAGTGATGATTTTAAGAGAATTTTAAGAGAACCAGATTTTAGTTTAATTAAACAATATGTAGCTTTATTGAAAACTGAAAATGTTGATCTTGAATTTTCAGATGATGGAATTGACACAATTGCAAACATCGCTTCTGAGGTAAATGCTACAGTTGAAAATATTGGTGCAAGAAGATTGCATACGATTATAGAAAAAATCTTAGATGAAATTAGCTTTACGGCAACTGATCGTTCAGGTGAAAAAATTATTATTAACAAAGAATATATAAATAATAATTTAGATAACTTAGTTAAGGATACAGATTTATCTAAATTTATATTATAAATATCCTAATTCTTTCATTTCTAAATCAAGAGCTTCCTCAAGCTTTTTTCTAATTTCTATTGGTACATCTTTTCCTGTATTCTTTTTTCCGTATTTAAAAAATGTAGCATAGTCCCCTTTGTCAGTTTTAATTGCTTCAGGAAAAGATTTTTTTTTTTTTAGATTTTTTAAATATTCAAAAGTAGTTGTTTCTAACATATTTTTCAGCTTAATTTTATCCAAAGAAAATTTTGCTTTATTTAATTTATAAATAAATTTGAGCATAGATATAAAAGTCTCCTCAGGTTTATTTATAAGATCTTCATATTTTATTAATAAATATTTATCTAGTTTAGCAAAAACTTTCCAAGAATTATAATTGGAAGCCCAAGAACCAACATGAGTAACTGATTTATTTTGAGCATCATTTTTACCACCCATAGTATGAGGTTCTAATAATCTTTTTAAGGACTCTTCAAGAGATATTTGGCTATGATTAGCATATGACACCAAAACCTTCCTAGGATCTCTTACAATATGTATTGCTCCAAGGGAATTTTTTAAATCTGTAAACCTATGTCCATTTATATCATTTAAAGCAGCATGAGTTTTTAAAAGCCTTACAGCATTTCCATCTCTTTTGTTTATTTCCTCTTGAACATAAATGTAATTTTTTATTACTTCTATTTCATTTGAAATATCTATGCCTAAATTTTTAAATACTCCAAAATCAGGAAACTTTTTAATATTTTTTAGTAAATCAAAATTAAATTTTCCATCTTTTGAAAAATAATAAGCAGCAAACATTGCTCTTACTAATGTATTTCCACTTTTTGGATAAGAAGCTAACCAAATAATCATGACTATAACAAATTTTTATTATTTCTTTTTTCTTAAGTATATATAAAAGGCTCCACTTCCTCCATCTTCAATAGAAGCATCCTGAATATCATTTATTAATTTCATTAAATTTTGATTATTATGAATAAATTCAGGTACTGAATATTTAAGAATACTTAAATCTTTTGATACATACGGGTCTTTTTCAACATCTGAATGAATTCCCTTTCCTGTGACAACAATTAGTTTACTCACCTTTTCCTCAAAAGATTTTAATATAAATTTTTCTATAGCAATATTAGCTTGTTCAAGGGTATAACCATGTAGATCTATGGATTTTACCTTTAATGGATTGTTTGCTTGTGGTTTATAATCTTTGTTTGGGATTTTATCTTTGCTTGAAATAAAAGATTGCCAGTCTCTTTTGTCTTTATTTGAAATTTTGTCGTTCAATTAAGTTAATGTATTAACTAGTTGCCAATTTGGATTAGCTGAAGTTGTATCTCTTGAAAAAACCCAAGTGTCATAGATTTTTTTTATTTTTTCTGGATCACCAGATATAATTTTTTTATCTTTATCTTTAATGCAAGTTATAACTTCTGCTATAAAATCTACTGTCACATTTAAAATTTTATCTATTTTTTTATGTTCTTTAATGGTTGCAGAATTTATTCCTATAAAAGTTATTTCTGCATAATGTCCCCTTTTGCTTCTTTCTTTTAATGCCTCATTAAACTGATTATATATTTCTTTATTTAATAAAGGTTTGCTTGTTGTTAATTTGTTATCATTATCACTAAAGTCTGTAATAATTGTTTCATAGGCAATTTTTGCACCATTTAAAAACTCTTTTTGAGCGGTTTCATCAAAAGTCTCTGTTTTCAGAGGCGCTTGTTTTGCAGTAACTCCTTTTAAAATTTTATCAAATTGTGGGGCCGTTTTTCCTTCAAAT
>Ga0255765_1006409_pt1 | contig 10721 bp, 7 predicted proteins | sample 041ome_8_FD_179965 | JGI IMG/M metagenome (GOLD analysis project Ga0255765, IMG submission 179965) | Coastal salt marsh microbial communities from the Groves Creek Marsh, Skidaway Island, Georgia - 041407BS metaG (version 2) | ecosystem: Environmental > Aquatic > Marine > Intertidal zone > Salt... | reverse complement strand
CCTGCTAGGTTAATTGCATAACTTACACATATATCAGCAATCGTAAATCTATTTGAGCAAAGATAAGTTTTATTTTCTAGCTCAGATTCAAGTAATTTTAAACGAGAAACAAACCATCTGCTATATCCTTCTATTGCTGCATCAGCAACGCCCGGTTCTTGAAATTTATATCTTAATACAACCGTCTGAGGAAAAGTTAATGTAGCATCTGCATGATGGAGCCAATTTAAATAATTTGGATAATCTACTTCATCGGACATTACTCTCAAATCTGTTGGACCGTATTTTTCAACTAGATACTGAGTCATTGCAACAGACTCTGTCATTTTTACATCTCCATCTACTAAATAAGGAACAGTTCCAAGCATGTTTATATTTAAATATTCTTTATGAAAAACTCTTGGTGGAAAAGGCATCATTACAAGCTCGTATTGAAGACCCATCTCTTCAGCGGTCCAAATCGGTCTCATAGCTCTAGAATTTTGTGTTCCGTATATTTTTAACATAATAGTTATTTTTTTTAACAATCATACATCTTAATATTGGTAATATTAATGCTATTATATTACCATAACAAAATTATTAACTTTTAATGCCTATGAAGACGGAAAATATTGCTCCTATATTTAAATCAAATTTAGATACTAAGTCTGAACAATATCTACAAAATAAAAAGATGATGCTCGAGAAATTAGTATTTCTTGATGAGTTATTAGATCTAGCTGAATTAGGTGGTGGGCAAAGACATCATGAAAGACTGGCTAAAAGAGGAAAAATGCCTGTTCGTGAAAGAATTATGAATGTTTTAGATCCAGATAGTCCATTTTTAGAAATACAACCTTATGCTGGCTATGGAACAAATAATTATAACGTGGGAGGTGGATGTGTTTCTGGAATAGGAATTATTTCCGGTGTTGAATGCGTAATATTTGCAAATGATCCTACTGTTAAGGCTGGTGCAATGACAGTATACGTAGGTGAAAAATGGAACAGGGCTATGGAAATATCTCGTGATAATCACATACCTTTCATAAGTTTTGTTGAATCAGCAGGAGGAGATTTGAGTGTTTCTGGCTCAGGTGGTGGTGAAAACCCTCCAGAGGCTCCCTCACTTCATCAAAATCATTTTGCCTCAACTGGAAGATTCTTTTATGACATGACCGAGCTTTCAAAATTAAGAATACCTGTAATTTCAGTTGTGTTTGGTTCCTCAACAGCAGGAGGTGCATATCAACCAGGGATGTCTGATTACAATATTTTTATTAAAGGACAATCGAAAGCTTTTCTAGCTGGGCCACCTTTAGTAAAAATGGCAACTGGTGAAGAATCTGATGATGAAACTTTGGGAGGTGCTAAAATGCATTCTGAGCAATCTGGATTATCTGATTATTTAGCTGAAGATGAAATGGATGCATTAAGAATATGTAGAGAGGTTGTTTCTCATTTAAATTGGAATAAAAAAGGTTTAGGTCCACAAAAAATTAGTACTGACCCAATATATAACTCAGAAGAACTCCTAGGAATAATAAGTGAAGATCTAAAGTCTGCTGTTGATATCAGGGAAATAATTGCAAGATTTTCTGACGGCTCAAAGTTTGAAGAGTTTAAACCTTTATATGGTCCAACAATGGTATGTGGATGGACCTCAGTTCATGGTTATCAAGTTGGTATCTTAGGTAATAACGGTCCAATCTATCCTGAAAGTGCAGAAAAAGCAGCTACCTTCATTCAGCTATGTAATAAAAGAAATATCCCATTGATATTTCTTCATAATGTCACTGGTTTTTTAGTAGGTAAAGATTTTGAAAGTCAGGGCATTATTAAAAAAGGGTCTCAATTAATAAATGCCGTATCAAACTCTACCGTACCTCATATAACATTTATAGTTGGTGCTTCTTATGGTGCTGGAACTTATGCCATGTCTGGAAAAGCTTTTAACAATAGGTTTACGTTCTTATGGCCAACAGCAAAAATTGCTGTCATGGGACCCGAACAAATGGCTGGTGTAATGTCAATTGTAAGAAAAGCCAAAGCATTAAGAGATGGAAAGGATTTTGATGAAAAAGCTGACGATGAATTAAAGAAGATGGTAATTGGTTATTTAGAAAAATTATCTAGGGGATTGGTTGCAAGCAGTATGGTTACTGACGATGGAATTATAGACCCGAGAGATACAAGAGATGTCATTGGTTTTTGTTTATCGATAATTAATAACATCCCAATTGAAGGGGCACGAGAATATGGGGTATTTAGATTATGATTTATGACTCCATACTAATTGCCAACAGAGGTGAAATAGCGTGTAGGATTATTGAAACTGCTCATGAAATGGGTATCAGATGCATTGCAATATATGTTGATGCTGACAAAAATGAACCTTTCGTACATATGTCTGATCAATCAATCAGATTACCTGATGGAGGCTATCTCGATAGCAAAGAGATTATAAAAGCTGCTAAAGAATCAGGCGCTCAAGCAATTCATCCAGGATATGGCTTCTTATCTGAGAATGCCTCTTTTGCAAGAAAAGTAATCAAAGAAGGTTTGATATGGGTTGGTCCATCGCCACACGTAATTTCTGTTATGGGAGACAAATTAAAAGCAAAGGAGCTTGCTGAAAAAGCTGGAGTCCCGACACTTCCGATGACATCAAACATTAAAAATGCAAAAAAAATTGGGTTCCCTCTCCTTATAAAAGCTGCTGCAGGTGGCGGTGGAAAAGGCATGAGAATAGTTCATAAAGAAAAAGATTTAAAAGAGTCCATTAAAAGCGCACAAAGAGAAGCTCAGTCAGGATTTGGAGATGACAGAGTTTTTATAGAAAGATATGTACAAAAATCTAGACATATAGAAATCCAAATACTTGGTGATGCTCATGGAAATGTTGTTCATCTAGGTGAGAGAGAATGCTCTATTCAAAGAAGGCATCAAAAAATTATTGAAGAATCACCCTCCTCTAGAATCTCCGAAGATGTTAGGGCCGCAATGGGTAATGCGGCAATCAAACTTGCAAAGAAAATTAAATATAAGTCAGCTGGAACTGTTGAATTTTTATTTGATGACAAAACAGAAGAATTCTGGTTTTTAGAAGTTAATACAAGATTGCAAGTTGAGCACCCTGTTACAGAAGAAGTAACTGGAATAGATCTAGTTTCAGAGCAATTAAGAATTGCTAGAGATGAGGAATTAGGGTACACCCAAGACGATATCACCTTTATGGGTCATTCTATTGAAGCAAGACTTTATGCTGAAAATCCCGATAATGATTTTCTGCCTGAAACTGGACAAATAATTGCCTTTGAAAGTGACCCTGAAAATGAAGCGAGATGGGATTCAGGCATCAGCATTGGCTCAAATATAGGAACTAATTTCGATCCTATGCTAGCAAAAATAATTTCTTATGCAGATACTAGAAATGATGCAATTTTAAAATTAATTCGCACACTAGAATCTGCTCATATTGGAGGCGTAATCACTAATCGAGAATTTTTAATTGAGTGTCTCAAAGCAAAAGAATTTTTTGATGGGAATACTACTACAGATTTTATTAACCAAGTTCAGCCTAATAAAAAACGCAAACTTACTCCAGCTGAAATAGAGCATGCTGCTTCTATAGCGGCGCTTTGGGTTCAAAGAAACAATAGAATAAAGACAGGCATTGCTGGTTTTATGCCATCGGGATGGACTAATGGGAGACTGCCTAAACAAAAAATTGATTTTGTTGTTAATGATAATGAACATAGTGTTTCATATAGATATGAGAAAAATAAGGGGTTCGTATTTGACTGGGGGAAAACTGGAATAATTCATTCAGAAGATGACTTTGGTCTTGATGTTGAATTTAATGGAAAAAGACATTATTCCAGGATAACTCTAAAAAATGAAAATATTCTCGTGCACATGCCTTTTGGTGATGTAATGCTAAAGATAAAACCAAGATTTGTTTTGCCAGGGATTGAAATTCAAGCTGGAAGTTTAACAGCGCCTATGCCTGGAAAAGTTATTGCATTGAATGTTAAAAAAGGTTCAAAAGTAAAAACTGGAGATGTTCTGGTGATACTAGAGGCAATGAAAATGGAGCATTCAATAAAGGCCTCTCACAACGGAATAGTAACTAAAGTACTTATTACTAAAGATGATCAGGTAGAAAATGGAGCTCCACTTATGATTGTAGATTCAAAATAATGCAGTATTCAGAAAATATTCATAACTCAACACTAGAACCACTAAAGCCTTTAACTAAAAAACATAAAGAGATAATTGGCACTCTTGAGAAAATGCTAGAGAAAGGCATTCCAGAATTAACTATGTCTGAGCTTGCATCTAAGTTGAAAATATCTCTAAGAACTTTATATGAAATTGCTCCAAGTAAAGATCAATTAATCACAATGACCGTGGATAATATCTTAAAGAAATTAGGTAAAAGTGCACTGGAGCAAGTATCTAAAATTGAATCGCCTATAGACAAACTTGATACATATTTAAGCATTGTCAATCAGGCTGTTGGTCCAAAGTTTGATGCATATATCAAAGGCTTGGGAAAGATAAATGGCTCGTCTGAGATGATTGATTATCATGAAGCTTTTATTACAAAGTATACTGAAAAACTCTTGGTTGAGGCCATAAGTGCTAATGAAATACAAAAAATAGATCCTAATGCATTTGCAATTTTACTTGGAGGCATTGGCAGAGAGTTTGCAAAAAGTAAAAACAGATCATCAATAAATGAATCTCCTGAAAAGTCTGCTAATTCAGTAACAAAAGTTATTTTAAAAGGAATAAGGTTGGAGAATTAATTTGGGTAATAATGTTATAAAAATAGCCAACTGTAGTGGATACTACGGCGATAAGCTTTCTGCAGCAAAAGAAATGGTGGACGGCGGTCCTATTGATGTTCTTACAGGTGATTATCTGGCTGAACTTACTATGACTATTCTTTATAGTCAAAAACTATCAAGAGGTGAGGACAAAGGATATGTTGGGACCTTTCTTAAGCAAATAAAAGAAATTGCTGAAGATTGTAAAACTAAAAATATAAAAATTGTCACTAATGCTGGTGGTTTAAACCCAAAATCAATGGCAAATGAAATTGAAAAAATTTTAAAAGAAATTTCTGTCGACTTAAAAGTTGCTTATATAGATGGTGATGATTTGATACCTAGAATTGATGAACTATCTCAACAAGGTGAGAATTTTGTCAATATGGATAAAGATAAAGCTTTAAAAGATTCTGGATTTGAGCCCTTAACTGCAAATGTCTATTTTGGGGCTTGGGGTATAAAGGAGGCTCTTGATAATGATGCAGATATTGTTGTTTGTCCAAGAGTTACTGATGCTGCGGTTGTAATTGGTCCAGCAGCATGGAAATTCAATTGGGATAGAAATAACTATGATGCTTTAGCTGGAGCATTAGCAGCAGGACATATTATTGAATGTGGGTGTCAGGCGACTGGTGGAAATTATGCTTTTTTTAAGGAAGTTCCAAGCTTTAATAATGTAGGTTATCCAATAGCAGAAATCGAAGAAAATGGTAATTTTACAATTACCAAGCACCCCAATACCGGAGGATTAGTATCTGTTGGAACGGTAACTGCTCAACTTTTATATGAAATTAGTTCTCCTTCATATATCAACCCTGATGTAATTGCTCATTTTGATACTTTAAAAATTGAAGAAATTGCAAATGATAGAGTTTATGTATCCGGATGCAGAGGTAGCTCACCTCCTCCATCACATAAGGTTTGCATTAATCTTGCTGGTGGATATAGAAACGGGATGGAAATTATACTCACCGGACTTGATATTGAAGAAAAGGCTAAAGTATTTACAGATACTTTGTTTAATTCTATTGGAGGCAAGGATCAATTTGATGAAGTGTCTATTGATTTACACCAAACTCAAAAAAATAATCCCAAAACAAATGAAGAAGCGATGGCTTCCCTTAATATATCTGTAAAATCAATGAATCCTGACTTAGTCGGAAGGCTTTTCACTGCGAAAATTGTTGAATTATCTTTATCAAATTTTCCTGGTTTCTTCGCACGAGGTGCTGCTAAACCTAATGGTCCAGTAATAGTCTATTGGCCTGCTTTAGTAGACAGCAAATATATTAAGGAAACAGTTAATATCAATGGAAAGAAAATTGAAATTCTTCCAACTAGTCAACTTGATTTTGAAGAAATTTACTATCAAAAGAAACCAATTAAAATTCCTGAGATTAAAGAAAAAGAAGAAGTATCAAAAGTTTATTTTGGAGAAATATACGGAACAAGATCAGGAGATAAAGGTGGATGTGCAAATTTAGGTGTTTGGGCTAAAGATTTACCTTCCTATGCATTTCTATATAAATTTTTAACAGTTAAAAAACTAAAAGAACTTTTGCCTGATTTAAAAAATTACAAAATAGATAGATATGAACTAGCAAATATTCATTCTCTAAACTTTTATGTGCATGATATTCTTCAAGACGGTGTTTCTTCAAATAATAAATTAGATAGCCAAGCCAAATCTCTTGGTGAGTATCTAAGGGCTAAGATGATAGAAGTGCCCTCTTCAATACTAAAAGGAAAAAACTATGAGCAATAAGAAACTTTCTTTGGATGGTCTTATTTTTGAAGCAACCAAAGTTATTATTAAAGATAATATTTTGACAATCACCCTAAATAGGCCTGATAAGAAGAATGCTATCAATACTGTAATGATGAATGAAGTTAATTATGCTTTGGCGTATGCAAAACAAGAGAGAAAAATTAGAGTTGTTGTAATAGATGCTGAAGGGGATATTTTTTGTGCTGGTGCAGACTTAAGTAATTCAAAATCTGAATCCAATGTTCCAAAATTAGAAAATCACGATGATTTAAGCCTGTCGATTAGGCATTTGTATAAGCCTGTAATATGCAAAATTCAAGGATCTGTTCTAGCTGGAGCTCTTTTAATGGTCGCGAATGCTACTCATGCAATTGCAGTGAAGGATGCAAAATTTTCAGCACCTGAGATTAAGAGAGGATTATGGCCGTTTATGGTTATGGCTGGTTTATTTAGGGTTATGCCAAAAAGAGCTGGGTTAGATTTTATTATGAGGGGTAATTATATAGATGCCTCTAAAGCTGAGGAATGGGGATTAATTAATAAATCAGTGGAGAGGAATCAACTTGATGAGTATGTTGATAATTTAGCTAAAGAACTTTCTAGACTTGCTCCTGGCACTATGCAAATAGGATTAAAAGCATATGCACATCAGGATAATATGAGTTTTGATGAAGCTTTACCCTACCTTCAAACACAAATTACAGAATGTTTTAAAAGTGACGATGCAAAAGAAGGTATTTCTGCTTTTTTAGAAAAAAGAGATCCTAAATGGGACTAAATAATCTATGAGAATAAAACATGAATCTTAATTACGGGCCCGAATATAAAAATTTTAAAAAAGAAGTTATAAGCTTTTGTAAAAAATGGGCAGGTGTTCACTTTGTTGATGAAGCAAAATCACCATTGACTCCAATAACTAAAGTTGGTGGAAAAAAAATTACTAGAACTGAATGGCAATCAATTTTAATTAAAGAGGGTTACTTTGCGCGTTCTATACCTAAAGAATATGGTGGTTATGGTGGTGAAAGTGACGTTATTAAAAATAGAATTATTGCCTCTGAATTTTCTAATCATGGAGTTCCCTCTCCGATGAGTGGTCAAGGCATAGATATGCTTGTTCCAACTCTTCTTGAACTGGGCACTGAACAACAAAAAAAACAGTATATTGAAAAAACATTACTGGGAGAAATTATATGGTGTCAGGGATACTCTGAACCCAATGCTGGAAGTGACTTGGCTAGCCTTCAAACAAAAGGAGAATTAGTAGATGGTAATTGGGTTATAAATGGTCAAAAAATATGGACTAGCACTGCTCAATATTCACAAATGATGTTCTGCCTGGTGAGAACGGAACCAGAGGCAAAAAAACATGCTGGTATAAGTTATTTATTAATTCCAATGGAAACACCTGGCATAGAAATTAGGCCCTTAGTGGACATGACCTTAAAAGCTGGCTTTAACGAAGTTTTTTTTACAAATGTGACGATACCTGAAGCAAATATTGTTGGTAAAAGAGGTGAAGGCTGGGCAGTAGCTAATGCAACACTTACTCATGAAAGAGGTTCATTAACCAATCCTAATGCAACTATGAATAGGGTTAATTCTCTTATCAACATCATGAAAAAGGAGACCATTAATGGCAAAAAATTAATTGATATTCCTGTCTATAGAGATAAATTAATGACTTTGCAGGCAAAGGTCATGGCCTTTCAGTCAAACTCGTTGAGAGTATTGTCTGCAAAACTTAATCCTGGGCAAGATGTCAAAATGGCTGGAATGATTCAAAAGTATTACGGAACTGAGCTCCGACATGAATTAGAAGGTTTTGCTGTTGATGTTATGGGTGAGATTGGAACTTTGTATGAAAGCAGTCCTCATCTGAGAGATAAAGGCTCGTGGCAATTCTTATATATGTACTATCTTGGTTTAATAATTGGAGGGGGCACGAGTCAAATTCAAAAAAATATAATTGCAGAGAGGGGTTTAGGTATGCCTCGTGAGCCAAAGGTTCAGGAGGCATAAAATGTATTTTGGTTTATCAGAAGATCAAGAATTTTTTAAAGATAACGTAAGTAAATTTTTACAAGACCATGCTCCTTTAGATGTTATAAAAAAAATCATAGAAGATGATGAACACGACTTAAAAAATAATATTAAAAATGGATTAGTTAATCTTGGTATTAACTCTTTGTTGATTCCAGAAGAGTATGGAGGTCTTGGACTTGACTTACTTTTTGCTACAGCAGTATCTCAAAGCCTAGGTGAGAATATAGCACCATTTTCTTTCCTAAGTTCTTACGTGATGGCTCCAATAGCTTTAATAAATGGTGGGAACACAGAACAAAAAGAGAAATATCTCAAGGGAATTTTAGAAAATAAGTATAAGTTTGGAGTTGGTTTTTCAGAGTTTATTTCGGCTAGAAATGATTTTGGATTTATTTTTAAAGATAACAAAATCAATGGGAAATCAATCTTTGTTTTGGATGCTGATGATGTATCCCATCTTTTATTGGCAGATGAAAATGGAGTAATTGGTGTTGTAGATACAAGTGACAAAAATATTGAAATTATAAAGCTTACAACAGTAGATAAAACTAGAAGCTACTCAGAGGTTATTTTTAAAAATGCTTCAATTGATGTTCTTGAAAATTCAATTACTGATATTGAGCCAACAAAAAAATCTATCGATGCTGGAAGAATTATATTAGCTGCTGATTCATTGGGAGCATCTGAAGCGCTAATTAGAAAAGCTGTTGCATATTCAAAGGAAAGAAAACAGTTTGGTCGTGCTATAGGTTCTTTTCAAGCAGTAAAACATATGTGTGCAGAAATGGCATCTGATTTAGAGCCTTGTTACTCATTGGTATGGCATGCTGCTCATTGTTTTGATAATATTCCTGATGAATCAAGACTGATGGCTTGTCATGCAAAATCACATGTTTCGGAAGTCTCTAAAGTTATAAGCAAAAAAGCTACAGAAGTTCATGGTGGCATGGGTTTTACTGATTTGATGGGTATTCATTATTGGTTCAAAAGAATTGGAGTAAATAGACAAAACCTAGGTTCTCCTGAAACTATTAGAGAAGAAGCTGCAAAAATACAAAATTTATAACTTGTGATTAAAAATAAACTCATTTGGTCTTTCGTTTGTGTTGTCCTAATTTCATGTGGCAACTCAACTTATGAACCGCAAGAATATATATCTACCAATCTTACTGATGAAAAAATCAATCTCAGCAAAGAGGTTTTTAAGAAATTAAAAAAAGAACACTATATAAAGAATTTTGTTAAAGATGACTTTAACAATCAGTACATAGATGCATTAATTAAAAGGCTTGATGAAAATAAATTATATTTTCTTGAATCAGAAATAAAAAACTTCAAAGAAGAATCAAGCCAATATTCAGGAAAATTTTTTGATATAGATTTGGCATACCTAGTAATTAATTTATATTTTGAAAGGCTCGTAGACTTTTCTGAGTTTCAAATAAAACTCATTGAAAAAGATTCATTTGATTTTACAAAAGATGAGTTTATAGACATTTATTATGAAGACAACCAATGGCCTGCATCTGAAGCTCTTCTAAAAAATATATGGAGAAATGAGACGAAAAATGATTTGCTAGTTGCATTGATGTCAGAAACATTGTCTGATGATCCAAATAAAGTTTTATTAAAAAGATATAAAAATAGAATTAGAAGAATTCAGCAACAAAAAGAAGAAGATATTTTCTCAATAGCTATAAATACTCTTAGTAATCAATTTGACCCACATTCATCATATTTATCTCCAAGATCAGCAGAAGATTTTGATATGAATATGAGTCTTAAGTTGGAGGGTATTGGTGCTCTATTAGGTACCGATGATGACTATACAAAAATTGTCAGCCTGGTGCCTGGTGGTCCTGCTGAAAAGTCTGGAGAAATATTACCAGAGGATAAAATAACAAGAATAAGACAGATAGATGCAGAAGATAAAGAATATGTTGATGTTGTAGGTTGGAGGATTGATGAAGTTGTAGACTTAATAAGAGGTGAGTCAGGAACTCAAGTTGAGATAGAGTTCATATCCTCTGATTCTGCAGATAGCACTAGAAAATTGGTGACTTTAACAAGAGAAGAAATAAAGCTTG
>Ga0255765_1006393_pt1 | contig 10736 bp, 5 predicted proteins | sample 041ome_8_FD_179965 | JGI IMG/M metagenome (GOLD analysis project Ga0255765, IMG submission 179965) | Coastal salt marsh microbial communities from the Groves Creek Marsh, Skidaway Island, Georgia - 041407BS metaG (version 2) | ecosystem: Environmental > Aquatic > Marine > Intertidal zone > Salt... | reverse complement strand
AAACTTAAGTCCCATAGTTCTGGAGCATCAGCGCGACTATTTGATATATAATTGTCGTAAATACCATTAATTGTATTAAGACGAATAATTCTTGGACCACCTGGTTTTACATTGTTACCTGGACCCATGTACAATGTATGGTTTAGTTTATTGACGGTAAATGCACCAATTGTATTATTTACGTTGTCTCCTGAAGTCCAACTTAACAGAGGTAATTCTCCTGAGAAAATCCATTGTAATTTACCGCTGGTATCGTACTTGGCTATTTGTGGAACTTTAATAGCCGCACTCATGACATAGGCATTCCCATCCGCATCAAAATCCATTTGCGAGACTAAATTGGAAAAGTTGACATTTCTCAATCCAACATCTAACAGACTATCAATAACAGACACATAAGGGTCTATTTCAATGGTTTTTGTGATAGGTGTTTCTATGTTTTTTAATTTAACGGAGATTAGGTTTTTATTCAAATGGAGATTGCATTTTAAAGGTCTGGATTCGAGTGTTGCATTCCAACCCGAATCCATAAGTGCAAAATAGTTTCCTTGGTATCTCACCGAATTCGGGCTGAGGTTATTAAATGTACCTCCATTTAACAAGATTTGGATATCGTTTGGATTCGCGCCCGGATGCAAAACGAAGCCGTATTTTAAAAACGATTTTCCGTTTTCAATGGCTTCTACATACCAATCGATATTCGGGTAAATATTTTTGTAGGTGATTCTTTTGAATCCATACGCGTTCCACTCTGATGGACCAAAGGTCCAGTAGAAATCGGATTTAGTTTGAGCATCAAAGACAATGGGTGGATTTTTAAGGGATTCCTTAAAAATCAGTTGAATGCTATCGTTGGTTGCTTCAAAATCAGACTCTTGTGATGGATCGAAAATATTGTTATTTATTTCATTGGTGGAGAATGATTTTGGATGCTTGGATTTTCTTTTCTTCAAAGGAGGGGCAAAATAGTTCCAAGAAAACCCTGCTTGATTTTTATAGAGGTAGATATTGTGCATTCCCGTCCACATAACCGCGGCAATATTGGAGTCGATATTATTGTATTGTCCTTTGTTTTCAATAAAAAACCGATCGGGAAAGGGATTGGATTTGACGTAGGCATTTTGTCCAAAACCCAAAATAAAAAAAAGTGTACAGGATATGAATCCGACACACTTTTTGAGGTATTTATTTTGGATATTAGACAAAAACAATGGATTTTAACAGCTAATATTTAATACATATGGACAGGTTCCACCGGGCGTTGATATTAAGCAGAAGCTAAAGGCATACCAACTTGTTGGAACTATACAGCTGCAATTTAGTAAAATATCTTGACAAGCCCCAGGATTTAACACCATTCTGAAGGTTGTACCGCATGCAGTCACTTCAATAAAGGCGGGGGTGCCTAGCTTACAGAGTGGTGGTGGCAGTGGTGACGGCGGGTTTGATACTGTTCGGCTAAAAATTGAGTTAAGCGATGCATCTAATACATCGTACGTGATAGTACATGGAATCGCTCCATAGGTTTCTTGAATGTTGAATGACATATTTTTTTGTTATTGATGAACCTCAAAACTAGACCATTCTATTTTAGTAATTGTGATAAAAATGTATCAGTAATTTTAAAAAAAAATAATTTGTATTTTTGCCGTTTTTTTAACCTACCGCACTACTGTAATAACCCCATTGATCATTTTGGGGTCTTTGTCTGGGCCATCAAGATAGAGATTATACAAGACAAAATACGAACCACTCGGACATTCTGGACCGGTATTCATGACCCGGCCGTTCCAGTACAAATCCGGATCGTCCGTCCAGGCTTTTTCGGTTTGGTATACCTTGGCGCCCCAACGGTTGAAAATCATTAAACTGTATTGCAAATCGCGGCCGTTCGACTTTACCACAAAGCGGTCGTTGAAGCCGTCGTCGTTGGGACTGAAACTGTTGTACAATTCGAACTTCACGAACGATGCAGGAATTACCACGCACGAAGAATCCACACATCCCAAACTGTCGGTCACCGATAAACAAACGCGGTAGGTTTTTTCGATATCATTGAATTGGTATCGGATCGTCTTGCGGGTCGAATCGTAAAAGGCATCCTCAAAATCCCAAAGGAATTTGATGGCATCAGACGATAGATTTTGCACGGTAAACAGGGGCAACTGACTCGTATCCAGATCCAATTCGGCCTGTAAATTGGTTTTCAAAATCCGATAAAATACCAACGAATCGCAACCCAATTGGGACCGGTATTTGAAGCTGAATTCTTGGGCATCGCGGTAAGTATTTTGATTGATAACCACACTGCTATCGCCGCAAAGTATGTATACCACCGCGGTATCGTATTTGGGATTGACATTTACCTTCGATTCGATAATGGAATCACAACCCCAACGACTTTTTAAGGTATCGATGAAGAGACCCGACGTTTTATAAAACCGATTTCCTACCGACGCAGAATCCCCGCTACAAATATTTATTTCTTGGGAAATTTGAATATGAGATCGAACATTCAAAGTCAATCGGATAATGGAGTCACAACCGTCGAATCGCGGCAGCTGCGCTTCGTAATTTCCGGGCAACGCATACCGAAGCCCCAACAGCATAAACGAATCTCCCTCGCAGATATTAGGACGAATGCGCACTGCTGTATCTCGCGACATAGAAATATCGGCAATTACGACCGAATCGCACCCGCTAGAACCAGTCATAACCACGGTATACAATCCCGGTTTGTAAAAAGTAGAATCTCCTACCTGATAAATAAAGGTATTGCAGACATGATCTTTGAGATACACGGTGTCTTGGGCAATGTTAAATTTGGAGTAAACAAAAGAATCACATCCCAAGAAATTAATGAGTGTATCTTTATACGTTCCGGCGCTCGTGTAAGATTTTTTACCCACCTTGAGGGTGTCGCCGCGACAAAGGGTTACCGACTGAGAAAACGTGCTGGTATCCTTAAAATAAATATGATAAGTTACCGCAGAGTCGCAACGGTATCGATTGACCAAGGTATGCGTAAAGATGGAGTCGCGACCCACTTTATGTTGCCTCAGGTCAAAAGAATCTCCCGCACACAGGGTATCGTAAACGTCGCGTTTGTGGGTTCTACCGGTAGTAAAAATGTACTTTTGGTATTCGCCGTTGCAGAAATAGTTTTTGGCAACCAATAGTTCAAAGGTATCACCGGGACGGGGATCGTGCAGGGTATCTCTGAAACGCCCGGTACCGGAATTCAGCTGCACAACGGGTTTGTTTTTATTACTTAAATTAATCCACTGAAAGGTATAATCGGTGGCGGTATCGCCGTCGGTAATGTGTGCAATAAAATCCCCGTTACAGGGAGCGGTAATGAACGTGTCTACTTCGAAGGTCTTGGTAATGGAGCAGGAATTGGAAAAGGGACTGGGGAAGGAGGCGGTAAAAGAATCCCCGCAAACAAACAGTTGGTTATTAAGTTCGTTAAAACGGATGTCGATGGTCTTTCTTTTTTTCGAAGGGGAAAACAAATAGATATTAGAATCCAATCTGAATTGATTGTTCACAAAGGTGTATATCAGCACATTGGCACTATCTCCGCCTACGAATACATGATTGCAATTATCGGCGGCAATTCCTGACTGTCCTAAATGTCCGCGTTTGCCGCCATGCCAATCGATGGAATCGATGCAGCGAATGGTTCCGGTATATTTTTCAACGGCGATGAGGACTTTACCGTCGTAAACGAATGCAAAACTGTCGTTTACGGCGAGGCCGTTGAAGCGGTTATTATTCATTAATAACATTAATGGTATTGAATTTCTTGCTTCTTGGAATTTCAAAAATGCGGACAGATCAGTATTGAAATAATTCCCATTTAATGAATCATTAATATAGTAGAGCCCGTTATACCAATAATTGTAAGATGTATCAACGTATCCGTCAGAATCGTATTCTATTATTGTCTTGTAGAAATTCAACAGTGAGTAATAATTCCCTTGAATATCAATTACAGACCTAACCATATCTTGTCCCCAGTTAGTGCTGTCGTTTGTGATTAGTCGTTTCATTGCTTGAATCGAATCAACTAATGGATCCACCGTAAATAAATTAACAGCACCAAACGCCATACCTCCAGATGCAAAAAGCGTCTTAGTTTGACAATGCAAACTCAAGTCCCAGATTTCTGGAGCATCTGCTCTGCTATTAGAAATATAGTTATCAAAATTACCATTTTGATTTAGTCTAATAATTCGAGGGCCAAAGGGTCGAACATCAGCGCCGGGGCCAAAGTACATTTTGTTGTTGGTTTTATTAACGATAAATGCCCCTGGAGCATGCATAGAATTAAGTGTGCTGGATTGCCAATTTAAACTCGGTATTTGACCAGAAAAGAGCCATGTTAATTTTCCCGAACTGTCATACTTTCCAATCTCAGGGTATTTGAGAGAAATACTCATGACATAAGCGTTTTTATCATTGTCAAAATCTATTTGTGATACTAGGTTTGAAAGATCCAAATAGAAGGCACTAGAGTCAATAAAACTATCAATTACTTTCACATATGGATCTACAATTATTTCTTGTTGAATGGGAAATGCAATATCGATACGCAGATTTAAGTTACCGTGTTCAATGTAGTACTCACAGGGTATAATTCGATCTTCTTGAATGGCGATTAATCCTGAATCCATTAACCCAAAATGTTCGGCACGATAAATCAAGCTTTGGTCTTGCAATTGATAGGTTTTACCACCATTTATTTGCATTTGTATGTCGTGCGGATCAGCACCCGGATGCAAGATGAAACCGTATTTAAAATGTCCCATTTGGTAGTTGGGTAGTGTTTCGTAATATACATCAATGTGTGGGTAAACTTCTTTGTAAATGAGCCTCTTGTAGCCTTTGGAATTCCATGCTGTTGGGCCATAGGTCCAATTAAAGCCTGAAGGTTTTTCACAGATTATTTCAGCGTTCGGATTTGCATTTAGAAATATCTGTTGGATTTCATCTTCAATAGGAGGTTTCGTAGATTCATGTTCCTTGGATGCTTTTTCTTCGTTTTGCTGGTCTTTACGAATATAGGGTTGGTAGAATTTCCAGGTGAAACCCGCCTTATTTTTTGATAATTCGATATTATGAATTCCCGTCCACAGAATAAATCCAATGGTGGAATCTTTGTGATTCCATTGGCCTCTGTTTTCAATAAAGTAATCTTTAGGAAAAGGATTAGAAACGGTAAATGAGTTTTGCGCAAATGATATCAAGCAAAAAAGTGAATAGAATATAAATCCTATCCACTTTTTTAATATTGTTTTATACTTGAGCAAAATTTTCAATACGATTTCAAATATAACAATTTATTGGGCGCAACGTTAAATCTGAATATTCAATTGGTAATCACAAGGACCATCAGGAGTTTCAACCAAACAGGCACTAAAAGCATACCAACCTGGAGTAGAGAAACAATTACAATACAAAAGAACGTCTTGGCAACATCCATTGGTATTTAAAGGCACTCTGAATTTAGTACCACAGGCTTCAATTTCTACAAAAACAGGATCAGTAGTAAAACAAGTTGGGAACGGCGGAGTTGGAGGAGATGGAGGATTTACAATTGTTCTTGTAATAATTGTGTTTAATGACGCATCCAATACTGTGTACTTTACGGTACAGGGAATGGCCCCATAGGTTTCTTGAATGTTGAATGACATATTTTTTTGTTATTAGTGAGCAACAAAACTAAGCCTGGTCTTTTTTGTAAACGTGATAAAAATCTATCAATAATTTCTAAAAAAAATATTTGTATTGTTGCCGTTTTTTTTAACCTACCGCAGCACCGTAATAACCCCATTGATCATTTTGGGGTCTTTTTCGGGGCCATCGAGGTAGAGATGGTAAATGGCGAAATACGAACCGCTCGGACATTCCGGACCGGTATATCTCATTTTCTTTCTTTTTTGATATTCAAAACTCTTTGATGTTAACCGGTTATCATCAAAGTTACTTGTTGCTCATTTATTCGATATTTTAATCATCTACTTGTCTTGTTGTTGGTTTTTTTGTATTTTTGATATTCAAGATATCGATATGGACGCAGCAAATGCCGTAAACTATCATTATGGAGCATTCCCTCCTCGTGATTTAGATTTGAATAAAGTACTAAGTTCATTGCTAAAAGCTACAGATGCGTTGGCTCGCTATGATCAAGTTCTTAAATCACTACATAACACCGAATTTTTCTTAGCACCCTTAAGAAATCAAGAAGCCGTAATCTCTTCTAGAATGGAGGGCACCATTAGTACGTTAGATGAAATATTGCAATACGAGGCTGATTTTGATGAAACCTCGGAAGAAGATACTGAAACCGTGCGATCTGAAGTTTTTGAAACAATCTTATATCAGAGGGCACTAACAAACGCACAAATAGCAATGCAGGATGGTTATCCATTATCTGAACATCTAATAAAATCAATACATCAGCAATTACTTTCTTTTGGTAGAGGCGCAGGAAAATCACCAGGTAAGTATAAGACTGAACAAAACTATTTAGCCGATAAAATCAAACAAAAGATAGAGTTTATCCCCATAAGTCCTGAAAAACTGATTGATGGTATGGAGGATTTATTTAATTATATAAATGAAAGTCATGACGCAGCGTTAATCAAGACGGCTTTAATGCATTTAGAATTTGAAGCATTACACCCCTTCAAAGATGGAAATGGAAGAATTGGGAGAATGCTTATTACATTATATCTATGGTCTACTGGATTGATAGCTGCACCACATTTTTATATAAGTGGCTATATGGAAGAACATAAAGACATGTACATCGACACCATGAGAAGGGTCTCTTCTGAAGGAAATTGGGAGGACTGGTGTAACTTTTTCTTCAAAGCCATTGAAGCACAGGCATTGAAAAATATTCAGGTAGCAGAAAGTATAAAACAACTATATGAAGAAATGAAATCAATATTTGCTGATACACTTTCTTCAAAATGGAGTTTAAATGCTTTAGATTTCATATTTGCTAACCCAATATTTAGGAATAATCGTTTTACCAGAGCAAGTGGCATCCCCGCACAAACTGCATCTAGATTTACTCGCTTGCTATTAGATAGAAACATAATTAGAACAATAAAAGATGCGGCTGGAAGGAGACCAGCGCTCTATGCTTTTGAGCCCTTGCTAAAATTAGTTAGAGTATAAATTCAGTGGTTGCATTTTTTGCAACAGTTGAACTTCTCTCTCGCAGCGATTAAACTCAGTATTTCTTCCACAAAATGTCAAATATTTTACACGTTTTACTTGACAATAAATTTTATAATGCTTTATTTGTTAAGTAATGTCCGTTTCCCAAATACTAAAAACGCAAATTGGCCAATTCCCTACGGGAACTACATTTAATTATGATGAGCTAGACCTTAATGCTAAAGATTATTTAGCAGCGGCTAAAGCGATGGAGCGGCTTATTAAAGAGGGGGTAATTAAAAGGCTTTCAAACGGTATTTTCTACAAGCCCAGAATGACGGTGTTTGGGGAGCTTAAACCAAGTGAAGAGGAGCTAATAAAGCCTTATATTTTTGAAAAAAAGAAACGCATTGCCTATATAACGGGTACGGCTCTTTACAATCAAATGGGACTAACCACACAAGTTCCCAAAACTATTAAAATTGCCAGTAGCAGAAAAAGATTTTCTTACTCCAATGAGATTTTAAATATTAAATCAACTCTTAGCTACGTCGCAGTATCTGATGAAAACTATAAATTTCTTGAAATATTAGATGCTATAAAAGATTTTAATAAAATACAAGACATATCAATGGAGAATGGGATTCAAATATTGAAAAATATTTTATATAAGCTCAATGAAAAAGACCTTAAAAAAATGGTTGCTTACAGCCTGTTCTATCCACCAAAAGCAAGAGCATTTCTAGGGGCATTGCTAGAAATCATTGGTTCTGATGTAGGTTTAGATACTCTTAAAAAAAGCTTAAATCCCCTGTCTTATTATTATATCGGAATAGAACAAAAGTTTCTTCCGTCGAAAGAAAATTGGCATATAAAATGAAATTACATCAAAATGAGATCCTATTTAAAGATGCCATTCTGGCTACTTCTCAACAATTAGGAATAAGAGAAATTTATGTGGAAAAGGACTATTGGGTAACCTATGCCTTGTTCCATATTTACACAAATGAGATTGGAAAGGAAACGATTTTTAAAGGGGGGACTTCCTTATCCAAATGTTTTCAATTAATTGAAAGGTTTTCTGAAGTTATAGATTTAGTAATTAAACGTAATAACAGCGACACTGGAAATCAACTTAAGAGGAAACTAAAACAAATATCTACCTCAGTATCTTGTGAACTACCCGAGATAGAAATTAATGGAATTACCAATAAGGTAGGTATGATTCGTAAGACCGCCCACACTTATCCGAGAATGTTAACAGGTAACTTTGGTCAAGTTCGCGACATAATAATTGTAGAGTCTAGTTGGCTAGGCAGTTTTGAACCGTACACCACTAAAAGTGTAAATTCATTCATTTATAAAATGCTTTTAGAAAATAACCAACAATCACTCATTGAGACCTACCAATTAGGACCTTTTGAAGTAACTGTTATGGACCCAAAACGAACGTTGTGTGAAAAAATAATGAGCTTAGTGCGTTTTTCAAACACACAGAATCCTATTTCAGATCTAAAGAACAAAATCCGGCATGTCTATGATCTACATCTTATTTTACGAGATATTTCTATGAGAAGTTTCTTTGAATCCTCGCAATTTGATAATATGCTCACCGAGGTAGGTACCGACGACATAGAAAGTTTCAAAAACAATAATGACTGGTTGAAAAGGCATCCAAGTGAGGCGCTTATTTTCTCAAAAACAGAAGAAACGTGGTTACAAATCAAAGAAATATATACAGGAAGCTTCAGCGAATTGATTATCGGCAATATTCCTCATGAATTCGAAATAATGCGCACCCTTACTGAAGTATCGAAGAGATTGAAAACAATTGAATGGAGTTTGCCCCTTTAGATTGAATTGGTATGAATGGGTGTGTACACGCGTTCTGCTTTTTCATCATACTTCACACGGTTGCCACTTGGCTAAGTAGTGGTTTTCCTGGTGGGTGCGGGAGCAAACACAGTTAAAAGGGTGGGTCAAGTGGGTTCTTGCAGCGATTCCGGGAAGTTTTGATGGGAATAAGCATTTAATACTCCCCTCAAATCTTAATTGTCATTAAAAGTTTACGATTTTTCTAAAAAAATGACATTAATTTATTAATACAAATATATTTCATAACGGTATATTTGGTTTTATGAAATGGGTATTCTTAATAATATGGATTGTTATTAGTTCTTTGAAACTAGATGCCCAGTATTCATTGCAAAACGGAGGAGAAATAAAATGCCATGTAATTGATTCTAATACTATTCATATAATTGTGGGTTTCGATGCTTGGGGTGGAACGGGCTTCACCACAGACACCCTATTTTATCCTAATTTTCTAAAAATGGGAGTATTAATTGGCGACCTCGAAAACCCCAAGAGTGCGATTAAATATATTAATTTTCCTAAGCAAGATTCCATTTCAAATATCACAGTTACGTGTCCGGGTTATTCAATCACGGGAAATCCTTTAAATAAGAACCTTTCGAATAGTAAAACAACTAAAGGGGTGATCCGATTTTGGTTCTCAACCATTATTGATATCAATAAAGATTCCGTTTTTAACACTTTAATTAAACAACAGGGGTCAGATACTATCAGTATCATAGCCTTTTGCAGTCGATCTACGCTGTATTCGGATAATCTGGGTATATTGAGCCGACCAGGAGTGGTTTTGCAAGCATCCATATTTCTGAAAAATATTAAATCTTTAAAACAAAAATCAAATTATTGTCCCTCATTTCACAATTACCCAACTTTGTATAATAACTTGGGTTATTACAGATTTTCTCCTTCTTATTCAGACCGTGAAAATGATAAAATTGAATTCTCACATGAAACTTGTATTTCCTCAGATAATAGTTTCAAAACCATACCCTTCAAAAGCGGATATTCAACTTTAGATTTGTTAAAATCTTATGTGGGCACATGGGGCAGCGATGGGTTTGGTAAGCCTAATAAAAAATTCACTCCGCCCAAAGGAATCAATTTTGATATAGAAACAGGGGAGCTTTATTTTTATAAGTTTATAGATGAATCGGCATATGTGAATCTGTGTATCACTGAATCCAGAAAAAATGAAACGGGGATTTGGTTGCCCATCTCTAAATCGTCGCTTCAATACAATTTGAGTTTTAGAAATTCCACCAATAATCCCCCTCAAATTCAATTTCCAGATGAACTTAGTGTTATTGAAGGGGATACGTTAACGATGGATATTCTCCTATCCGACCAAGACAGAAATGACACAATCCAGCTATGGTATTCACTCACTCAAACTGGGATGTCTGTGTCTCAGAAGTCTGTAAATTCCAATAAAGGAGAATATATATTCACTTGGATAACCGATTCTTCTCATACCATTAAGCCATTTTTCACGCAAATATTTGGAGTAAAAGATAATAAATGTACCGATATCGGCATGTCCTCCAAAGCCGTAAAAATTCGAATACTACCACGTATAAAATATGAAAGCCTTTCCCGCGACACCACCTGTAACCGCTTGGTATATCAAGTCGTACACCCCACAGTGCCGGGTAAAATTCTTTATCAATGGGAGGTCAAATCTAAAT
>Ga0255765_1006392_pt1 | contig 10736 bp, 10 predicted proteins | sample 041ome_8_FD_179965 | JGI IMG/M metagenome (GOLD analysis project Ga0255765, IMG submission 179965) | Coastal salt marsh microbial communities from the Groves Creek Marsh, Skidaway Island, Georgia - 041407BS metaG (version 2) | ecosystem: Environmental > Aquatic > Marine > Intertidal zone > Salt... | reverse complement strand
TTTGGTTCAGTTTAATAATTGCATCGACCTTATCTTCTTCAACCGCAATAATTGCTTTCTGAGATTGACAGGCATACATCAGAACCTCAATTCCTTTAATGATCTCCTCAGGATATTTTCTCATGAGAGCATCATCGCATAGAGTTGCTGGATCGCACTCAGTTGCATTGATTATGATGGTTTTGGCTCCTTGTGCGCCCTTTATCTTGACATGTGCTGGAAACCCGGCACCTCCCATGCCCACAATGCCTGCATTACGAATTTTTTCTATAATTTCATCAGGTGTATACTTATCAACTTCTTCACCACACCCTTTAAAAGTTATCCAGTCGTCTTTACCGTCAGATTCGATAGAAATACTTGATACTTTTAGTCCCGATGAGTGAGCAATTGGCTGATCATCAATTGCAGAAACAACTCCTGATATAGAGCTATGCATAGGAACACAATAATCATTATTTGAAACAGCAATGACTTGCCCAACTTTTACTTTCTGCCCAACTTTTACTTTTGGTTTTGCTGATGCGCCCTCTCTTTGCTTAAGAAGATAAATCGCTTTTTTAGGTGGAGGAACTTCCACTACGCTCAATTGTTTTAACGGATAAGGGTTCTCAATTAACACCCCGCCTCTAAAGTCATGTTTAGACATTGCTGACTTTCTCCATATCAGGAACATACTCATCCATACTAGGCTTAAGATCGATTAAGTATATGCAATCAACAGGGCATACCGGAATACACAAATCACATCCTGTACACTCACTAGCAATGACCGTCGTCATAACCTTAGAGGCGCCAAGAATTGCGTCCACAGGACAGGCCTGAATGCAAAGCGTACACCCAATGCACAATTCCTCATCTATCTCAACCACATGCTTTGGTTTGGTTTCTCCGTGCTCCTCATTGAGTGGCAATGTATCAAGATTAAGAAGCTCTGCCAACGCATCAACTCCCTCTTGCCCACCAGGTGGACATTGGTTTATTTTTGCCTCACCTTTTGCAATAGCCTCTGCATAGGGTTTGCATCCAGCATAGGTACACTGCCCGCATTGTGTTTGTGGAAGTATCGAGTTGATCTGCTCGACCAAAGGGTTTCCTTTAACTTTGAATTTCTTGGCAGAGAAACCAAGGATCAAGCCAAGAAGTAATGCAAAAATTGAAAAAACGATGATTGCTTCTAACATTAAGCTAGCCCTATAAAACCCATAAAAGCAATTGACATCATGCCTGCAGTTATCAAAGCGATTGGCGCCCCTTTAAATGGAAGAGGTACATCAGCACCTTCAATCTTCTCTCGAAGAGCAGAAAATAATACCAAAACAAATGAAAATCCAATTGCTGCACCAAAACCATATAACCCAGAGGCTAAAAGGCTTGAGTTCTCAGTCACATTTAAAAGCGCAACCCCTAAAACTGCACAATTAGTAGTAATTAATGGCAGAAAAATTCCTAGAGATTGTCTAAGAACAGGTGAAGTTTTGTTGACTACCAATTCAGTAAATCCAACGACTGCTGCAATCGTTACAATAAATGCGATAGTTCTGAGGTATTCAATTTCAAAAGGGACAAGAATATATTTATTGATGACATAACTGGATAAGCTTGCCAAGGTAAGAACAAAGGTTGTGGCAAACCCCATTCCAATTGCAGTCTCAACTTTTTTAGAGACACCCATAAATGGACAAAGACCCAAAAACTTAACAAGAACAAAGTTATTGACTAGAATTGTACTGACCAGAATTAAGACATATTCGTTAAGCATTTGCCTAATTTTAACTTAAAAAAATCTTAACTAACCCCAACGAACTTACAAGAAATAGAGCTGTGCCAATCCACTGTTTAAAAGTTCTATCATTCTCCATTATCCTGTCATGAAATCTCAGTCCAATAAAATGACCTATCGCAGCAACTGGCAGCATCAGTAATGCGATTTTCCAGTGGATTGCTACTCCTACAATTAAGAAGGCTACCATCTTGATGCTAACTAAAACAAACCAGAGAACAAAAAGCGTAGGTCTTAAACATTCTTTAGCAATATTTTTTACATATACAGCAACTAACATAGGGGCTCCTGTTAGTGAAGTTCCAGCCACATAACCACCCAGCAATAAAAGTAACTTATCAGCCCATCCGCTCGAAGAGACAATCTTGGTATCTTTGATCCAAATAATGGCATAAAAGATTGTCACGCAATAAATAAAAATTGAAATGACTTTGTCTGACAAACTAATGAGGCCTACAACCCCAAGAAGAGTAGGTGGCAAAATCCAGACAAATGATTTTTTTAGATAGGTCCACTCAACATTTTTAACTGACTTTGTTAAATTCAAAGATGAGAAAAATAAAAGATGTATCCCTATCAGCGGCAGCCAAAAAACTGGTGATTCACCAACCAATAGAAATAAAGGAAGCCCTAGGGCAGCTCCACCAAAGCCAATTCCAGTTCTTACAAAACCCGCCCAGAGAAAAATAAGGGTAATGAGTACCCATTGAAGAAGATCAAAATTCATCAAGATATTGATTCTGCCAGATAGTTCGCACTTTCTTCAACTAGAAGCTTGTCACTACCTTCAACCATGATTCTAAGAAGTGGTTCAGTTCCAGATTTTCTAATTAAAACTCGACCCGTTTTGTCCAATTTTTTCTCAACCTCAGCCACTCTGTTTTTAAGAATTTCATGAGCATCGAGATCAAAATTTTCTGGAAGAGAGATATTGATTAAGGTTTGAGGGAATATCGTAAAGTCTTGACATAAGTCATCAAGCGTTCTTCCTGTTGATGCTATCACCTCAAGAATTTGAAGAGCCGAAATAATTCCATCGCCCGAGGAAGTATTATCCGCACAAATGATATGTCCAGAACCTTCTCCTCCTAACACACCATTGTATTTTTGCATTTGCTCCATGACATATCTATCGCCAACATTTGCTTCAATAAAGGTTATTCCTAGTGCTGAAAGTGCCAATCTTATGCCAAGATTGGTCATCTTAGTTCCAACTACAATATTGTTAGTAAGACGATTATCTTGCATCCATTTTTTAGCAATGATGAAAACGATTTGGTCCCCATCAACAACATTTCCATGAGAATCAACCATGATTAGTCGATCACCATCTCCATCAAAGGCAATTCCCAAATCTGAATTACTTTCTATCACTTCTTTTTGAAGAGAGGTGGTATCTGTCGCTCCGCAGTTTGCGTTAATGTTATATCCATCGGGATAATTATTGATAACCTGAACTTGTGCACCAAGTTCAGAAAAGATACATTGAGCCATTTGATAAGTCGCACCATTTGCACAGTCAACAACAATTTTTAATCCGCTCAGGGATAACTTTTTATTGAAGTTGGACTTACAAAATTCAACATACCTTCCAATAGATTGTTCATGGCGAACAGCTTTACCCAATAAATTGCTATTTACACTTTTAATTTCTGGCTTATTCAGCAGTTGTTCAATTGCATCCTGATCATCATCACTTAATTTAAAACCTTCTGATGAAAAAAATTTAATGCCATTATCATAAAAGGGATTGTGGGAAGCGCTGATAACAACCCCAGCAGAGGCATTATAGGCCTTGGTCAAATAAGCGATTGCTGGAGATGGCATCGGACCTAACAAACCAACATCAACTCCTGCTGAAAGGAAACCCGCCTCTAGGGCAGATTCAAAAATATAGCCAGATATCCGAGTATCTTTACCAATAATTACCGATGCCTTACCTTTTCTTGACAGAACAGTACCTGCAGCCCATCCTAACTTAAGGAAAAATTCAGGAGTAATAGGGTGAACGCCGACCTTTCCTCTAATACCGTCAGTTCCAAAATACTTAACCAAAATTACCTCGCTGAATTAACTTGTGTAACTCAATATATCCAAAGCATCTTGTGTTTCAGACACATCATGAACTCGTATTATATCAGCACCATTCTGAACTGTAATAATTGCTGCAGTTACACTGCCAATCACTCGATCACTCACTTCAGCATTATTCAACATCGCACCTATCATGGATTTTCTTGATAAGCCTGACAAAAGCCTTAGGCCAAAAGATTTAAATTCACCAAATCGATTCCATATTTCTAAATTATGTTCAAAGGTTTTTCCAAAACCAAAACCGGGATCCAAAATGATTCTTGATTCATCAATACCATATTCTTTGCAGGCCAAAATTCTTTGATCAAAAAAATCTTTGATATCGTCTATGACATTCTTGTATTTTGGATTCTGTTGCATAGTTCTGGGCTTCCCTTGCATATGCATCAAACAAACATCAACCTGAGTGTCACAAACATTTTCAAGAGCGCCAGGATTTTGAAGAGCATTGACATCATTTACAAGACTTGCTCCAGCCTCTATGGCTGCTTTCATTACTTCAGGTTTAGAAGTATCTATTGAAATCTTTTGCTTAATTTTTTGCCTAAGTGATTCAATGATTGGGGTGGTTCTCAGGAGCTCTTCTTCGAGAGAAACTTCTGATGCCCCAGGTCTTGTTGATTCGCCGCCAATATCAATAATATCAGCACCTTGATTCACCATCTCTATCGCACGATGAATAGCGATTTCTTTTTGTGTGAATTGACCGCCATCTGAAAAAGAATCAGGTGTCACGTTAAGGACACCCATGATCAAGGCAGGTTTTTTCATGAATTAGGCTAGCTGTTCTTTGCCACTTCCGCTCATTGGTTTATCGTCAGAGTCACCAGGATTAACCTGAGATGCTCCTTTGCCTAGCTCTTCAGAAACAACATCTGAGTCAACTATAGATTCTGCAACTCTCATTTCTTTACGCTCCATCAGATCATCAATTTGCCCTGAATCTATGGTCTCATGTTCAACGAGAGCCTTGGCCATAGCGTGTAAGATATCAATGTTGTCAGTTAATATCTTGGTAGCCTTCTCATAATTTGTGTCAATAATCTTCCTTACTTCTTGGTCGACCTGCTTAAATGTTTCTTCTGAGATTTGCTTATGTTTGGTAACTTGTCTTCCAAGAAACACTTCACCCTCATTTTCTCCGTAAGCCATTGGACCTAGAACATCAGACATGCCCCATAATTTGACCATTTTATGTGCAAGTTCAGTTGCTCTTTCTATGTCGTTACTCGCACCTGTGGTCACCGCATCTTTGCCGTAGATAACTTCTTCAGCAATTCTTCCACCAAATAAAGATGCAATTTGGGAGTTAATTTTTTGCCTGGAAAGGCTGTAAGAATCTTTTTGCGGCAAAAACATAGTCACACCTAATGCTCTGCCCCTTGGGATAATACTTACCTTGTAGACAGGATCATGTTCTGGAACCAACCTACCGACAATGGCATGCCCCGCCTCATGGTAAGCAGTCATTTCTTTTTCTGCATCATCCATGACCATGGTTTTGCGCTCAGTACCCATCATGATTTTATCTTTAGCCTGCTCAAGTTCTTGCATGCCAACAAGATTCTTATTCTTAGATGCTGCTATCAGTGCAGCCTCATTACAAAGATTCGCCAGATCTGCTCCCGAAAAACCCGGTGTACCTTTAGCAATATTCATCGATTTGACATTCTTGGCGATAGGAAGATTTCTCATGTGAACTTTAAGAATAGCGTCCCTACCATTTATATCTGGTAAACCAACAGTGACTTGTCTATCAAAACGACCTGGCCTTAATAATGCAGGGTCTAGTACATCTGGTCTATTCGTTGCAGCAACTACGATGATTCCCTCAGATCCCTCAAATCCATCCATTTCAACGAGCATCTGATTGAGCGTTTGTTCTCTTTCATCATGACCACCGCCCATTCCAGCGCCTCTTTGTCTACCGACAGCATCGATTTCGTCGATGAAAATAATACATGGTGCATTTTTCTTTGCTTGCTCAAACATATCTCTGACACGTGAAGCACCCACACCAACAAACATCTCAACAAAATCAGAACCAGAGATAAAGAAGAAAGGCACGTTAGCTTCACCAGCAACTGCCTTAGCAAGCAGAGTTTTACCTGTACCTGGAGGTCCAACCATCAGAACACCTTTTGGTATCTTGCCTCCAACTTTAGTGAATTTGCCAGGGTCAGATAGAAATTGAACCAATTCCCCAACTTCTTCCTTGGCCTCATCAACACCAGCCACGTCTTTGAATGTAATGTTAGATTCATCTTTTGTGATTAGTCTTGCTTTTGATTTTCCGAAACTTAATGGATTTTTGCCGCCCATCTGACCAGAAGCGCCTTTCATTGTATAAAGAATTACACCAATTAGAAGAAGAATTGGAGCTAATGAAATAATGAGCTGCTTAAAGAAACCTTCTTTTTCGGGGGGTTTTGCCTCAACAACAACACCGTTTTCGAGAAGGTCACCCATCAATCCCAAGTCGCCCGGACTATAGGTTGAGAACTCAATCCCTCCTGCACCAATACCATTAATGTTATTACCCGAGATAGTGACTCTCGAAACATCTCCTTGTTTGACACTCTGTATAAATTCAGAATATGTAACATTGTTCTTAGTTGTGCCAAGATCAAACTGACCAAATAATGAGGTCAATAGAAAACCCAATACCAACCATATTAAAATATTTTTGTACATATGTTAGTAATATAAAATTAGTTTAAACTAATAAATATATAGTGTTTTGTATAAGATTTTCAAGATAATCGCTATAAAACTCATTATTTACATGGCTAACTTTATCCTATTTGTCTACTAACTTTACTTATCAATGAAAATTTTTGCAAAGTTCGCTTCAATAATTCTTTCCACTATTCTTGTAAGTGCTTGCTCTCCAGAAATAGTTGAAGCTATTTACCCTTCGAGCTATAAAGTTGAAGGTGTGATGTCAAATCCTCTTGCAAAAAAACTAAACCAAAATGCTATCAATTCCGACAATCCAAAATTTATTATTACAATTGGGCAGTCGTACATCAGAAAAAATGAAGTCGCATATAATTCAAATGGCTCTGCAATAGGTTATATATTGGAACTGGAGGTGCCAGTAAAGATCGTTTCAAAATCTAAAGTTGTTTTTCAAAAAAAAATAACATCTAGCAAATATTTTAAAAGTAAAGATATTTCCTCCTCTAATCAAGAAAATCTCCTTTATGCAGAAAAAGCCCTTTATTCCAGATCTTTTAAGAAACTTATGAATATCATCAAGAGCTTAAATGAAAATCAAACCTGAAAATTTAGACGAACATCTCAACAAAAATTCTAATCTATTTTTGGTCTATGGCAATGAAATACTTCTAGTTAATGAGTCTATAGAGCATATTAAATCTTTCTCAAAAAAACTGGGTTTTACTGAGCTTGTGAGATTTGATATTAATGCAAGCTTTGACTGGAATGCTGTTTTTATTGAATTGAGCGAAACATCGCTTTTCTCATCCCACAAACTCATCATGTTAAATCTAGGGAATGCAAAAATTGGCGTGAAAGGGTCAAATGCTATCGATGAAATTACTCAATCCATTCCAGACAATATTCATATTTTATTAACTGCAGAAAAGTTAGAGAGAACACAATTAAATAGTAAATGGTTTAAATCAGTCGATAAAAATGGAGTGGTCATCGCACATTACTCGGTTGAGATATCACAATTATTAAATTGGACTATTCAAAAACTGAATAGCCTAGAAATACAAAACAATCAAAAAATTGCAGAACTAATTGCAGTCAACACAGAAGGAAATCTTCTAGCGACAGATCAAGAGATTAAAAAAATTGCGCTTGCTTATCCTTCTGGTGAAATTGATCTGGATGAATACAAAAAATATATCACAGAGCAATCGAAGTACTCTATTTTTAATCTTATTGATTCTTCTTTTCTTGGGAAATCCAGTCAAGTTATCAAAATCTTTAAAACTTTATCTGATGACTCCAGTTTCCCCGTAATTCTTTCATCTTCTCTTTACAGGGAATTAAATAATCTTATTAATATGTCAATAGATATGCGAATGGGTAAAAGTCTCGAGGAGGTATATCAGAGTCACAGTGTCTGGAGTTATAAGAAAAATATCATTAAAACCGCTTTATTGAAACATTCTTTTCGGCATTTACAAAAGTTTCTCATGCGACTGAGTCGTGTTGACCGTGCAATCAAAGGTAGGGATAATACTCCAGTATTAGAGGAATTAGAGTCCATCCTACTGGGCTTATCAGGAGTAAAGAATGTCACTTAAAGAATTTATCGATGTACTTGGAAATCAAGCCAAGACTGCTTCCATGTCTTTAAGAAATGTGTCGACCGAACAAAAAAACCAGACACTACTTGCTATCGCCCAGAACATAGGTGATAGCCGTAATGACATTCTAAAGGCAAATCAATTAGACGTTAAAAATGCTCAAGAGAAGAACTTATCTGATGCCCTAATTGACAGACTTTTACTCAATGAAGAAAGAATTGATTCCATTATTCAAAGTCTTAATCAAATTGCTTTACTCGAAGATCTTGTTGGAGAAGTAACTGATCTTAAATATCGCCCAAGTGGTATCCAAGTTGGAAAAATGAGAGTGCCTTTAGGTGTTCTAGGGATTATCTATGAATCTAGACCTAATGTCACCATTGATGCCTCAGCCTTATGTCTCAAATCGTCGAATGCTGTGATTCTAAGGGGTGGTTCTGAGTCTATTAATTCTAATCAAGCTTTATATAAATGTATTCAAGATGGTCTTAAAAGTGCTGATCTTAATGTTAATTGTGTCCAACTTGTTGATACAACAGATCGTGATGCGGTGACATTTCTGGTCAGCAATGAAAATGTCGATGCTATTATTCCTCGCGGCGGAAAAGGACTAGTGTCAGCTATAAGCGAGTCTTCTCGTGTTCCTGTCATAAAACATCTTGATGGAATTTGTCACACTTACATTGATAATGAAGCGGATATCAAAAAAGCTGTGGATGTTGCTTTCAATGGAAAAACTCGCAGATATGGCGTTTGTAACGCAACGGAGACTCTACTCGTTCATCAAAATGCACCTAAATCAATTCTTGAGAATCTAGTCAAACGATATACAGATGAAGGTGTCGAGCTGAGAGGTTGTAAAAAAGCTTTGAAACTTTTTTCAGGAATGAATGCCGCCAATGATGATGACTGGTCTACTGAGTACTTAGCCCCAATTTTGTCGATCAAAATAGTTGAAAATATTGATCAGGCAATTGAACATATTGAAAAGTATGGTTCTGGTCATACCGAGTCAATAGTGACTGAAAATATTTCAACCGGACGCTACTTCTTAAACCTAGTGGATTCTTCTTCAGTGATGATTAATGCCTCCACAGGATTTGCTGATGGTGGTGAGTATGGCTTAGGGGCAGAGATTGGTATCAGCACTGATAAGTTTCATGTCAGAGGCCCTGTAGGATTAGAAGGTCTAACCTCTCAAAAGTATATTGTTATTGGTGACGGACACATCAGAGGGTAGGTATGAGTATTGAAAAAACACTCGCAGTATTTGCGCGAGGATCTGATGAAATCATCCCACTTGATGAGCTAAAAACCAAATTAAAAAAAGGAAAGCCGCTAAAAATTAAGGCAGGTTTTGACCCTACTGCACCAGATCTTCATTTGGGACATACGGTTCTTATTAACAAACTAAAACAGCTTCAAGACTTAGGTCATGAAATCCTATTTCTCATTGGTGATTTCACGGCAATGATTGGAGATCCAACAGGCAAGAGTGCAACCCGACCTCCATTGTCAGATGAGCAAATTCAAGAGAACTCAAAAACCTATCAAGATCAAGTTTTTAAAATTCTGGATAAAAATAAAACTCAAGTAGTTTTTAATTCTCATTGGATGAAAAATCTCACCTCAGCAGACATGATTAAACTTGCCTCACAGCAAACGGTGGCCAGAATGCTTGAACGTGATGACTTTTCTAAAAGATATAAATCTGGACAAGGAATCTCAATCCATGAGTTTCTCTACCCACTAGTCCAAGGGTATGACTCTGTTGCACTAGAGGCAGACGTTGAGCTTGGCGGTACTGATCAAAAATTTAATCTGCTGATGGGTCGAGAGTTACAAAAGAATAACAATCAAGAACCTCAAATCATTTTAACCATGCCAATTCTTGAAGGTTTGGATGGCGTGCAAAAAATGTCCAAATCGTTAAACAACTATATCGCCATTGATGACTCACCCGATGAGATGTTTGGCAAGATCATGTCAATCTCAGATGATTTGATGTGGAGATATCTCGAGCTATTAAGTTTTGAGTCTATGGAAACAATTGAATCATGGAAAACAGAAGTTGATCAAGGAGAGAATCCAAGAAATATCAAATTCAGACTCGCCAGTGAAATTATTACTAGATTTCATTCCGAGGAAGATGCAAAAGTTGCTAACCAAAACTTTATCGATCGTTTCGCAAAGAATCAAATTCCCGATGAGATGGATGAATATCAATTTGAGTCTGGAATAAAGATTGGTAATCTATTGAAAGATGCAAATCTAGTTGATTCAACTTCTGAAGCTTTTCGAATGATAAAACAAGGCGCTGTCAAAATTGATGGAGAGAAAGTTGCCGACAAAGACATCGATCTTCCATCAGGCACTGCTGTCTATCAGGTGGGCAAAAGAAAATTTGCCAGAATTACCTTACCTTAAGCGAATTTATCTAAATCATAAAATTGTCTATAATATGCTTCATGGGGATGACATGGCTTCGACGAGGAGTTGGATCTCAAGGATGCATGTCGAGGATAAAGATAGCTCGTTAAAACGTTCTTTAAAATAATAGTTGCAAACGAAAA
>Ga0255765_1006389_pt1 | contig 10737 bp, 8 predicted proteins | sample 041ome_8_FD_179965 | JGI IMG/M metagenome (GOLD analysis project Ga0255765, IMG submission 179965) | Coastal salt marsh microbial communities from the Groves Creek Marsh, Skidaway Island, Georgia - 041407BS metaG (version 2) | ecosystem: Environmental > Aquatic > Marine > Intertidal zone > Salt... | reverse complement strand
CAGCATTGGTAATGCCAATCAAACCCGCGATTTCAGTTCGATCAATACCCGGGCTTTCATGGATCAAGGTTAACACCTTACCACGGTTGATTTGCCGGACGCCCTCAAAGCTCGGGGGGGGTATATACATTCAGAACTCAATTACTCTTTATTTAATTTACATATCGTGATTAAATTATTTAACTTAAAAAAAAATAAGTCAAGGACTGACAATGAGCCCAAAAATAGACCATCAAAAGCCTAATATTGTTCTAATTATGACTGACCAGCAGCGCGCTGACACAATTGCCGAGCTTGGGCATCCTTGGATGCAAACACCAAATCTGGACAGGCTAGTCAAACAGGGCACGTCCTTTACCAATTGTTTTGTGACCTCGCCGGTCTGTGTTTCATCACGGGCCAGTGTTTTCCTTGGTGCTTATCCGCATACCACCAATGTCTATACAAATTTTGAAACATGGCAGCCGAACTGGGTTAGCTGGCTTGCACAGGCAGGCTATCACTGTGTCAATATTGGCAAGATGCACATCAACCCCTACGATGCCAAAGGCGGTTTTCACCAACGGTTTTTTGTTGAAAACAAGGATCGGCCGCTATTTCTGGAAGACCATGAACGCGCACTTTACGACGAATGGGATAAGGCGTTGAAGGCGCATGGGCTGGAAAAACCATCCCGTTATACGCGGGTAAGAGACGATCGCGATGCTTTTTTGCAGAACCTTGGCTGTTTTACCTGGGAAACTGATGATGATATGCATCCAGATAATTTTGTTGGCGACACGGCGATCTGGTGGCTCGAAGATCGCAAGGCTGACAGCCCGTTCTTTTTGCAAATCGGCTTTCCTGGCCCACACCCACCATATGACCCGACAGATGATTTTCTGGCGCTATATAAGGATACCAAGTTTCCCCATCGCGCCGCATCTCAGCAGGAGGTAGCCGAGCAGCCAAAGATGCACCAGCAGCTTCGTCAGAGTATGGTTGATTTCAACATAGACAGTGTTGCGTGGCGTGAAAATCTGACGGATGAGGATATCCAGCGGCTACACCGATATTATTCGGCGAACGTATCGATGATTGATCAGAAGGTCGGGCAGATCATGGACAGTCTCGACAAGCAGGGATATTTAGATAACACCATCATTATTTTCTGCTCTGACCATGCCGATGCTTTAGGCGAACATGGGCATATTCAGAAATGGACAATGTATGATTGCGTGACCCGGGTACCGCTGGTTTTTTGGGCCCCTAACTGGATTAAACAGCAGCAGCAATGCGGCGATCTCGTTCAGCTAATGGATATCGCGCCAACAATCTTAAATTTCGCTGGTATTAAAACGCCTGCAAATTGGGAAGCGCTTGCCCTAAATAAAATCCTAACTGATGGTGTTTGGGACGACACAGATCCAGAAACAACATTGCGCCAATATGTCTATGCAGAGCTTGGTCGTGATCACATACAATCTGGAGCAGAGTATGTTATTATGAGACGAGACAAACACTGGAAATATGTGATTTATCCAGGTTCTGAGGAGGGTGAGTTATATAACTTAACTGAAGACCCTCAGGAATTAAAAAACTTGTGGAATGAACCAGATCTTCGCGAGCAGCGTAAAGACGCAGCAATTGAAATATTGTCATGGTCCAGCTTGGGAAATTTCCGTGGACACCGCCCTCCACCAAAAAAACCTCAAGCGCCTATGAAAATATAGCATCAAGTAGGGACTAAAAAAGATGGTTAAAAAGCCCAATATTCTCGTTGTGCAGGCAGATCAACTTACAGCGTTATGCCTGAACGCTTATGGCAAGCCTTTGGCAAAGACGCCCAACATAGACAAAATAGCCGCACACGGCACTGTTTTCCTAAACACCTATTGCAATAGCCCTGTTTGTGGACCCTCTCGGGCAGGTATGATGACAGGGCGAATTCCATCAGAGGTTGGTGTTTATGACAACGCTGGAGAATTTCTCTCATCCGAACCGACATTTGCGCATTATTTAAGAGCGCTTGGTTATCAAACAACTCTATGCGGCAAGATGCACTTTGTTGGCCCCGATCAACTTCATGGTTTTGAGCGGCGCCTAACGACGGATATTTATCCATCAGATTACGGCTGGACAGCTGATTGGTCACAAATAGAAGAGGAGTATTCTCCATCAAGGATGAGCCTTCACAGTGTCGTGGAGTCGGGTATCTGCGAGCGCAGCCTTCAAATTGATTACGATGAACATGTTTTTAATGCGGCTCGTCAGGAAATTTTTGATCTCGCCAGGTCACCTGATGATCGGCCTTTTATGCTGCATGTATCTTTTACTCACCCTCATAATCCCTTCGTTACCACACAGGAATTCTGGGATCTTTATGATCATGATAAAATTCCCCTGCCCGAAGTTTCTTATATTCCATATGAACAACGAGACCCTTGGGCCCAACGATATTATATGACCATTAGGCAAGACGAGTTTAATATAACCAATGATCAGTTGCTAAATGCTCGCCATGCGTATTTTGCCATGACTAGCTATTTTGATCATCTTATAGGAGGTTTGGTCTCTGCCCTCAAATCGACCAGCCAATATGACAACACCTACATTTTTGTCATTTCAGATCATGGTGATATGATAGGCGAGCGCGGCATGTGGTATAAATTCAATCCATTTGAAGGATCTGTTCGCGTGCCTATGATCGCGGCGGGGCCAAAATTCAAAGCCGGACATGTGGAAACAGCATTAACAACATTAGCTGATTTGTTGCCCACTTTTGCTGATATCGCATCTGGTTCGTCATTTGAAAATTATGCAAGCCCTGTCGATGGGCGTAGCCTTTTGGCACTGCCCACACCCGGTTCAGGTCATGATACAGTCTATTTTGAGTATTGCGGTGAGGGCGTTCACGCCCCAGCCCTCATGTGTCGTCATAACGCTATCAAATATATACGGTGTGGAGATGACCCAGAAATGATGTTTGATTTAGCAAGCGACCCAAATGAACAAAACAACTTAGCTATCGACCCCACATTTGCCAGCACTTTATCAGAGATGAGGTCATTGGTCGCTGAACGTTGGGATGAACAAAATTTGGCAGCTCGCGTAGAGACTTCGCAGCGTAACAGACTTTTTGTCCAAGAAGCCATGAAAGAGGGCCTTTTCCCATCATGGGATTATACGCCGCCATTTGACGCTTCTAGAGCCTATGTTCGCGGCGCTATTGACCCTAATACCACCGCAACAAAGGCCCGAAAAAGATTTCCCTTTGTGCCAACAACACCGCCTGAAAAGCCAAGGCTTAGTTAAGCTTGGGGAAAACGTAAAGCGTAAAAACGAAGACCTCCAAGCCGAAATCAAAGGGGCAAATAAAGATGGTTGCGGGGGCAGGATTTCCTCAAGGCCCTACGGTTAATACCTGGGTATGAGGTAATCGTGGCGGCACACACCGTAGGTCACTTTATTTTAAACTACTTCAAATTTTCAATTGCCTGGAAAATACTCTCAACTTTAGGGTCGGCGTGTATATTGAACTAAGCCACTTCGGTCAGCGTATCCTGAATATTCGAATAAATTACACTCTCTTGCCTAATTGCCTTAAGCAAGGTTTCATGTGCGAGTGACAAATTCATTGAATTACGTTTTATAAGAGCGACGTCAATTGAATTGAAATTAAAATGTGGGTTAACCACCTTTACTGCACCAGACTGAATCTCCTCTATAAAAATGTTATATTGAGCCAAAATCAGCCAATCATTTTCTAACAACAGTTTTTTCTCGACTGCTGGAGACATTGTTGTTACGCCCACCTGAGGCCTTTGAATTTGATGATACTCAAAAAAACGATCCATCTCACGCAATCTGTGAGATGGATCGGATGGAAAAATCCACGGAAAATTCGGAACCCGTTCAATTGGATTTTTATCATCATAAAAAATTGGATGTCCTGATCGCCCAAATATACCCAACGAACAGGAAAACAAAACTTCATACTCCAGCGATGGGTTTAAATCCTTCGGCAGCGTGCTAACAAGAAAATCATGTCTTCCCTCTACAAGTTCCGCGCACAAATCACGTGTTTTGCCCTCAGATATCATAGGTGCAAAGTTAGGAAATTTTTCTTTTATTTGTTTTATTGCTGGAGCTATCACCGAGTCTGCTGCAATTATGTCTACACCAAAGGAAATAAAATTTTGCTCATTTTTATTGATTAGTCTTATATCAGCACTCAAGCGATCAGTTTGCGTCAGAACCAATTTTGCATATTCAAATAATCTCTCTCCACGTTTTGTCAAAATTAGCCGTGCTTGATGTTTTTCAAAAATTGCTCCCCCAATCTTTTTTTCTACATCACGCAGCACCCTGCTTACAGTTGGTTGATGAGTCTTTAAGGCGCGCGCAGCACCTGTTACGCCACCAAAATCAAAAATATTTATCAAAATTTTTAGTTGTTTCAATGAGATTTCAAACATTCAATTTTACTTCTTTAGTTTCTAATGCAGCAAGGGCGTGAAATTAAGTGATTTTTTTTCTGACTATACGCCATAGCACTAGAGCATAACTCACTGCAGACAAAAGCCAGAAAAAAACGCAAATGGGTCCTGTGAAAAAAACAGAAAGATCGCCATCACTTTGCATCAAACTCTCGCGAAAAGAATTTTCCAACAGAGGTCCTAATATAAAGCCGATTAAAAAAGGGGCGACTGGTATGGCCAAATATCTAAAAATCAAGCCTACCACACCAGCAAAAAGCATTATTTTAAGGTCGAAAAAACTACCACTGACGACAAAACCACTAAAAAAGCATAAAACCAAAATAGTGGGGTATATAAACCAATCAGGAATTAATCTTATCCTAACGAAGACCTTTATTGCGATTTGACCCAACCCGAATAAAAAGGCAGAACCACATAACAAACCTAAATAAATTGCCAATATGATGTCTTTGTTTTCTTTAAAAAGATACGGGCCAGGTGCCAGTCCCTGCATGATAAACGCTCCCATAATTACAGCAGCGGCTGTTCCACCGGGTATTCCAAGAGATAAAACTGGAATAAAAGACGCGGAACAAACAGCATTGTTAGCGGCCTCTGGGGCAGCCACACCCTCTAAAGCGCCTCTGCCAAATTGGTCTGGTGATTTTGATCTTCTTTTTGCTTCACTGTAAGCGAAAAAAGCAGCAGGTGCAGCCCCAATACCGGGTATGGCACCCAGTATGGTGCCAAACAAAGAACTTCGAAAGATAGTCGGTAAAAGCCTCTTGATATCTGAAGTTCCCAAAGACTTACCCATTGTCCGCTTTACGCTCTCTAAGTCAGTTTCAGTTTTCCCGCTCAACAGCCTGAACAAAACCTCAGAAAACGCAAAAAAACCAACCAACAGGGGCAGAATTGTAAAGCCGTTCATCATAGAAACATTACCAAATATGAACCGTGGCGTTCCATAATAACTATCTACACCCACCATTGCAGCAAGAAGGCCCAGTAACGCTGCAATAACACCTTTAGTTATTTCGTCGCCAGAAACACTGGAAACAATTAGAAGCGAAAAAAATATTAATGAAAATGTTTCGGGCGACCCAAAATGAAGAGCTAATTTTGCCAAATACCCAGTAAAAAGAATAAGCATTATAGTTGATACTAAATCTGCAAGAACAGACGAAATGAGCGCGATATCTAGAGCTTTTTTTGATTGTCCAGATAATGTCATCTGATAACCATCAAGTGTCGTTGCAGAAGCTGCTACGGTTCCGGGAGTGTTTAGAATTATTGCTGGAATAGAACCTCCATAAATTCCACCCTTATAAACGCCAAGCAGTAAAAGAATCGCTGAAACAGGATCCATAAAAAAAGTAAAAGGCAGGACAAGTGCAACTCCCATCGGTGCAGTTAGCCCAGGAACCGCTCCGATAACGACACCAGCAGTTAGTCCAACAGCAATCGCAATGATTCCCCAAGAAACAAAAAGATGCTCAAAAGCAACAACAAATATTTCTGGCGTGAACATTGTGTTAGGACCAGGTCAAAAATTCAAGAAGTCCCATTGGGATTGGAACATTTGCCACAAAATGGAAAAATGCCGCGAGCACCATTGGAACCGCTAATGCGATCAAAAACCTCAGAGGTCCAGCGGAAAAAGAGAAGCCAAAGCTAGCAAGTAAAAAAATAGCGATGGACGGCAGCAACAAACCTGTTTCATGACTCGCAGATAGAAAAATAATGATGATAGCTGAGAAAACACCCCAGCCAAAAATAGTCCCTTTTGATCTTGCGCTTATATCACCCTCGCCACTTATGGTTTGATATTCTGTGACTTTTAGATTGATTTTCAGTTTCCAAATCCTCAATGCATGGATTACTGAATAGATGCATCCAACCATGATCATGAGCCAGCTTACAACCTTTGGCCAAAAATCAGGGCGAATAAGGATGCCTGTTGCTCCATCCGTTTCTGACATATCGACTTCGGCGGGAATTATAAATTGCAATAACGCAACCCCAAGCACAGCTAAGCCAGCACCTGTAACAATTGCCTTGCTTCCATCTTTTTTAGTCAATCGAACACTGCCAATTTAAAACAATTATATGATCATGCTGAGTGCTCATGAGTTAATTGGTAAGATTCGTTTTTAGGGCGGAAAGACTATTTATTTGTTCCTCAACAAGCGCTGGCGTCTCTCCGGGCAACGAACCCCACAAAGTAGCCCCTCTTTTGGCAAGCAGTTCTTTGTACTCTGGGTCAGCAAAAATTCTTGGAAGGGTCTCTTCCCATTTTTTTAGCACTTCCTTTGGCAGGCCTTTGGGGCCAATCAACCCTACCCAAAGAGATATTCCAGCTGTAAAATTTAGACCTGACTCCTTTGCTGTGGGCGCAGAAGGATAGGTTTGATTACGTTTATTGGAAGTGACCATGAGCAATCTAGCATCATTGGACATCAGTGCCGAATTTATTGATGCTAAGTTAACAGAGGCAAAATCCACATCGCCAGCTAGCAAACCTCTCGCCTGAGCGGGGCCATTTTTAAATGGGATATTCTGCAATGAGTTCTTTTCTATATCAAGATCCTCAGCTAGGGCATTTGCCGCTATCGTAGCTAACCCAATTTTAGATGCTACCGCAACCTTAATTGGATTTTTGGGCCTTCCTTTAATAGCAGACAAAAGGTCATTGATATCTTTAAAAGGACTATCAGCCCGCACCGCAAAGGTTATTGGCTGATCCTCCAAAATTGAAATATATGAGAAATCTGAAGTGTTATACGGATTGTTTTTCTTAAAAACTGGGGCTGAAACCATCATTGCGGACAAACCTGCCATTAGGGTGTAGCCGTCAGGTGACGAGTTCATCACCTCGATGACTCCGGGCACTCCCGCACCACCGGGCTTGTTCACAACCCTGATTGACTGCCCAATATATTTTTCCGCGACTGCCGCAAATGCTCGTGCAGATAAATCTGCAGCACCACCAGCAGCTTTTGGCGACACCAAGGTAATAGGCTTTACTGGATAAGTGTTTGCCATGGAAATTGGTGAAAAACCCATTATCAAACCGCTTAAAATGGCAAACTTAATTGCTTGGGAACCCGAAAACCACTTTGAAAGATTAGACATGACGTACCCCCATCAAAAATAATATAGTTTAATTAATATCAATTTTTTATTTCAATAGCAAATATGTTATATTTAGTTCACCATGCGGAAGCAAGTTTAAAAATTAAAAGTTTAACTAGGGCCATGGAGAGCCGAATGCAAAGAAAGCGACCCAACATAATCTTGATAACGTCAGACCAACACAGATGGGATTGTTTCGGGTTTGGCCCTCGACAAGCTAGAATGCCTCACCTGACACGCTTGGCAAAAAAAGGGGTTAGATTTGAAAATTGCACCACAGCAAACCCACTTTGTCAGCCTGCCAGAGCTTCAATATTGACGGGTATGTTGCCATACACGCATGGCGTCGTAGACAACGGGATTGATCTTGATATTAGATACGGTGAACAAGGCTTCGCAAGCACGCTCTCAAAGAATGGGTACAAAACCGCTATCATTGGAAAAGCACATTTTTCCTCGAAGGCCACCTTTGAAGCTACAGGAACACCAGAATGCCAGTTCAGCAGTGTTAATTACGATGAAAAATGGAATGGTCCATATATGGGATTTGAACATGTCGAACTTATGGTAGTGGGACATTTTTCTCGAGTAGTGCCGCCGCAGCACATCCATGCGATGCCGTTCTCACCACCTCATGGGCTACATTACGAAAGATGGTTTCATTCTCGGGGAGAGACCGGCGAAGCCAGAAGGCTGTGGGAAGAAAGCACTGACGGAAGAGGACTCCTTGCACCACAGACATGGAATTCCGCTTTGCCAGCGGCATGGCACCCAACGACATGGGTAACTGACAGGTCCATTAATTATTTACAGGAGCGCGCGAAACAAGATGACCCTTTTTGTTTGTGGATTTCTTACCCGGACCCCCACCACCCATTTGACTGCCCAGAGCCCTGGAATAAACTATATGACCCCGCTGAGGTAGATCTTCCAAAACATCGACAGCTAGATCTTGAAAATCGGCCGTGGTGGCACACCGATCTCTACGGTAAAGTTGAAAAAATTGGAAGAGAACAATATGCAAGTCCAAACAGCAGGCAAAAGGTTTCGAGAATAAGCAACCCCACCGAAGAAGAGTTACGTCACATAACTGCAAACTACTATGGCATGATTTCATTTCTTGATCACGGTCTGGGCCGTCTCACTTCTGCAATCCAAGACTTGGGTCTGGATAAAGACACCATTATTGTGTTCACCACTGATCATGGAGAACTTCTAGGCGACCACGGTTTAATGTTGAAAGGGCCAACGCTTTATGAGGGTCTCGTAAAGATTGGTATGGTAATTGTTGCGCCAGACTCACTGCAGGACAAAAACATTTACGACCCTGTTTCAACAATCGATTTAGCAGCCACATTTTATGATTATGCCAATATTGAACGCCCTGAAACTATTTTGCAAAGCAACAGTCTAAGGTCACTTATCTCGGGAACCTCTATAAGTGAACGTGATTGTGCTTACTGTGAATGGAAAGCTGGAGAAGAGCGTTATGGAGTTGATCTAGATTTGAGAATGATTCGAACTTCACGGTATAAAGCAATTTTCGAACTGAATTCTAATTGCGGCGAACTATATGATTTAGAAGAAGATCCTCAGGAAATGTCTAATCTTTATAACGATCCGGGTTATTCATTGGTTCGAAAGCAGCTTCACGACCACCTTATGGAGCGCCCTGGAAACCAACTTTCCGAATTACCAAAAAGAAGTGGGCTAACTTAAATTTTAATTATCCGCGGTCACCCCTAACTTGGCTCCTTTGTGTTGTGCTAGTACACTGGAAACCTGGCTCTCGTGTATTGAACCTAAGTTCGGGTATGGTTTTACTGAAACTGTGCGAGGCAGGTTAAGCATTAAAATGCCTAGAATCGAATTTTTCCTTTTTTAAACGTGGCAATAATTCAAACAACAAAAAACCGCCATCCAAAAGGATAGCGGTGTCCGTAGGGTCTTGTTGGTTGCGGGGGCAGGATTTGAACCTGCGACCTTCAGGTTATGAGCCTAGCAAAACTGGCGGGTTTCTGCGGGTCGACTCGCAGGGTGGACAAATTGTGGACAGGGCCAAAAGAGCTTAGCGAGTGGTGGACAGTTGGTGGACAATCATAGCCAATGGTATTATCGGAAGATCAAATAATCACGCTTATCCTAAGCACACTAAGTAAATAACCATTAGATATGACCAAAGAGATCCAAAAAACTTTGCAATGAGAAAACTACGCCGATCCATATTCAATAAATCGATCATGCTCCGTTTTCGTGAAGTTTTCTGGATGGCAAGCTGGACAAGATACAACTCTTGATAAGCCGTAGCCGCCGACTAATATGTAGCCGCCAATCTTGAAAAGATGGCCTTTTTCACATGAAAACCAAACTCGCGTAGTTCCGTTACCACATGTTTTCAGCGGTTGGATTCCTGTTCCCTTGAGCTGCGATTCCACCCATGCAGATCCACGTTTCGGTATTGGTTTGGGCCTCTTAGGAAAGCGCTCTGCACTTTTGGATACGGCTTCAAACCCATCTTTTACCCATTTGATTCCCAATGCGGACACATCTATCAGTTCATTTGATCGTGTGCGAGGTATTTCGGTTGATCTGGGATATGGCGGCCTATGCCAAAAAACATATTCCGCAGAATAGACGTCTTCAACTTCTATAAACTTTTCCAAATTCCACAGTTTGCCTGTTTCTTTGACCACTTTGCCGGTAGCTTGATCAAAGCGGCTGTTATGCTCTTTTAGTCGCTCAATTGGCTCGCGCGTTGTCATCCCGATTTTGAATAAATTCAAATCCGATGGATGGCTCAATAGATACAGAAAACCTTTTTCAAGTTTTGTCATTCAATAGCTCGCGTTTTCGCCACGCTAATATGAAAATTATGCAAGCTGATTGCTCATAGTCCACTCATATGACCAAATAAAGCGCAAATATTGTTGAAATAGCCTGACGGTGTGTCGACACTTTGTGGACAATAATCCAAAAAAAAAGCAACAAAAAAGGCCACAAACTAATCAGCTGTGACCTCGTAAGTAATTGTTTTAATATAATCTTTGGTTGCGGGGGCAGGATTTGAACCTGCGACCTTCAGGTTATGAGCCTGACGAGCTACCGGGCTGCTCCACCCCGCGCCAAGTCCGCACCATGGCCA
>Ga0255765_1006386_pt1 | contig 10740 bp, 10 predicted proteins | sample 041ome_8_FD_179965 | JGI IMG/M metagenome (GOLD analysis project Ga0255765, IMG submission 179965) | Coastal salt marsh microbial communities from the Groves Creek Marsh, Skidaway Island, Georgia - 041407BS metaG (version 2) | ecosystem: Environmental > Aquatic > Marine > Intertidal zone > Salt... | reverse complement strand
GAAGATAGGCCAGATCATTCAATTATCGATAGCATAATCATACATTGTATAAGTTTACCGGAGAATGAATATAACAATAATAATGTAATTGATTTGTTTACAAATAAACTTGATATTAATTTACATGATTCTTTTAAAGAATTGAAAAATACAAAAGTCTCATCTCATTTATTTATAAAAAGACATGGTGAGTTAATTCAGTTTGTACCTTTAGACAAAAAGGCATGGCATGCAGGAAAGTCAGAATATATGAATAGGGAGAACTTTAATGATTTTTCAATAGGCATTGAAATAGAGGGTTCTATAAATGATAGCTATACAGATGAACAATATTTAACGCTGAAAAATACTATTAATGAATTAAAGAAGTTATTTCCATCAATACAAGATAGTAATATACTTGGGCATAGTGATATAGCTCCTGGGCGAAAAACTGATCCAGGAAAATATTTTTTATGGGATAAAATTAAATAAATGTTTGCGTTATCAATAATTATTTTAGCTTTGACCATAGAATATTTTTATGATGATATAAAAAGGTTTAGGGACAATAGTATTATCATTAATATATTTACTTTATATCAGGATAAATTCAGCAACGTTAACTTCATTGAAAAAAATACTTATCTATCTTTCTTAATATTATTTCTACTCATAAGTATGATTATTATAACTTTCGTTAATGCGATATCTTCGGTTATTTTCTTTATTGTTTCAATATTGATAGTTTTGTATTGCCTAAGGACAAATCAGTATAATAGGGATATCGAAGAGCTTAAGATTAAATTAGAATTTAATAAGGATGAAATTGATAAAAGTCTGTTGTCTAAGTTATGTCCTAATCTAAAACAAACTCGAATAAAATCTAATTTAAATAATTTAATAATTCAGAATTTATTTTTCAATTCTATTGCGAATACTTTTAGTATTTTATTTTATTTCTTACTTATAGGTCCAGCAGCTATTCTTACTTATAGCGTATTACATACTATGATCTATTCAGATAAGTTTAAAATAACAGCAAAAGTGAGGCAGGAATTAAAAAAATATATGTACTTCATTGATTATATTCCAGTGCGACTAACTTCATATACATTCTCAGTCATAAGCAACTACGATAATGTTATTGAAAGAATAAATAATTTAAAATTATCAAATAATAATTACCTAAGTAATATAGAATTTATTAATCAAGTAGGGGGTTCAGTTTATGATAGTGAATTGAAGGAATCTGAACAAATAATACAAATTCAAAATATTTTAGCAAGGACATTAATAGCTTGGGTTAGCGCTATCACTCTACTTTCTATTGCTGGTATCCTTGTTTAATTTAGAGTAAAACTTAATTCCAATTTCTATATCAGGACGATTATTTTTATTTCTCCATATATTTGTGTCTCTCAGAGAATAAACGCAACCACAATACTCTTGCATGTAAAACTCTTCATTTTTAGATACATTGATCATGTTTTCTGAACCTTTATTCTTACGCCAATTAAAAGTCCAATAATCAATATTTTTAAAACTTGATGTAGCTCTTACTCCTGATTCATTAATTTGATTCATATTTTTCCATCTTGATATTCCAAGTGTACTTGAGATTAAACTGAAGTTATGACTATCGGCATACTGTGCTGTTTTATAAAATCTCATGTCAAAACATGTTGTACATCTTTTTCCTCTCTCTGGCTCCCACTCTTGTCCTTTTGTTAAGTCAAACCAGTTGTGTGTATCATAGTCATCATCTATGAATGGAATATTATGTTTCTTAGCAAACTCTAAGTTTTCCTCTTTTCTCAATAAATATTCTCTTTTAGGATGAATATTAGGGTTATAAAAATATATCGTATAATCTATATTTGACTCTTTTAATCTCAACATAATGTCTCCAGAACATGGAGCGCAACAGCTATGCAATAGAAGTTTAGAATGGCCATCAGGTAACTTAAGCTTGTTCATCATTACAAATTAAAAAAATCATATGTATTATTATATATCTCATTAGAAAGAGCTTTCTTATCTTTTTTTAGTATTTTAGATATTGCATCCATGATATATATTAAATTAGAAGGCTCATTATATTTTTTATTCGTTATGGGATAATCGAAAGGTAGTAAGTAAGGAGAATCTGTTTCTATCATAAGCTTGTCTGAAGGTATATACTTTATAATGTCATGTAAATGGTAACCTCTCTTTGGATCAGTTATCCATCCTGTTATTCCAATATAGCATCCTAAATCAAGATAATTTTCTAATTCTTGTTTGGAACCTGTAAAACAATGAACTACAACATTTTCAATTTTATGAATATATTCTTTAAGTAATATCAAAAAGTCATCATGGGCTTCTCTTTCATGTAAAAACATTGGGAGATTATTGTCGCAAGCAAGATCTAAATGTTTTCTAAAGCAATATATTTGATCAATAGGACTTGAGTAATTTCTTCTATAATCTAATCCACATTCTCCAATTGCTTTTACTTCAGGAAGATTACACATACTATCCATTTCATCATAATAATGATCTTTATAGTCTTTAGCATTATGAGGATGGAAACCTACTGTTGTATAAAACATATTTGGCTCTTTATGAATGAGTTTTATAGCTTCTTTCGTATCATTAATATGCGATGAGGTAATAATTATTTTTTCAACATTATTACTTCTGCTTTTTTGTATAATTGAATCTATGTTTTGGTAAAGCTTTTTATCGAGAAGGTTTGCGCCAATATCAATCAGCGGCAGAGAGTTGTTAGCCATTTATGTTTTTAATGACTGATGCGATAGTTTCACCAATTACAGATGGGTTTTTTGCTATTGTGATACCTGCAGCTTTAAGTATTTCCACTTTTTCTGCAGCTGATTCACCGCCGGCACTAACTATAGCTCCAGCATGACCCATTCTTTTGCCTTTAGGTGCAGTTAATCCAGCAATATATGCAACAACTGGTTTTGAAACATTAGCTTTAGCATATTCTGCTGCTTCTGCTTCTTGTGGTCCACCAATTTCACCGATCATAAGTATTACTTTTGTTTCATCATCTTTTTCAAATTTAGCTAGATGATCTTTAAAAGCACTTCCATTGATAGGATCGCCACCAATTCCAACGCTTGTTGAAATTCCAATACCTAAATCTTTCATTTGTTGAGCTGCTTCATATCCAAGTGTACCAGAACGTCCAATTACACCTACATTACCCTCTTTATAGATATGGCCAGGCATGATTCCAAGCATGCATTTACCCGGACTGATTACGCCAGCACAGTTTGGTCCAACCATAGTCATTCTGTCTTCAGGCTGATATCTTTTTAGATATCTTTTAACTTTAGTCATGTCATGTGTAGGTATGCCGTCTGTTATAGCTACAAGCGTTTTAATGCCAGCATCAGCAGCTTCCATTGCTGAATCAGCTGCAAAAGCAGGAGGTACAAAAAGGATGCTTGCATCAGCTCCTGTTTCTTCTACAGCTTCTCTAACTGTATTAAATACAGGGCGATCTAAATGTTTTTGTCCGCCTTTCCCTGGTGTAACACCGCCTACAACATTTGTTCCATACTCCATCATTTCTTCAGCATGGAATGTACCAATTTTTCCAGTAAAGCCCTGAATGATTATTTTAGATTCTTTAGTAATAAGAATTGCCATTTACTTATTCTCCAGGTCTTTTAGAGCTTTTACTGCTTTATTTGCGGCATCTTCAAGTGTTGATGCTTCTATGTATTCTATTTTACTATCTTTGAGTATTTTTATACCTTCATCAACATTGGTCCCTGCTAGTCTTATCACAAGTGGCTGTTCTATGTTGATTTGTGCAAGTGCATCTACAATTCCTTGTGCAACCCAATCACAGCGGTTAATTCCAGCGAATATATTAATTAATATTACTTTAACGTTTGAATCGCCTGATATTAGTTTAAAAGCTTTTACAAATTTTTCCGGAGTAGCTCCTCCACCAACATCTAAAAAGTTAGCAGGTTGACCGCCAGCGAGTTGTATCATATCCATAGATGCCATAGCTAGTCCAGCACCGTTGATAATATTACCTATATCTCCATCAAGTGGAATATAATTTAAACCTTGTTCTGCAGCATATGTTTCTTTCGGATCTTCTTGTGTTTCATCTTTTAGTTCTAAAAGATTTGAATTTCTAAATAGAGCATTGTCATCAATTGTCATTTTACAATCTAAAGCAAGGATTTGATCATCGCCTGTTAGAACTAAAGGATTGATTTCTGCCATCGTTGCCTCAGAAGAACAAAAAGCTTGATATGTTCCTAATATAGCTTGTGCACATCTATTAATGGCTTTGCCTTCTAGACCTAAACCAAAAGCAATTTCTCTGGCTTGAAAAGCTTGGAGGCCCACTGCAGCTTCAACTTTTGTTTTTACTATAGATTCTGGTTTTTCTTCAGCAATTTCTTCTATGCTCATGCCGCCTTCTGATGAAGCAATAACCATTATACTCTCTGAGCTTCTATCGAATACTAATCCTAAATAGAATTCTTTTTTGATGTCTGTCCCTTCTTCTATATAAACCTTATGAACAGTTTTACCCTCTGGGCCTGTTTGATGTGTTACTAAAGTTTTTCCAAGAAGCTTATTTGTTGCATCAGATACATCTTGTTCGTTTTTACACACAATAATTCCGCCAGCTTTTCCTCTGGCACCTGAGTGTATTTGAGCTTTTACAACCCACAAATCGCCGCCTAATTCATTTGCACTACTTTGAGCTGCTTCAGCACTATCAGCTACAAGTCCTTTTGGGATGGGTACATTAAATTTAGATAGTATTTGTTTAGCTTGGTACTCGTGTATATTCATTATTATTTTTTAGATTGAATTAAATTATCTATGTTGACGATATTTTCAGCCATACGCTCAGATGCTGCATCAATCATTCTACCATCTAATTGAGCTGCTCCTCTTCCTTCAGCGGCTGCTTTTGCAAGTTCTTCAATAATTCTTTTTGCTTTATCTACCTCTGACTCAGGCGGAGAAAAAACATCGTTTGCATGTTCAATTTGTGATGGGTGAATTGCCCACTTGCCTTCAATACCAATTGCTGCTCCACGTTTTGCAGCTTTAATGTATCCATCAGGATCTTGAATATCGCCAAAAGGTCCATCAATAGGTCTTAAACCAAATGCTCTACATGTTGCAACTAGCTTAGATAAACCATGATGCCACTGATCTCCAGGATAATCTGGATTTAGACCACCTATTACAACTGTTCTAGCTCGAAGACTTGCTGCAAAATCTGCAACACCAAAATGGAGAGCTTCTAATCTATCAGAAGATTTTGCTATCTCCTCAATATTAACCATTCCAAGAGCACTTTCTATCAAACACTCTAATCCTACTCTATTCTCTAATTCTCTTTCTTGCTCTATCTGAGTTACCATGCAATCAACCATATAAACGTCGTCTCTGACTCCAACTTTAGGTATCAATAGAGTGTCTATGTATTCTCCAGCCTGCATCATCAGCTCAACAACGTCTCTGTACATGTAGTGTGTATCTAGACCATTGATGCGTACTGATATAGTTTTTCCGTGACCTCTCCAGTCTAATTCTTTAAGCGCTCTAATTACATTTTCTCTTGCTGAAATTTTATCATTTGGTGATACAGCATCCTCAAGATCTAAGAAAATATAATCTGCACTAGAATTAAGTGCTTTTTCAAACATTTTAGGTGATGAACCAGGAACTGCTAGTTCACTTCTTTGTAGTCTGGTTTTTGCGCTTTTGTATGATGTATGACTCATAAATTTTATTTCAAATTTTGACTTGATATACCCCTGTATATTCGCTATAACTCGATAAGTTTTGGAGAAGTATATATTATAATTTTGCAATATGCAAAACACATAAGCCTAAATAAATGACTAAATACGCACTTGAAATAAACCAACTTAATAAAACATACAGAAATGGTGTTACCGCTTTAAAAAATATTAATTTAAACGTTGAAGATGGCGACATATTTGCCTTTCTTGGTCCTAATGGAGCAGGAAAATCTACTGTTATAGGCATAATTACGACACTTGTGAATATTACGTCTGGAAGTGTACAAGTTTACGGAAAAGACATAGCTAAGTATCCTGAGTTCACAAAACATATGATTGGGGTAGTTCCACAAGAATATAATTTGAACCAATTCATACCTATAATCGAAACAATGATTAACATTGGTGGATACTTTGGGTTATCAAAAAAACAGGCATTAAAAAGAACACAAGAGTTATTTGAGGACTTGGGTATTTGGCATAAAAGAGAGTCGACACCAAGGGAATTATCTGGTGGGATGAAAAGAAGACTAATGATTGCTAGAGCTCTTATTCATAACCCGAAACTACTTATACTAGACGAGCCAACTGCTGGAGTAGATACAGAATTGCGATTGACAATGTGGGATTTTTTTAAAAAAATAAATAATGATGGCGTTACAATCCTTTTAACAACACACTACTTAGAGGAAGCAGAACGATTATGCAAGAACCTTGCAATTATTCATCATGGTGAAGTAGTAAAGCGTTCTCCGATGTCGGATGTAATATCATCAACTAGAAAACATACTTATATTATAAGAGCGGACTCAAAAATTAGGGATAAAAATATATTTAAGGATAATATTCAGATTCTTGATGATAAAACATGTGAACTAACAGTTGATAATAAAATATCAATAACAGAAATAATTAACCGCTTTAATGATAATAATATTAAAGTTATTGATATTTTAAGTAAAAGAAATAAGCTTGAGGAGCTTTTCATAGAACTTACCCAAATAAAATGAATAATTTATATCTAGTACAACTTCTAACTATATTTAAAAAAGAATTTGCTCGTTGGTCAAGAATTTGGATTCAAACCATACTACCCTCTGTAATAACAATGTTTTTATATATTACAATATTTGGAAATTTTATTGGAGAACGTATAGGAGAAATTAGTGGCCTACCCTACATACATTTCATTATTCCTGGTTTGGTAGTCATGCCTATTATTTCAAATTCATACATGAATGTAGTAGGTTCATTTTATAGCGGAAGATTTCAAAAAAGTATTGAAGAATTATTTGTTTCGCCACTCTCGAGTCATGTAATTTTAATCGGATATGTTCTTGGTGGTGTATCTCGAGCATTTGTAGTTGGGTTTGTTGTATATATTGTATCATTAAGCTTTACTACCATCCCTATTCACAATGTAGCGCTAGCTTTATTTTTAACCCTATTAATAAGTTTTTTATTCTCAATTCTAGGATTTATAAATGCAGTGTATGCTAAAAGTTTTGATGATATCAATATAATTCCTACTTTCGTTCTTACACCTCTTACTTATTTAGGAGGAACATTTTATTCTATATACAATCTCCCAGAAGTATGGCAAACAGTTTCTATTTTCAATCCAATTGCATATATGGTAAGTGCTTATCGATACGCGTTCATTGGCGTTGAAGAAATGAATACTTATACTGCTATATTAATGATGTTTATTTTAATATTTGTATTGTATTCTTTAGCTATATATTTACTCAATAAAGGTATTGGTGTAAAAAATTAACTCTCACGAGGTTGGGAAAGTCAGTGAATACATAATCTGACACTGCCCCCGCAACGGTGAACAACAGTCCGAATGCCAACGAGGTGAGACCAACATTAGCGGTGGTGCTATGAAAATTATCCTAATCATATAAAAAATATAAACTATTACTTTTTGAGAATTACTGTTATGTATCATGCATAACTGTGGTACCCGCATGTAATAATTAATAACTTTCATAAATGATGTTTCAACATATCCATAAGAGTTGTTGCATCTGAATGCAGAGAATATTTACATCAGTCCATACAGAAAGAATAGTCTTAAAAAAATTTAAAATTAATTAACTTATTAATAGGAATAATATGAACTTTAAAAAAATTTTAATATTGAATATATTACTGACATCTTTTACGTTCTCGAATGCAAGTGAAACTCTAAATCCAATTGTAGTAAGTAATTCTATCTCACCGATAGACCTTCACTCCTCTCCTGCATCAATGGAGGTTTTCACTGCTTTAGATATTGAAGAAAGAGGTTTTGCAAACTTACAAGAACTATTGGGATCAATCAGCTCTATAAATATAAGTAGTACAGGTGGAGTTGGACAATTGACTTCTGTTTTCACCAGAGGTACTGAAAGTAATCATACAAAAATTATATTAGATGGTGTTGAACTTAATCCAGGTACACTTGGCCTCGCACCAATCCAAAACATTTCAATTAATTCCATTGATAAAGTAGAAATTATAAAAGGTTCCGCGTCTGCTCTTCATGGAGCAAATACTATTGGTGGGATTATTAATATTAAAACAAAGGAAAATTCAAATTCTATTTCAATTTCATCGGGGTCATGGTCAACTAATACAGCATCATTCACAAATAGTTTTGATAGAAATGGATTAAAAATAAATATTAATGCTAATAGTAATGAGTCCAAATCAATACCCGCTAAAGTCATGTCTTCACGAAGGCACTCTTATAATACCGAAAATATAGCGATAGGGTTAAGCAAGGAATTAAATGATTATATGTTTACATCTAGATTATATAGTTCTAGAGGGAATACTCAGTATGATAACTACAATAGCTCAGTTGTACTTAATCAAGATCATGATGATTACTTCTATACTTTAGGACTTAAAAAGTTTGTTAATAATGATATTTTTGAAATGGTTTATAAAGGCTCACAAAATAGAATCATTCAAGCCGCAACTGGTGCTACTGATTTTACAGATACTCTCAGAGATATATATGACCTCTCTTATACAAGTGTAGGAGTTAACCTAATACAAAAGGCTGGAGTAATTTATACAAAAGAACATATGAGTGAACTCTCATATGGTAGTCGCTTCACGGTTCAAACAAATAATAAAGAATATTATTATCAAAGTGAGTTATCACACGAATCCTATCTTATTAATTATGGAGCGAGACATATTGATCATTCCCAATTTGGGCATTTTACAACTGGAAATTTTGGACTCTCTATTTTGTCTGAAAATGATGTATATTCTTTTAATATTACGAGGTCTTTAAGGCCTGCAGATGCAACAGATTTATACTCAGAGTGGAGTGGTATTCCTACGCTTGAACCTGAAGAATCATTTTCTTATGAGTTTGGTGTAAAGAGATATGTTAATGAGAATACTTTTATTCGTGGCACTGCATTTAAAACAACAATTAAAAACTTAATTGAAGCAGATAGCCTTTCCCAAGTATACATATCAGATTCTGAGGTAACTGGATTAGAGCTTAGATTTCAGTCAATACTAAATCTAATTGAGTATGATATTGGTTACACATACATGATGCCAAAAGATACTAAAAATAATCAGCCTCTTACAAATAGAAGTAAACATAAGCTTAATGCAGATTTAATATATTCTATTGATCCAAGTAGTACCTTACGGGTAAACATTTTGGCAGAAGGAACAAAAAAAGCTTCGCCATACAGCGATATTAATTTAGGTTCGTATTATATTGCTAATTTAAACTATAAATATAATTTTGATCACAGTTCTATCAATTTTAGTATGAAGAATATTTTTGATAGACCATATAGAACTTCTCACAACTTTAATGCTCTTGATAGATCGTTCTTTGTTACCTATTCATTTAATTATTGATATTATATGATCAGGTAATGAAAAAAATATCATATATAAGTTTATCGGTATTAGTGATACTTCTAGCAAGTAAGTTATCTTCTAGTTTTACAAATGTATCACCTTTTATTGCAACTATTATATTTTCAGTTTATTTATTAAAAGATAAATATCATTTATTATTTATGATTTTTATCTCACAATTGCTATCGGATTTAATGTATGGGATTCATGTATCAAATATATTTATATATCTCTCATATACTCTTATTGTTTTATTTTTATATAGATATAAAAAAGAAATCAATCTATTTTATAGCTTAATTTCTTCTTTATATGTCAATGGAATCTTTTTTACAGTTAGTAACTTAGGCCATTATGTTTTCTTCAGTGAATCTTACACAATTGCAGCACTACTGATGAGTTATGCTAAAGCTGTTCCTTTAGGATGGAACCTGATGCTTTCAACTGTTTTATTTATATGTGTTTATCACGTATTACTAGCCGTTAATAAAAAGCGGCTAGTAAAAGCATAGTCTAGATAAAAGAAAATTAGAATTTAAGTTGTCCACCTGTTTTATATTCAGTAACACGCGTCTCAAAGAAATTCTTTTCTTTATTTAAATCCATCATTTCTGACATCCATTCAAATGGATTAGTTGCTCCAGGATATTGATGTGGTAAACCAATACGTTGAAACCTTCTGTTCGCGATGAACTTTATATACTCTTCAAACTGATTTGCATCCATACCGAGCATTGGCTTAGGCATAGTATCTCGTCCGTACTGAATTTCTAAATCAACACCGGTTTTTATAAGATCAATCATGTCTTGTTGAAAAGATTCTGTCCATAAATTAGGATTTTCATTCTTGATTTGATTTATGACATCCATACCAAAATTCATATGCATGGATTCGTCCCTTAGTATGTATTGAAATTGTTGTGAAACTCCAGTCAGTAGATTTCTTCTACCTAAAGATAGAATTTGTGTAAATCCAACGTAGAAGAATATCCCTTCAAATACAACATAGAATGCTATTAAATCTCTGAGAAGTCTTTGATCATCATCATGTGTTCCTGTTTTAAAT
>Ga0255765_1006384_pt1 | contig 10742 bp, 30 predicted proteins | sample 041ome_8_FD_179965 | JGI IMG/M metagenome (GOLD analysis project Ga0255765, IMG submission 179965) | Coastal salt marsh microbial communities from the Groves Creek Marsh, Skidaway Island, Georgia - 041407BS metaG (version 2) | ecosystem: Environmental > Aquatic > Marine > Intertidal zone > Salt... | reverse complement strand
TAACAATAAAGATGGGCATCCAAATGATGCCCAAAACAAACAAAACAAAAAACCAATCTTCAAACATAATTATCTCCTTAGTCTCTGTTTTCTACTTGATTAATTAAACGCTGATCTACATTGTACTTAGGCTGCTCTTCAGTGTCTCTTTCCCAGTCGGCTTCATACCTAGCTTGATCAAACTTATAGAAGCTATCAGGTAGCTTACTAAATCCGTAATTCTCTACTAGGTAAAAGTCATCGTTATAGCCAACAACATCACCAACAGAGATACTGTGCATAGCGCCAAGAATCTTAACATCAGGATTATCCCAAGCGTTGTTACCTTTACCAAATACATCTTCTAAATCTTCTGCCCAAATATCAGCGACATGATTGTAGTCTTGGTATCTGATGTTAGCTTTAGCTAACTCTGCTTTGTTTTTGAAATGTAGGTCAATGTTTCTTCTGTGACGACCTACTGCGTTATGACCAAATTCATTGATACGGTCATGTTCAGGTCTTGTAAGGTTTACTTGGTAAACTTTGAATTGCTTTTTCATTTTTATCTCCTAATTAATTATCACCACATAAACATTATCTTATAATACAAATAACTTGTCAAGCATTTTATAATAATAATATTAAAAAAATTCCACCTATTGCAATTAAACATATTTCGTTAAAATCCATGTTTATTCCTCCGAAAATATTACCTTATTATTTGGAAACATTTTATAGCGTTTACCTGTAATATGATTTTCAACTTCAACCCTTATTCCACCATCACCCTCTTGAAAAAATTGTAGATCTAACCATAAACCATCAATCGCTATTCTTTTTGTTATCATTCTTACATATCCCATGTGCTGACAAGTCTCTTCCACACCACCATTTTTGCTTGTCATAAGTGTTTGCAGGTTGTTTACATTTGTGGCACACCTGCCCTCCAAGTTTAATCTTCGTCATGCAAAGAATCGTCTACATATTCATCAGGATATATTGGTATGCCTTTTCTTCTTAATTCTTCTTCTAGTTGTTTTTCTTTTATTCTTTTACATTTTTTTATGTTTTCTGTAGCAAATGTAATAATTTTTGTATTATCATCTATTATTCCATCAAGACTAGAATCTTTTACACCACATCTAACCCAATATTGTCCAATTTGTGCATGATTTGCTGCCATTGATCCAGAAAAATTATTTTTATTAAAAATATCATCTAGTAAATCTTGCAACTCATAACCTTCTCGTAATACATAATAATTTGGGTAATTCATATTTTCTTTGCTCATGACTGTTCCTCTATAATTAACATACCTTTTTCAAACTCACAAGATATACCTTTAATTTTTACATACACACTTTCATCATCATCTATTTTGTGTAGTAACTTGTTTTTATGACATATCAACTCTTTTGATTTTATTGGTTTAAATATGTAATATTGTAATCCTATGCCAATTAATAACAAAAGTATAATCAATGCTACAATATAACTCAAGATTTTACTTACCATAAACTAATTCTCCATTTTCCTCTTATTGATTCCTTAGGCGTATAATGATAACAGTAATACAAGTATTACAAATCTCAACGAAAGGAGACATAATTATGTGGACAAAACCATCAGCAACAGAAATGCGTTTCGGCTTTGAAGTTACAATGTATGTATGCAATAAGTAATTAATAGGGAGACTCATAATCTCCCCATTAATTTTTTGTACAAATTTGTATGAGCCCTAACCCAATCTAAATCTAATTCTACCTTTATCATTCCTTTTCTCTTAGTAAACTTAGTTAAAAACATACATTTACCTTCTGGAAGATATTTTAAATTTTTAGTAGGGACATACCTAACAACCTTAGAAGGGCACATCTTCTTCTAACTCATTTAATGAATCAGATGATTGTACATCATCATCTTTATACATTACTCTTACATTACCTAGAATAGGTGTTTGAACACCATTAGATCTTTCTTCTTTAGTAACGCTTTGACTAATAAAACCATTGTTGTCATATTGATCTTTTTTGTCTAGATCAACAAATGTAGTCAAGTTTAAATATGTTCCTTTAGCACCTTTATACAAACGATCTTTAACAATTTTTGATACATCAATACTTAAATTTAATCCTACTTTCATATTATCTCCTTATTATAAATAGGTTTCCTCTTGTATCGAGGAGGTTCAACATCATCTTTTACAAACTGGACAAACTCTTCCGCCTTCGGTATGAACCAGTCTATAAACTTTTCATCATATAACACCAACTCTTTTGAAGTTTCATGCGGTGTCCATATGTAAAACCAGCACGCTTCAGCATCAACTACATACATTTGTACCTGCATTTGAAATCTATAGCGTTCTGGAATTTCTGGATAAATTTTTTGGGTAAATGGACATTTAATCTCTACAGGTATATCACCTAAATAACCATCTGGAGAAGCTCCAATAGGTTTATCAGGATGAATTATAAGCTTATTACCTGCACGACAAATACCATTCATTTCATCTTCAAACGCTGCAAGAGCTATATGCTCATGATCGTTTCCCCATTCAGTCATCTCATTACCTTCAAAAGGTTCTGCACGACCAGTCTTTTCCCTCCATAACTTTTGTCTTTCGTAGACTGCCGACCATGCTTGGCTAGCAGTCACGATTGAGTTACGAAGTTTTGTATTACTTAGATGCGAGTGCATCTGTCTTTTCCCTTAGTTGATCTCTATGAGAAGCGTGCAGCATTTGCCATATTTCTTTTTTAACTTTTTCTTCTGCACTAGGAAGTTTATCAGCTAAAAACGATACAGCATTTTCTGATAATGCTTTTGGTGTTTCACTCAGGTTAAGTTTTGCATTTTTTACTTCTTCCTCTGATGCAATACCATTTTCAATACCAATACCAAGAATACCTAAACATCTACCTACACTACTTGTCTCACAATTTTCAATATAAGATTGTTTATTGATAAAAGAACTACCTTCTTTTTCATAAGCATGACCAGTTGCTAATATTTGACCGTCAACGATTGCTTGTGATCTGATAACAACCATACCATTCTCATGTGAAAGTATTTCAGTTAAAATTGATCCTGTTGGATACAATCTTCTAAACTCGATAATACGAGTATGCACCATCACATACTCGTTTGTATTATCACCTTTTCCGATTTTAACGGAATCTAATTTTTTAACCATTCTCTTTCTCCTGCTGTTGTTGCAATATGTAATTATGCAACTCTAGCAAATCTTCTTTAATACCAGCTATTGCATTTGCTTGTATTTCGTTTTGCTCAAGAATAGCATTAGTTACACAATGTAACTCGAATTGTAGTGACTCCATGTATTGATCTTTAGATGCACTCATCAGACTGCCTCCTTTACTGCTTGATCTTTAAGAAATTCTACATCATCTTCATTAAGGTCATTAAGAACACTCTGACCATTTTCAAATGGTGTTACATCACGAGCATCACTAACCTCAACATCTAAAATATCTACAATAACTTCTGTAGGGTATCCGACAACTTTTTCTTCTCGAACATTTGCTAATACTACAAAATTAACATCAAAGTTACGATACTTATCTTCAAATGTTAGTTCTTGATTAAATTGTACTTCCATAATTATTATCTCCTTATTTATTAACTTCAATAAAACTATATAACAAAAAAATTGTATTTGCAAATATTTTTTCAAATTACTTGCAATCTATTTTGTAACCGATTAGAATCTTAATTAATCTGACTACATCCTCTAAACGCATGAGCGAGAAAAATGTCAGGGTATTTTTTAATTTTTTTTATTAAGGACAAATAATGACCTATAACGAAGCAGTACAAAAATTTAACGGAAGCCGTAGAGAATTAGCTAAAGCGCTTGATATATCAACACAAGCAGTAGCTTATTGGGCAAAACATCCAGATCGAGAAATTCCAAATTATAGAACTATACAGATTGAATATGTGTTAAAAAATATTTAATTGTGTTTTATAACTTATATACGGAGGAGTATTTATTTTGAATTATTATCTACACCATATTGGTGATTTTAAAAAAGATACTAATTTTCTCAATCATGAACAAAGAAGTATATATCTTGAATTGTTATGGTTATATTACGACCAAGAAAAACCATTAATTAAGGATATTGACCTTTTAGCTATGAAAGTTCAAGCAACTAATGAACAAGTACAATTAATCTTGAAACTATTTTTTAGAGAAGAGGAAGATTGTTATACCCATAGCAGAATAGATGAGGAATTAGAAAAGATGTATGAAAGAAGCGAAAAGGCTAGGGAAAAAGCATACAAAAGATGGAATAGTAATGCTACAGCAAAGCCACAGCAAAGCAACAGCAATGCTAATGGTATGCAACCCAATACCCATAACCCAAAACCCAAAACCCAAGTATATAGCGAAGCATTTAAAAAATTCTGGGATAGTTATCCAAATAAAGTAAAGAAGGATCATTCATATGGTATATGGAAAAAGCAAAAGCTAGATGGTGAGGTTGATAAAATCATTAAACATCTAGAAAGTATTAAACAATCAAAACAATGGAAGGAAGGATTTGTGCAGCATCCATCCACCTATTTGAACCAAAAAATGTATTTAGACGATGTTGTTACAGTCCCACAAATAAGAGGTAGAGTGTTATGAAAGAGATGACCGTAGGTGAATTAATGGATCGCATCATCATCACAAAAGATCAGGTTGATGAAGAGACTGGATCATTTACTCAAGCAGACTATAAGATTAAATCAACTGATGGATATTACGAGCAGTTGGTAAAGTATTACAAAGAAGAACGAAACTCAGGTTATTCTTTACCGTTTGCAAAAGCTGATGGTAATTTTGCAGTTCGTAATGGTGAGCTTACAATTTTTACTGGAGTTTCTGGACATGGTAAGTCAATGATGCTATCTCAAATTTGTTTATACATGATGCACTATACAAAAGTTCTTATAGCAAGCATGGAGATGAAACCTGTTTTAACTTTGTCACGCATGGTTCAGCAAAAGCTAGGTTCTCCAGACCCAACTGAAAAATTTCTAAAAGAATTTTGCGATGAGTATTTAGAAAAGTTATATATATACGATCAGCAAGGTGTGACAGATTCTAAAGATATGTTTGCTGTTCTGCAATATGGTAAAGAAATATTGGGTATAGATGTATTTGTAATTGACTCATTAATGAAGATGGGAGACATCTCTGAAGACAATTATGATGCCCAGAAAAATTTTATTGATAGATTAGCTGCGTATTGTAGAGATTTAAATATCCATGTATTTTTAGTTTGTCACACTAGAAAAATGTCTGATGAATATCAAAGACCTGATGCAACAAACATATTAGGTTCTAGCCATATTAGAAATTTAAGTGACAATATTTTATTATGTTTTCGTAATCGTGAGGTTGAAGATCTTAAGTTTGCTGGGAACTGCCCAGAAGAAAGAATAAACGAACCAACTGCTTACCTTACAGTTCAGAAGCAGCGTAACTATACATTTGAGGGAACATTTGGTTTGTGGTTTGATGAAAAAAGTTTAACTTACAAGGAGAGACCGTTATGAGTGTAAATGAATTTATTAAATTAATTAAAAAAGAATTTCCAGATGCGGTGTATAAAGCCACATCAAAAGATGGTATAGTATTCAAATCGAAAGGATGGGTTGACTATGAGATTCAGTCTAACAAAACACAATCTAGGTAGCCTAATCCAAAAGTTAAAAGAATTGGATTTTACTAAAATGTGGAAAGTAGAAATTAAAGAAGGTAAGCACAGTAGATCGGTAGATCAAAACAAATATCTCTGGCATTTATATAGAATACTTGGAGACTATTTAGGCTACGAGCCAGAAGAAATTCACGAACTATTAACTTATCGCTATCTACGAGAAGAGAAAGAAATTAAGAATGAGACGGTGATTGTTATTACAAGAACCTCTACATTAAATACTGAAGAGTTTAATGAATACATAAGACAGGTTAAGTTTTTTGCTTATGAGTATGGTTGCAAATTACCAGACATGAAAGATGTATCGCTCTAAAAAACTTTTAGTATTATTAAGAGAATTGCCTTGTATGAATTGCGGCACATCAGATGGAACTGTATGTGCTGCTCATCGTAATCAAGGTAAAGGCATGGGTCTGAAAAACAGCGATGCGTTAGTAGCAGCATTGTGTCATAAGTGTCACTTTGAGCTAGATAATGGAAAAGATTTATCTAAAGAAGATAGAAGATATATGTGGGATCAGGCTTATATAAATACGATGCAGTATTTAATAGAGACTGGGAGGTTAAAGATATGATGTTTGAATATGTTTTGGTTGTTTATATGACTATGAACAAACCAGAATATGTAGGACACTTTACAAGTTGTGCTGCAAGTAGTGAATACGCAGAAAAGCATTATCCCAATGCAGAATATACAAGTTGCTTGCATGAGGACTATATAAATTTACCAGAAGGTTTAATTAAAAAGGAAATTAAATGATTCATGTTGGTAAGCTTGGATTAGACCAATTAGATATTGATGAGATTTTATTTAATGTGGTTAAGTTAAATAATTACTGGATACAAAGATCAGAAGCACCATTTTATACATTAGGTCGTAATGTTTACATGGATGGTAAAGCACCTGAATACTTTAAAGAAGCTAGGAAATTAAATCCAAAATTAGTAGATCATTTTAAAGACTTATATGTTAATGTTCAAGTTTACTTAACTAATTTGATTGGTGAGCAGATTTATTTAAATCATGAGTTTGCATATCCATCATTTCATATCTTTGAATCTAATCCAGCGTTTTTAAATTATCCATCTAACTGGCATACAGATTATCCATATGAAACTTTAGGATTAAAAAATGATACATCATCAAGTTTTACTGTGGTAATAGATATTCCTAAATCTGGAGCTGGATTGGAATATATTGATGGTGAAGAAAAATATTTAGAATACAATGTAGGGGATATTATTTTCCATAAAGGTAATTTTTTGCATAACATTGCAAGGTTAAAAGAATATGTATCTGGTGAATATAGAATTACTTTACAAGGACATATCATCAGGCATAATGATTGTTTAATAATGTATTGGTAGGAGAATATATGGGTAAAGGTTCAAGCAGAAGACAAGAAGATACAAAAAAGATAGAAGAAAACTGGGATAGAATTTTTGGGAGAAAAGATGGCAAAGACAAGTCCGACACAACTCAGCCTAAAAAAACTAAAAAGTGAAGGGTATGAGACAGTTCAAGTCGTTGAAGTATGGATACCTGCATTTGGTCGTGGGTTTGGCAATAGGCGTGATTTATTTGGCTGCTGGGATATACTTGCTGTCAAAGACGGACAAACTGTTGCAGTCCAAGTTACTAGCAAATCAAATATGTCAGCCAGAATTAAGAAGATCGCAGATCATGAACCACACACAAGCAATTTAAGGAAAGCTAACTGGACACTATTGGTTCATGGTTGGTTTAAAAATAAATCTAATCGTTGGGAAGTGAGGGAAGTTGATGTCAGCTAAAGAATATAAAAAAGAATTTTTAAATTACGAGTATGAACTTAACGGTAAAAAATATAATCGTAAGGAGGCTGTTAATAAAATATTAGCCGTATTAGATATAGAAGCTAAAACAATAAAAGAATTATCTGCTCAATTTGAAATAGCTGAACAACCACTCTCAAATTTAATTAAAGTAATGAGAGAAAATAATATAATTAGAAATACAAAGTTAAGAAGAGCTGGTTATTATTTATTTAAATCTCACAATGATTGTTTATTAGCTCAACTTTTATATCCATCTGCTAAAGAAGTTGCAAGCCAGTTTAAAGTAAAAGGAATTACAAAAAGAACAGTTGAGGATGCGCCAATTTGTTCGCATCAAAGCAAATACAATACATTTTGTTATGGCGATCATCATTTAAATACAATTTATTATTCAGACGGAGAATAATATGGACATGAATAGACTTTTAGATCTTTTAGATAAATGGAAATTGTACATGAAGTCTGATAATCATAAGTTAGGCTATCCAAATAAATCAATAGGATTATCATCAGGAGGTGAATCTAGTTACGATGTATTTGATGAAATGTATGAATCATCTGAATTAGAAAATGTTAAAACTCTTGATGCAGTTATTCATAGTTTAAATCAAGAAGAACAAAAAGCTATTTATTCTAGATACCTAAATACCAAAAAACCAATGTACTACGAAATTAAATTACAAATAGCAATAGATAATTTATTACAAATCGTATCTCGAAGAATTGGCGCATAACAAAATACTTGACAATTTATTTGATTTTGATACAATAATTATGTGGTGATAATAATTAAGGAGATAAAAATGGTAGTTTTAGATATGAAACCTGAAAATGCAAAGTTCTGGGTTGGTGACTATGAGTATTATAAAGACAATGTTTTTTTTAATGCTTGTAAATGTGCTAATCCAGATTGTCAAAATTTAATTCAACTAGCTAACCCAGTTGAGCTTAAAGTCAAAGATCCTAAAGTAATGCAGGCTGCTCAAGAAGATAAAGTTGATGCTGCCTTACTTGATATCTATGAAGACTACGGTTTTGATGATGACGGTGAGGTTCTTTGTGGTGAATGTTATTAAGGAGGAGATAATGAAAACAGAGTTTAAAGTTGTAAATAAATTACCAGAGTTAGAAGAAATGCAAAAGTTTGTAGGTGGCTATGTCGAAAGACTGCCACTTCCAAATGGTGATGCAATGTATGTTAATGAAGAAGGAAGATTACTAGATCTTCCAGTTAATAAGATGGGTAGTTTGTTCTGGAATATGAACTGGAAAAAAGAGGATAGTATTCTAGGAAATGTTCTTTATCATCAGGTCAAAGATGATTAAATTAAGGGAGAAAAAATCTCCCTTTTTTTTGCACAAAATGCTTGACAAATATTTTGTATTTGGTATTATATATATGTGGTGATAATTTTTTGAGGAGATAATGATGGGTGCTGTAGAGAAATGTTTGGTTGAGGCTGTTGTGTTGAATGTTGGTGCGGTTTGTATTGCTTTGATCGCTGTTGAAATTGGTAAATATTTAGGAGGTGTATAATGGAAGGAAGAAAAGAAAAGTTAATTAAAGAAATTGTTGCTAAAGGATATATGAAGTATTTTATACCTGATGCGTTGTTTAATATTGCTGCAAGAGAGGTTGAGGTTTATGCCTTGCCTATCAAAGATGATGGTGGTTATATTGAGGCTCTTGCGTTTGCTGGTAAAGCTGAGAAACCTGCTTGGTACTACAAATTCAAAAACAAGGAAGTGCTTGATTATTACATTAAAAAACTTGTGGATGATAGGGCAGCCAAGATAGAAGCAAAAGAACTAGCTAAAAAAGAAAAAGAAGAAAAACTAGCAAAAGAAAAAAACTTAAATGATAAATATGACCTTGATGACATTATTAAAATTAAGCAAGAAGCTTTAGTTGCTGCTGAACAAGCCGCTAACGATTACTGGGTCAACGAGATGGACGAAGAAGATAAGTGGAGTTGTGGTTTTGCTTGGGTTGAAATCTTTGGCATTAACGGTAACAGTAAGCTTGGTAGAAAAATGAAAAAGGCTGGATTTAAACAAGACTACAAAAGAGTGTTTAGTGTTTGGAATCCTAGTGGTATTGGCGTTCAAAACATTGATGTTAAAGAAAAAGGTGCAAATGCGTATGCTAAAGTGCTTAAAGAATACGGATTTGAAGCTTATGCCTGTAGCAGACTTGACTAATTAGTCTGCTTTTGGTATAATCTGGGGGTGGGAAAGTTGCGTTCAATTTTCCCTATCCTCCTACTACCCAGATGTAAAAGTCTGGGTTTTTTTTATTTGGAAATATTTATGCCACTAAAAAAAGGTAAATCACAAAAGGTTATCTCTAGTAATATTAAAGCAGAGATGAAGTCTGGCAAGCCACACAGACAAGCTGTTGCTATTGCATTATCTAAATCTAAATCTAAGAAGAAGAAATACTAATGGCTAAACGAGGACTTTATGCAAACATCCATGCAAAACGAAAAAGAATTGAAGCTGGAAGCGGAGAAAAAATGTCCCCAAAAGGAAGCAAAACAAGACCATCAACTAAAGACTTCAAACAAGCAGCCAAAACGGCTAAGCGACCTACTAAAAAGCGTGGGTGATTGTGTCTGATGATTCACCTTGCAACGGTGTCTGTCGGATGAAGGACAATCATTGTATCTCATGCGGTAGAGACTACGAAGATTTATCACAATGGTTATATATGTCTAGAGAAGCTAGACTAGAACGAATGGAACAACTTAAACAAGGAAAGTAATGACCCTATTAGGAGTTACAAATGGCAGCAAGAATAAGAAAAAAACATCAAGACGAAGTTAGAGCTAAGATTCAGGCAAGTCAGTTAATAAATCGCCTGCAAAATCATGCACTTAGCACAGAAGTGGACGAATTAAAGCCATCACAATTAAAAGCTATTGAGATATTACTGAAGAAATCTGTGCCAGACTTACAATCAACTGAGATTACTGGTGATTCTGATGCTCCAATGCAGTTAAAGATTATTACTGGTATTCCAAAGAAGTCAGATGAGTGAACTTGCACTAGAGCATGAAGAGCTCGAAGAAGAAGTTTTAGAGGAAGAGGTTGATCTGGGTTACAGGCCTAGAGATCCACAGTTAATTATTCACCAAGCTGTAGAAGAACATCGATTTAATGTAGTCGTTGCTCATCGTAGGATGGGTAAAACGGTGAGTGCAA
>Ga0255765_1006375_pt1 | contig 10752 bp, 10 predicted proteins | sample 041ome_8_FD_179965 | JGI IMG/M metagenome (GOLD analysis project Ga0255765, IMG submission 179965) | Coastal salt marsh microbial communities from the Groves Creek Marsh, Skidaway Island, Georgia - 041407BS metaG (version 2) | ecosystem: Environmental > Aquatic > Marine > Intertidal zone > Salt... | reverse complement strand
TGCCGCCGGATTGATTCGAGTTATGCTCATCAGCCATGCCCTCGGCCCAAAGCCTATTATCTTCAGGTTTATGCTCGCAGGTCTTGTCACGGCCTCTCTTGGCCTTGCGGTCCCCCAGGTCTTAGGTATTGGCTACGACACCGTCGGTGAAGCTCTACAAGGGCATTTACCAATTACCATACTCATGATTATTGCTACCGCTAAGCTCATCTCGACAGGGGTTAATTTAGGATTGGGCATGCCAATTGGCTTAATTGGGCCAACCCTTGTAATTGGCGCTGTCGCTGGGGGTAGCTTTTGGCAGCTTGCTGCAACCTTTAGCGACACCGTCTCAGACCCCGGATTTTATGTCATTCTCGGAATGGGGGCCATGATGGGCGCAGCCCTTCAAGCGCCGCTAGCAGCACTCATGGCTTTAGTTGAATTAACTCGTAACCCCGATATTGTCATACCAGCCATGGCCTGCATTGTCATCGCCCACATCACTGCTGCCAACGGTTTTGGCCTTAAGTCAATCTTCCACACTCAAGCAACCATGCTGGGCCAAGACTTAAGTCGAAACCCCATGAGCTTGGCCTTAAGCCGAGCTTCAGTGGAAAGTGTTATGTCACGCCAGTTTGTGACCACTTCTGCCTTGATTACAATTGATGAGGCAAAGTCGCTACTCGATCAGCTGCCAACGTGGATCCTCATCAAGGAACGTGATTATGAGCGACTCCTCAGTGCTGCTGATCTTAACCGTGCCTTGCTTGATCCCGAACGAGACCCTGAGCTTGAACGAATCGATCTCAGCGATATTCCAGGAGAACGAAAAAATATCGGGAAAGTGACCTGGCAGGCTACTTTAGACGAGGCTTTTGATATCATCGCCCGGGACAATGTGGAAGCGCTTTATGTCGTTCGTGTGCCAGCACCGCTGGTTGAGCACCCCGTGGGTATCATTTTACCTAGCGACATTGAACGCTTCTACAAATCCTGACGTAAATCGATCTCATACAGCAAGCAGTAAGCGAGTCACTCTATGCAGCGATCTGAACAACTTTTTGAGCAGGCCCAGAAGTTTTTCCCAGGCGGTGTTAACTCGCCGGTTAGAGCTTTTGGCCGTGTTGGTGGCGTGCCACCCTACATTGTCAAAGGTAAGGGTGCCCATATATTTGATGCCGATGGTCGCCGCTATGTTGACTATATTGGTTCATGGGGCCCAATGATTTTGGGTCATGCTCACCCAGGGGTCATCGAGGCGGTAAAGGCGGCAGCCGAGAACAGCTTAAGTTTCGGCGCCCCTACAGAAGCAGAAACTGCCCTCGCCGAGTTGATCCAATCGCAGGTTCCCAGCATGGAGATGATGCGGTTCGTGAGCTCAGGTACCGAAGCCACTATGAGTGCCATTCGTCTGGCTCGAGGATTTACCGGCCGGGATAGAATCATTAAATTTGAAGGTTGTTACCATGGTCACGCGGACAGTCTGTTGGTCAAAGCTGGCAGCGGCGCGTTAACCCTCGGGGAGCCGGACTCCGCAGGGGTGCCTGCAGAACTTGCGAAACTTACGGTAACTCTGCCTTACAACGATCCACAAGCCATTCGTGACTTGTTTCAATCTGAAGGCGATACCATCGCCGCGATCATTGTTGAGCCCATCGCTGGCAACATGGGCATGGTTCACCCCACGCTTGAGTTTCTCGAAACCTTGCGGAATCTTTGCGATGCCTCAGGGGCGTTGCTTATTTTTGATGAGGTCATGACAGGATTTAGGGTGCATTTAGGGGGTGCCCAAGCGCTTTTTAACATCCGACCTGATCTCACCACCCTTGGTAAAGTCATCGGCGGCGGTCTGCCTGTTGGTGCTTTTGGAGGGCGTTCTGACGTTATGAGATATCTTGCGCCCATCGGACCTGTTTACCAAGCGGGCACCCTGTCAGGCAATCCTATCGCCATGGCATCAGGGTTTGCTACCCTTAAGCACCTGACTGAGACAAATTGCTTTGAAACCCTGAAAGCCAATACTCAGCGCTTAACCTCTGGTCTAGCAGCCAGCGCCGCATCCCACCATATCCCTTTTTCGAGCTGCGCTACCGGTGGTATGTTTGGGTTTTTCTTCTCAACCGAATCGGTGGTATCTAACCTTGATGCAGTAATGGCGTGCGACATGAGCCGGTTTAATCTATTTTTTCATGCGATGCTCGACGCCGGGATTTATCTAGCACCTTCACCTTTCGAATCAGGCTTTGTGTCAGCGGCACACACACAGGCAGACATAGATTTCACCCTAAACTGTGCCGATCTCGCCATGGCTCAGCTCACCGAAGCAACTTAAACTAAAGGTTAATTATGCAATACGAAATTTATGGCATTGGTAACGCGCTGGTAGATTCAGAATACTTGGTCTCAGATTCGGTGCTCAAAGACTCAGGATTTGTAAAAGGCACCATGACCCTTGTCGATCAAGCCGAACGCGCGCAATTGATTACCTTGCTGGAGCAAACTGCCAATCTCTCCCTATCCAAATTAGCCGGCGGGGGTTCTGCTGCCAATACTGCGGTGACCACGGCGCTACTAGGCGCATCTACCTTTTACAGTTGTAAGGTCTCAAAGGACAAAATCGGCGACTTTTTTGTTCAAGACTTAGCTGATCTCGGTGTCTCGACAAACCTTGCAGACCAAAGGCCTGAGGGCGTGACCGGCGAATGTATTTCCATGATTACCCCAGATGGAGAGCGCACACTAGTCACCCATTTGGGAATTACCCAGACCTTCTCGGTCGCCGAACTTAATGAGCAAGCGCTAGCTTCAAGCAAGTATCTTTACATCGAAGGTTATTTAATCAGCTCACCGAGTGCCATAGAAGCCGTTCACAGAGCTCAAGCCATCGCCGTTGACGCCGGAGTAAAAGTTGCTCTCACGCTTTCTGACGTCGGCATGGTAGAGAACTTCAGGGATGCCTTCCAGAACCTAATCGATACTGGTGTCGATATTTTGTTTTGCAATGAAGACGAGGCCAAACTCTGGACCGGCGAAACCGATCGAACGTTAGCCGCAAATGCCTTGCAAATGAGTTGCCCCCAGATTGCTATGACTTTAAGCGGTGACGGCGCCCTGGTTACCGCTGAAGCGGACGGTACCGAGCTGATTCCAGGTGCAAGGGTGCAACCTGTTGATACCACTGGCGCCGGCGATACCTTCGCCGGCGGCGTGCTCTACGGCCTTAGCCAAGGACAAACCCTTGCCGAGGCGACAGCACTTGCGCATCGGCTAGCCAGTCAAGTGGTAAGCCGTTTTGGGGCTCGGCTAAGCGCCGATGAGATCGCAAAGATTCGTAGTTAAATCTAGCACTTTATGGCTGGGAGGCCCTTGCCGTGTGGCCCGCCAATTGGCCATCAGAAAAATACAACGCTTGAACCTCAACCCCATAGACTGCTTTAAGTTTATCCTCTGACAGCAGTTCAAACGGCGAGCCAAACCCTGCCTGGTCGCCATCTGCGCCAAGCAAACAAATTTGATCGAATACTCGGGTTGCGCCATGAAGGTCATGGACCACGGAGATCAGGGTTAATGGCAAACGCTGGCGCATACTTTCTAATACCCGTCGCGCGGTGACTTGGTGCGCGACGTCTAGCGCCGAAAACGGTTCGTCTAAAAGCAGCAACCCGGGCTCGCGCAAGTCCCACACTTGAGCAATTGCCCTGGCGATATGGACTCGTTGCCGCTCGCCGCCAGAAAGCGTTAAAATTGAACGTCCTACTAACGGCTCGAGCTCTAGCGCTTCGATGATCTGCCAAACCAAATCATCGACACTGACTTTGTCTCCCCTAAAAGGGTATCGACCGAGCGCGATGATTTCTTCTATCTTGAATGGAAAATTAAAATCTGGTCTTTGACTAAGCATCGCGATTTGCCTAGCACGCTCTGACAATGGCATCGCGTGAGGGCTTCTACCAAACACCTTAACATCACCAGATTGGTGCTTTAGATCACCGGCTATCAAACGCAAAAGGGAGGTCTTGCCCGCACCATTTGGTCCTAGGATGCCCAAATGCTCGCCCGTGTTGAGGCAAAAATCCACTGACGTCAGCACCTTCTGCTCGCCCAATGTTAGACTGAGGCCCTCTACGATAACCATTATAGCCAAACGCCTCGTGACCACCGCGCCACTAAAACCACGAATAGTGGCGCCCCAAGCAGGGTTGTGACAATACCTACCGGCAGTTCTATGGGCGCGATCAACCAGCGACTCAACCAATCAGCAGCGATTAATAAAAGCGCTCCGGCTATCATCGAGAACGGCAAGACAAGCACATGCCGTGCACCAATGGTCATGCGTACCCAATGCGGCACAATAAGCCCTACAAACGCAATGATCCCAACCAAACTTACAGACACCCCTGTGATAAGCGCGGCCCATAAGATAACTTCAATGCGTCGAGCTTTCGCCTGAATACCCAGATGCCGGGCCTCAACATCGCCTAAGGTCAGCACGTCTAAAACGGACGCTAGCATCATCAAACGCAATATCCCAGGTAGCACAACGAACCCCAGAAATACGTCGATCCAGCCGACATGATTGAAACTACCTAGCGCCCAGAAGGACACTGATCGAAAGCGCTGCTCTGGCGCAAGGAAGGACAACAAGCCAACTCCTGCTAGGCAGATCGCGTTTATCGCAATGCCCGCTAAGAGTAAGGTCGCAACATCTGTCTGTCGCCCACCAATTAACAAAACCAAGCCAGTTGCCAGAACGCCCCCTAACATCGCACTCGCTGAAAGGCCAATCAACATGAAATCTGAATATGGCACTATGACCAAGTAGCTTGCTGCAAACAAAGCCGCGCCTCCGGAGATCCCAATAAGGGCTGGGTCAGCCAACGGGTTCCTAAAAACCCCTTGGATACTAGCACCCGCTAAAGCCAACCCACCCCCGAGTAAGCTGGCAAGAAGCGCCCTTGGCAAGCGGACCTCAGACACGATTTGATGGCTGACCGTGCCGCTAACCAAGAGGTCAGCCCAATCAACAATTCCAGAGCCGGTCATCACAGCAAGACTAAAGACAAGCATCCACAGCGCGACTAAGCAGACCCCAGCAACTCGGCTATTCATTGCCAGTCCTCTTTAATCGCGACCTCAACTGGTAAGGCTCGTTTGATTTGCGCATACGGCAATTGATAGCCAACTTTGAAACCATGGATTTTTACGCCAACCGCGGCAGCAGCTTGAAGCTTCGCACCATAGTCTGGCGCGATTTCGACAGCCGGCGCAATACGATCTATGCCAGAATGTTGGGCACAGAAAATCAAAGCCGCCTGCAAACCTTGCCGCCGCGCCTCAATTAAGGCGTCTAAGTGCTTAATGGCACGCAAGGATGGTGCATCAGGGAACAACCCCAAATTGCCCCTGACCCGATAAGTCACACTTTTAACCTCCATGACCATATCGGGTTGCCCCTTAAAGGCCAGTTTGAAGTCCATACGGCTATCTAAAAAACGCTGCTCTGACTTGATTTCCTGAACAGATTCAAAACCCGCCAACCGCCTTTTGTCCAGGGCTTCGCCAATCAGGGCATTGGCCTTGGCCGAATTGATACCGATCCAGTAAGCGCCGTGGCGACTGAGTTCCCAGGTAAAGCGGGTCTTGCGTTTTGTATCTCTGGTCTCCGACAAAAAGACTTGGTCGCCCTCTTTGAAGCAGTTTGTCATTGCCCCTGTATTGGGACAGTGAACCGTCACTTCTGTTCCGTCAGGTAAAGCGACATCTGCGAGAAAGCGCTTATACCTTCGAATCAATCTGCCTTCTAGCCAAGGTTCCGATAAGATTCTCATAGCCGATACTTCACCATACGACCCAGTGCGTCTTCCAGAATTGCTTGGGGCTGAGCATAACTCAGCCTTAAATACCGCTCGGCCTGATAAGACCCAAAGTCTGTGCCTGGTGTGGTCGCAACGCCCGTCACATCTAGTAAGCCTTTGCAATAATCGTCGCTTGTGGGGGCACCCTCTGGCAACCGCGCGTACAGGTAAAAAGCGCCATCCGGTGCCACAGGAACTTCAAGTCCCGTGGCTGGCAATTCAGCTAGCATAAAATCTCGGCGCGAGGCTAATATCTCGCGCTGACGTTCTAAGATCGTCATTACCTCGGGTTCAAATGCGGCCATGGCACCGTGTGTGCGGGTAGAGAAGGACAAATAAACAAGTTTTGCGCCAACCGAATAAGACTATCGATGGCGTTATCAGGTGCAATCAACCAGCCCAACCGCCAACCTGTCATACCAAAATACTTTGAGAAACTATTGACCACAAAAGCGTCATCATGAGCCGACAAGGCTGAAACTCGGGCCTCGGGCCCGTATTCTAATCCTTGATAAATTTCATCAGATACTAAAAATCCTTGCCGGTCTGCAACCACCTCGGCCAATTCTGTCAGAGCCGGCGCCTGCAAAGATGTCCCAGTTGGATTAGCTGGCGAGCCTAGAAGGAGGCTTCTGGTTGATGGCTGCCAAGCCTGCCTTATGGCATCGGCAGATGGCTGAAAACGTGTTTCCGGGCCGACGTTGCAGACCTGGGGCACACCCGAAAAAGCCTCAATAAAATATCGGTTCGAGGGATAACTCGGATCCGATAACAACCAGCCATCGCCAGGATCGGTTAAAAGGGCGACCACCAATGCTAACGCACCTGAAGCGCCGGCTGTCAGGATCACTCGATGCTCATCAATATTTAGCCCGTAATATCGGGCATAGTAATCGGATATTTTGAGTCGCAGCGCAGGCAAACCATTGGCATCCGAATATCCCGTTTGGTGTGCTGAAATTGCTTTGATCGCAGCACGACGAATAGGTTCCGCCACTTTGAAGTCCGGCTGACCCACTTCTAAATGAATAATCGATCGACCTTCAGCCGCTAGCTGGTTCGCTTTTGCCAAAACGGCCATGGCTTTGAAAGGTTGTATTGCCTGACTTCGCCTCGAAAAACTTTGTGGCTTCTTCAATTGCCTGCCTCATCGGAGCTCCCCCCCATCTTATCATCAGTTAACTCCCAAGCCTTTGGCTTACCTTCGGCACAGATTCGTCTTGGCGCCAGCTACGCTTTCTGTTAATGTTCGGCGCTAATTTTCAGTCGTTGGGTTTTTTACACATCGAGGAGCTTTCTATGGTTGCCAAGCGCAAAACCACTCCAGCGGTTAAAAAGTCATCTGTCAGAAACAAACAGGCAGCTAACGCTGCTAAAAAGCCGCTCGATAAGGCAAAAAAGTCTCAAGCGAAGACAGCTAAAGTCAGCGTATCAAAGCGGGTCGCGAAAGAGGGTAAAGCATTGACAACCAATAAGGCCAAACCTAAAAAAGCAACTAGCACTAAGGCCACAACCTCGTCTCCGAAAGCTGCCATAAAAAAGACCGTTGTCGCCAAACAATCGACTGCTTCGGCAAAGACTAAAAAGCAGCTGCAAGAAAAGACAGCGAGCAAAACCAAGGCGGTCAAAGCAACAACTAAATCTGTCGCAGCAAAAAAATCAGTATCCAAATCTTCTAAGGGTGCTAAAACGGCAGCCAATCCCAAAGTAGCGGCAAAGCGTGTGCCTTCAAAAAAGGTCGATGCGAAGGCCCCGGCCAAAAAAGCCGTCGCCAAAAAGACAACCGCTAAAAAACCCATTGCAAAGACCCCAGCGAAAAAAGCCGTCGCCAAAAAGACAACCGCTAAAAAACCCATTGCAAAGACCCCAGCGAAAAAAGCTGCGACGAAGCCAAAAGCGGCGCCTAAAAAAGTTGCTAGGAAGAGCGCGGCGGTCAAAACACGCGCTAAAACCCAAACAAGTAGTCGCGTAGCTTCGAACCCAGCCTCCCTGGGTAACGCTGGTTCGGACAGTACCGCGTCGTTCATCCCATACGTGCCTAAGCGCAACGAACCTTACATGAACGATCCCCAGCGCGCGCATTTTAAAAGTATATTGCTCGGCTGGCGGAATCAGCTGATGGAAGAAGTCGACCGCACGGTAAGTCATATGAAAGACGAGGCGGCAAACTATCCTGACCCCTCAGATCGTGCGAGCCAAGAAGAAGAATTTAGTCTTGAACTCAGGACCCGGGATCGTGAGCGAAAATTAATTAGAAAAATCGAAAAAACCATTGATCTAATCGATCAGGATGATTACGGCTATTGCGAGACCTGTGGTATCGAAATTGGCATTCGACGATTGGAGGCTCGACCAACCGCAAATCAATGTATCGATTGCAAAACTCTAGATGAGCTTAAAGAGCGGCAGCTTCACGGCTAACTGCCCATGCTGGTAACAGCAGGCCCAAGCAATCTGGCACCCTATATTGGCCGCTTCGCGCCCTCGCCGACCGGGCCACTGCATTTTGGCTCTCTCGTCACCGCCGTGGCTAGCTATCTCGATGCAAAGTCAGCCAACGGGCAGTGGTTCGTTAGAATGGAAGATCTCGATCCACCTCGCGAAGTGGTCGGGGCAAAGAAACTAATTGTCGATCAGCTCAAAACCCATGGGCTAGTAAGCGATCAACCTATTTTGTATCAGAGCGCCAGGTTGTCCTTCTACGAAGATCGATTACAGTCCCTTGAAGCCGCAGCAAAGATCTACAGATGTAGCTGCGCCAGAAGTACTTATGACAATATTTACCCAGGACGATGTCGGGCTGCTGAAATCCCCCAAACCGCGCCCCACGCAATACGGTTTCGCACCTCTCAACCCGTCATCAAACACCTTGACCTCCTCCAAGGTTTCAAGGCTTGGCGATACGGGCAGGACTACGGCGACTTCGTGGTGAAGCGAAAAGATGGCCTTCATGCCTACCAACTTGCGGTCGTCGCCGACGATATTGATCAGAATATTACTCGAATCGTTCGAGGTGCTGACCTTTTTGATTCGACCCCTGCGCAAACAGAGCTCTATGCCGCCTTCGCTACTCGTTACCCAGAGACCCTACATATCCCCCTTGTCTTAGGTCAAGACGGTGAAAAGCTCAGCAAACAATCGCGTGCGCCCACATTAAGCGGCCAAAGCCCTCAAACCAATCTTAATGAAGCCTTGAAATTCCTGAATCAGTCGCCGGTTCAAAGTCCTGACCCCGCTGAAATCTTGCGTCAAGCTACGCTCAACTGGCAACCAAGCAGAATCTCCCCAAGTTGGGGCAGGATCTGGCCATCAAAGGACCTGATGCTAGATTGAAACGTGCGGTTTGCGGACGTTTGGCTAAGGCCAAGCGGTCTTCGATCGAGGGTTCCAATTAAGCCAACATCCTGCGATAGTAAACCTGCTGTTGCCATAACAATACCAATAAATATTGGAGCAGCGAAAAAGCAATAATAAAAAAGTAAACACGCTCGCTGAAGGGAAAGCTCTGCTTTCCCTTTTCTTTTATCATGCCCATTGGGGTCAATTGCAATGGGTACACCAAGGCCTACCATCAGGGTTTTTACGTGAGCAAGACTCGAGAACCGAACATTACATTGAATCTCCAAGACATTAGCATCGCAGCGCTTAAAGTCGTCAAAAGGCTCAGCGAAGATGGCTTCGAGGCTTATCTTGTGGGTGGCTGTGTGCGCGATTTACTGCTCGGAAAAAAGCCGAAAGACTTTGACGTTGCCACCAACGCTACACCCCAAGAGATCCACAAATTGTTTCGCAACTCTCGGATCATTGGCCGAAGATTCCAGATTGTTCATGTGCGGTTTGGCAGGGAAGTCATAGAAGTGGCGACATTTAGGGGTCAACACAACCCCAAAGAATCTTCTGATGCAGGGCATATCCTACGCGACAACGTGTTCGGCTCGTTTAAAGAGGACAGTTTTCGGAGAGATTTCACCGTCAACGCGCTTTATTATGACGCTAGCTCTGAGACAGTCCTCGACCCCACAGGCCTTGGTCTACCCGATCTTGAAGCCGGTAGGTTGCAACTCATTGGTGACCCGGCACAACGATTTAAAGAAGATCCAGTTAGAATGCTGAGAGCTGTCCGCTTTATGGTAAAGCTTGATTTTTTGATCTCACCGGCCCTCGCGGCTGACATCAAAAACAGCGCTGACTTACTCGGGCAAATACCACCGGCTCGTCTCTTTGAAGAAACCTTAAAGCTATTCATGAATGGTCAGGCTCTTGCAACCTATGAGGCCCTCAAAGCCTATCACTTGATGTCTCGCCTTTTCCCAACCCTAGCAACAGAAGCCGAGCCCGCGCGCCTGATTTCAGCAGCACTAGCATCTACAGATGCGCGAGTTAAACAGGGTAAACCCGTGACACCCGCTTTCTTGTTTGCTGCTTTTCTCTGGCAAAGCTTCATCACACATAGAAACCGATTAACCGAGAGCAAAGCCCATGCCCCGGCCGACGCTGCTCATGGCGCTGCAGAACTCGCATTTTTTGGTCAGCAATCTATTGTGTCTATCCCTAAGCGGTTTAGCATTCCAGCACGGGAAATCTGGCTATTACAAGATCGGCTACACCAACGCCGAGGTAAGCGACCATTCAAACTTCTCGATAACAAGCGCTTTAGAGCAGCCTACGATTTTTTATTATTACGACGAGACAGTGGTGAGGCGATAGATGCAGTCTGCGACTGGTGGACTGTATTTCAAAGTGCCGATCCTGACACTCAAATCAGCATGACCCAAGCCGGGCCCAAAAAAAAACGTAAGCCAAAGACTCCTGGGCCTTAGTCAAAATATAAGCTTTCCTGCCACCAAGCATTAAATGCAATAACCCCTGGATCGGCGGTTTTATAAAGTGTGCTGATATGGCATCTTTATCGATC
>Ga0255765_1006371_pt1 | contig 10756 bp, 8 predicted proteins | sample 041ome_8_FD_179965 | JGI IMG/M metagenome (GOLD analysis project Ga0255765, IMG submission 179965) | Coastal salt marsh microbial communities from the Groves Creek Marsh, Skidaway Island, Georgia - 041407BS metaG (version 2) | ecosystem: Environmental > Aquatic > Marine > Intertidal zone > Salt... | reverse complement strand
CGCTCTTGCTCGGACCGGGAGGACCACCGCTCTTGCTCGGACCGGGAGGACCACCGCTCTTGCTCGGACCGGGAGGACCACCGCTCTTGCTCGGACCGGGAGGACCACCGCTCTTGCTCGGGCCGGGAGGACCGGATCTCGAGGGGGTCGGAGGCGGAGTTTCTTCTTCCTCGTCTTCAAACATCGCACCGCAATGTGGGCACGTTGGGTCGCTTTCTTTGACAAGTCCGTCACAAATTTCGCAGGCAAACATGTCCTCCTCGGGGTCGCTATCGCCGAGTTTCTCGGTCACGCCGTCCTTTGACCGGAACATGGTGACCTTGCAACTCAAATCGTGCCCTTTGAGCGCCAGTTCGGTTTGAATGGCTTGCTCAAAAGCTTGGGTCAAGTCCTCAGGCGTGTCCAAAACTCGACCATCATCCACGTACGTCACGTTGACCTCGAACACGTCTGCGTCCAACTTTGCTTGAGGGGCTTCAACGGCAACACCTCGTTTCCGTGCAACACGACGAACCGCCACCTCGGCAAGACGACGAAGAAGTGCATCGTTTGGTGCTCCACCGGTTCCGCTCATGGTACCGGCCATGATATCGGCTGCAGCGGACCCGGGTTCGCTTGCACCGCTACCACGGAGGTGGGCCGGCAAATCACCGCTGCCGAGGTTTGCAAGAACGGAAGAGGCAGGGGATTGGTTCATCGACAACCATTGGCTCCGCCGCTCGTCCTTGACCGCTCGTTCGGCCTCAGCAAGCCGGTTCACCATGGCATCGGTTGGAGAATTCGAAGGGTTATGGGCGATCTTCGTCCCGCCGGCGGACAAGGGAGAGACGTTGGTTACGTTGGGCACGGCTCCGCTGGCAATGGAGGGCCCGCGGTTGACGTTGGGCATGTCGCTCAAAGGAGCGACGTTTGTGGCGGGTATCCCCGTGTTGGAAGGTTGTTGTGGAGGGAAGCCTTGCTGAGGAGGATAGGCTTGTTGCGGCGGAAAGCCTTGTTGTGGAGGGTAAGTACCTTGCAGCGGTTGTTGCGGATAGGCACCAGGAGGAAGATTTTGCTGTTGCTGAATACCTTGCGCCATACCTTGAAGCAGGTCTTGAGGGATTTGGTTCATCTGGCTCATGTTGGCTTCTTGCTGCATGCGCTGCTGCGGGTTTGAAACCGGGTCAAAGGAACGTTGCTGTTGGGGGAAAGGAGGAATGTTTTGAGCGGGTGGAGGAGCAAAGCCACCGGCAACAGAGGTGTCCTGACGAGAACCGCATTCCGGACAGAACATGCTGTCCGCTGGAATCAATTCACCGCAAGCACCGCAGTTCAACTCACCCGCCCCCGTAAATAGAGGTGATGCTACCCTTCCTAAAGCATTGCGACGAGATGCCCCCCCTTGGGGGGTTAGAACCCCCGAGGGGCCGTTTCGGAAACCCATACAACGCATATCTTGATGCAGGGTGCTGGAGTCCAATGAATCGAGGGGAGACGGTGCCGGTCTTGGTGAACGAGAAAATTGACTCCCTGCTCGAAACGACCTCGCGTTCGTTTTACCCGACCCTCAAGTATCTGCCCAAAAAAACACGCGGCCAAATCGGGCTGCTTTACCTGCTCGCCCGTGTCGCCGACACCATTGCGGACACCAAGCATGGTGATACAGCGGTCCTTCTCGACCTCCTGGAACGGTACAACAGCGTGGTCCAAGGCCATGAAACGAATCTTCCGGATTTCTCCGAACTCGCCTCCCTGCAGAGCAACGAACACGAGGCCACATTATTGCGTAATGTTCCCGATGTTATCGCAGGCCTCGAAACCTACGATGAAGCCGACCGAAAACGTATGCTGGATTGTCTCGACATCATTGTTGGCGGTCAAGTCTTGGATTTGCAACGCTTCGGCCCAGCAAACGAAGGGGGTTCGATTTCCGCCCTTCAATCCGAGGAAGAACTCGACGACTACACCTTTCGAGTTGCAGGTTGTGTTGGCGTGTTTTGGACCGCCATGTCGCTTGCTCACCTCATGGAGTTGCCCCCTGAGAAGGAAAAACTGTTCATGGAACGTGGAATTCGGTTTGGAAAAGCCCTCCAAATGATCAACATCCTCAGAGACATCCCAGAAGACCTTCGCTTTGGGCGGTGCTACATCCCGCAAAGCGCACTTCAAGAACACGGTCTTCAGCCGGAAGACCTGCTCGACGACACCAACCTCGAGGCGTTTCGACCGCTCTACGATCGCTATCTCGACTTGACCAACGACCACCTCGAAGCGGCCACGGCCTACATCAACATGATTCCGGAGACCCAATTTCGGCTGAAAGCCTCCTGCATGCTTCCGGTTTTGGTCGGCCAACGCACGGTCTCGTTGCTTCGGGAGGGAAACATCCTCAATTCAGAAGAACGCATCAAGGTCACCCGTGACGAAATGAAGACCTATGCTCGTAAATTGTTTCGTGCCCTACTCATCCCTGGCGGCGTACGCCGGTTGCTTGAAAAAAACAAAGGAGCCTAATTTTCTATAGATTCAAAATCAATGTGAGAATAAACTCACATGCGTTTTGAGAAAAGGTGTTCGTGCGAACCTCCGAGAGGAGGTCTCTTAAACAAGCGATGCGAGGAGGAACCGATCAGGATGCTTGAACGCCGCAAACCGCTCGATTTGTTGTTCCCGCTCAAGGGCAACGCTTCGAGTCGCAGCGACGACAACGCCTCCTCACCCATGACGACCCTTGACCGTGTTCGTGCAGGTGTTACCCTGGCCAAAGATGCTGTGAAAGCGGTGAGCGTCACGGCCATGGAAGCCTTGCGAGAAGGCGCTTCGATCATCGGAATTGTGGGCGAAAAGAACGAACTCGTCGACCCTTTTGCGCACCTTGATGCTCCGATTTGGTCGGAAAAACCACCCGCAGAACTTTACAAACTCGCCTACCGGTATTGCGAGGAATTGACCATGCGAGAGGCGGGGAATTTCTATCACTCGTTCAAGTATTTGCCAGACGAGCAGCGTTTGGCCATGTGTGCCATTTACGCCTTCTGCCGACGTGCTGACGACATCGCTGACGGCGACTGGGCGGACCGCTTCCCCGGTAGCAAAGGCACGTTGGACCCCGAAGCCGTTGCTTATCGCGCTCAACTTGAATCGCTGCAAGAGCAGGGTACGATTCTTGACGAACAGGCTTACTTGAACAAAATTACCCAACTCTTCTTCTTCCGAAAGAAACTCTCAACCTGCTACGGAGAGGTCCATTCCACAGACCCTGTATTCCTCGCCCTCAAGGACACCGTCAATCGCTACACCATTCCACGAGATGTCTTTGACGACCTCATCACCGGCATGGAGGACGACCTGTACAACAACCGCTACCGAACCTTTGACGAACTCTACGTCTACTGCTACCGAGTGGCCTCCGTCGTGGGCCTGATGTGCATTGAAGTGTACGGTTACGACAACCCCATGGCGAAGAAATACGCTGAATCCTGGGGGATCTTCATGCAATTGACCAACGTCTTGCGTGACGTCGGCGAAGACATTCAGCGCGATCGAGTGTACCTGCCCCTCAACGAGTTGGAACGCAACGGGATGACCGAACAAGAACTGGACGGGAAAATCGTTCTCAACAAACATTGGGAACCCTACTGCAGACATTACGCCGCGCGAGCCCGCACCTACCTTGAGGAAGCTCGAGCACTGCTCCCCCTCCTCCCCCGGCGAACCCGATACTCGCCGGCCGCAATGATTGCCTTTTACGACAAAATTTTGCGCCAAATTGAGAAGCAACAGGGCGATGTCTTTACCCAACGGGTCAAATTGAACAAATTCCAGAAAATTTCGCTTGCTGCCGCCGTTTACCTTCGCCACCGATTCCTACCGGCCTTCCTGGATCCTGTTTGGGGCGCTCTCGCACGGGTCGGCTTGCTGCCCTCGGTTTGACCGTGAACGACTCAGCGAACCGCTGTTACCTGGACTTTCATGAAGCGAAACAGTCGGCAACGCTCGTGAGATAATACGAACATCACTGGCTATCCTTGTCGATGAACCAGTGCTCTTTCTTTGGAGCCAAGGGTCGCTTCATCCACAGCGGACGACGTTCGCCACGGGGGTGGTGTTCACGTTCCTTCGCCCAAGAATTCCACTTCTTGTAGTAAGCAAACGACTTGTTGGTGTCAACTTCGACATCACCGTACTCCTCGCCCGCTTGCGGCAACGAGAGCTTGACCTTTTGCAACCAGCAGTGGGCGCCGCTGATGGGGTCGGGTTGGACGGCATGGGTGATGTTCTGATGCACGCCGCCGTCTCGCCAAAACAAGCGGTTGGTATCCGGGTCTGAGGATTCGAACGGGACGATGCCCTCAACGGTACGCATACGCCACTTCCCGTCCCCTCGGTCCTCGATGGAGACCGTATTCGTCATCATGCGATTGCCTGCATCTTGCTGACGTCGCCACCGACCGATGTGGTGAGAACAACCCACGATGCCGGGTTTGATGGCTTCCGTAACCCAAACCTTGTCAATGAACCAGCCAATCTCGGTTTCGATTTTCAACAAGCCGCCTTCTTCAACGCCCAATTTCTTCGCGTCGCTCGGGTGCAACCATATGGGGTTTCGGTGAGCGATTTCAACCAACCACTTGGCGTTGGCCGACCGAGAATGAATGTGCATGGGGAGTCGGAAATTCGGCAGGAGACAGAATTCATCATCGCCCTGAAGATTTTCGGGATGAACGTGTGATTTGATCTTGTAGTGCGGGATGGCGTGCTCTGGATAGCCAAACTCAATCATCGTCTCCGAGTAGAATTCTTGCTTGCCGGAAGGTGTTGGCCATCCTTCCTTCTCGTGTTTGTTGTAGGTCGCGTCCTCAATTTGGTAAGCACCGTGACGTCGCATGTATTCCAGTTCGCTCAGGCCCTCTTTTTCGGCCGTTTGCGGAAGGCCGGGTACGCGTTCGAAAATGTACTGGTAGTAATCATCGATGCTCATTTTTTCATCCGGCTTGTTCGGGGACATGAAGTATTTCTTGATGCCCATGGAACCGTCAGGGTCGATGCGGTGGCTCAGTTCATTCCAAAATTCGTCCTCTTCCCAAACCTCTCCGGGATTGACTTCGTAGGTGAACTCCACCTCGTTGCCTTGACGTCGCTCGTACTCGCGAAGAACCGGTTGCCGAAACGCCACCCATTTTCCAGATGAGGTGGCGTAGGAGTTGATGTCATGCCGTTCGCTGGCGTGACCCATCGGCAACACGTAATCGGCAAAGAACGCCGTTTCGTTCCACGTCGGCGTCATGGCGATGTGGCAGCCAACGGCTTCTTCGTTCTGGAGCATCTCAATCCATGAGAACCCGTCGGGGTACGTCCAAACCGGGTTGAAAACCCGAGTAAAATACACGTCCATGGTTCCTCGTCCCTCCTTCACCATATGAGGAAGAATATGGCTCATCTCAAAATGCGAGAGGGTGTATTCGGGAGGGAAATGGAGTTCGTTCCAGCCATCTGGCGCAGGTGGTTCGTTGGGCAACTCGGGCTTGAATTTGGACCAGGTGTTGGGCGCCGTTCCCCCTTTCGTCCCGACCGAACCGGTCAAGACATTCAGGAAGTGCAACGTTCGGCTCACCTGCCAACCGCCGAGGTTCCCGATGGAAGCTGCACGCCAAACGTGGCTTGAAAGAGCCGTCCCCGAGTTGGCTACGATGTTGCCAGTTTCGATGACCTGCTCAACGGGAATTCGACATTCTTCCGCTGCATACTCAGGAGTGTACTGTGCATACTCCTCCTTGAGTTTGTCAATGAAGGTCTCGAAGGTGCACGGTGCCTCGGGGTGGACCGCCTTGAGATACTGTTCCCAGTTGACTTGGGACTCCATGAACTCCCGGTGATAGAGGTCCTGCTGAAGGATCATGTTCGCCCATGCGAGGAAGAGCGCCGGTTCACTGCCGGGCCATGTTGGCACCCAATGGTCCGCCATGGAGGCCGTGTTGGAAAGGCGAGGGTCGATGACGATCAACTTCGCACCGGCCATCATCCCTTCGAGAATCCGTTGTGCATGCGGGTTGAAGTAGTGGCCCGTTTCGAGGTGCGAAGAGCACAGAAGAATGACCTTTGCGTTGGTGTGGTCAGGGCTCGGTCGGTCGTGATGATGCCAGAGGGCATAACCGGTACGTGCACCTGCACTGCAAATGTTGGTGTGGGAATTGTGACCGTCCACACCCCACGCCTTGAGCACACGGTTGGTGTAGCCTTCATGGCCGGGACGGCCAACGTGGTAGACCACGCGGTCCCGGGCACCGGTGTTCAAGGAGGCACGGATTTTCCCCGCAATGTCGTCGAGCACCTCGTCCCAAGAAACTTGTTTCCATCCGCCTTCACCGCGCTTTCCTACCCGCTTGAGCGGGTGCAGAATGCGCTCGGTATCGTTGATTTGATTGATGGTTGCGGGACCTTTGGCGCAATTTCGCCCTCGGCTGCCGGGGTGGTTCGGGTTGCCCTCAAAACGCGATACGGTCTTGGTGTCTTTGTCCACATAGGCGAGAAGACCGCAGGCAGACTCGCAATTGAAGCAGGTGGTCGGGACGAGCGAAAAGTTTCGCTCAACCTGCTTGGGCCATGCTTGGGCGTCAAGTTCAGTGTGGTTGTCCCATTCCTCCATTGAGGGGTACTTTCGCAACGGAGAAGAGGCGCCCTGATGCACTTTTTTGTCGATGTTGGGAATGATCCGCAACTTTTGAGCGATGTTTTCGATGAATGTTCGTGCCATGACTCTCCCTCACAAAAGCGGTTCCAACTGCGGCTTTTCGATGACGTGATGACCGTGCCGGAGGATGACGAGCAATGCAACGGCCCCGACGAGGATGGGCACCACGGTACCGCTGACGAGGACGCCGTGAAGCACAGCGAGTGTTGCGCCCCCGATTGCGGCGGTTTCGACCAAAAATTTCGCCGGTAGCAAGTTGTCCTTCGACCAGGAGCGGCCCTTGGCTTGCTGCAAGAGCCACGCGGTGTAAACACCGGTGAGCGCAGCGAGCGGGATGCCTGCGTAAGCGATGTATTCGAGATAGAGTTCGTAATCGGTGGGTTTGAAGAACGCGAACACCGCACTCAAGAAGAGAATCCCCCCATAGCCCGAGAGAATGTACGCACCTTTCACCAACCAAGAATTCCAGTTCGGCCGAAGCATCACGTACAGGAAACGTTCTGGGCGGTCCAAATCCATGATGAGCAAAACGCCGGTGATGGCGAGGAAACCCAAGCCGACGCCGGTCACAGGAAGCCAGAGATCCGTCATTTCGAGATTACCGCTCAGCCAAAGCAGCATTGCGACCATGTAGGTGCCGGCTGCAATGCCCTTTGTCCATATGTAAGCACTTACTTCCCAACCCCAAAGCACGCCTTTCGAGGGTGCGTCGTAGGCCCGTTTTGCTTCGGGAGAGGTATCAGCGAGTTTTGCTGCAACATCACGGATAATGGCTTGGTCCCTGGGGTTGGCTTCCTTGGCTTTGAGGTCCAAAGCGAGCTGTACGATCATCGAATGTTCGTCCGCAGCACCCATTCGCTCTTGTGCATACTTGGCGTAGTGACCAACGCCCGCTGCTTGCTCGTTCCACATGCCCTGGGCGGGTTTGGAGGTGGCGAGCGGGTCGAGCATCGCATCCGAGGTGTCAAGGTAAAACACGTTGGGAATGGTCCCGGCCTCCGGCTTTCTGACCTTGGTTTCGTTTTCCGCAATCAGTTGGGAAAGGTTGGAGTTGGGGTCATCGAGGTCTCCGCTCACGATGGCCTCAACTGGGCAGACGATGACGCAGGCGGGCTCGTAAGAATTCTCAATCCGGTGTGCGCAATAGTTGCACTTGGCGGCCGTGCCGGTGTTCGGATTGATGTAGAGCGCGTCGTAGGGGCAGGCTTGCATGCACGATTTGCAGCCAATGCACCGGTCGTCGTCAAAATCAACGATGCCGTCCGACCGTGTGAACAACGCTGTGGTCGGGCAGATGGTGGTGCAAGGAGAGTCCTCGCAATGGTTGCAACGATGCACGCTGAATTCACGCGTTGAATCGGGATAGGTTCCCGTTTCGATGTACTTCACGTGAGTGCGATTCACGCCAACGGGCACGTCGTGCTCTGACTTGCATGCTACGGTACAAGCATGGCAGCCGATGCACTTCCGATTGTCGATTGCAAATCCAAAATTTACCATGCTTTCACGTCCTGATCAGCCTTGCGAGGCTGCGCATTGGTTTTTGCCGAGGTCAAGTTCTTCGGCCGTGGCCAAATCCACGGTTTCAATGTTGGCGTTCACCCTGCGAATGCGATTGTACTCCTCCGGTTGAGGCCGCATGTTGGCCTCGACCCACGAGACAAATTCGTCTTCGGAGGCTAAAGCATAGATGCTTTCATTCAAGGCCTTGACCGTTCCAAAGTCGTTGATGATAAGGTGGTCGCCGTTCGCTTCCTTGGTCCAGTCCGTGTAATGACTAGGGAGGACCATGAGTTCGTCGGGAAGAACGGAAATGCGATTTTTGAGCGTTGCATAGAGTTGTTTGGCCCACTCAACCACCTTCTTTCCGAGGTCAGGCCGTCCCACGGAAACGATGAACACCGTATCACCCGAAATCATGTACTTGTCATCGATCACGTACGTCGTGGACCCTGGCGTATGCCCGGGTGAATGCGTGCACAGCACGCTGGGCCCCCCGGCTTTTGAGAAGCCAATGGCCTCGCCGTCCACGACCCCTCGATACGCCACGTTCGAGGTACCAAAGTCGCCCTCATGAGCGATGTAATCCACCCCAAACTCGGCGGCCAACGAAGGTCCGCCCGAGATGTAATCCGCTTGAAGATGGGTCTCAAAAACGGCCACGAGGGAGAGGTTTCTCGCAAGAGCAAACTCGCGATAGAATTCCAAATTCTTGCTGATGTCAAAAAGCATCAACTCGCCGTCATGAATCAGGCCGTAAGCACAGGACGCTTTTCCAGGTCGGTTAAACTGCCAGAGTTCATAGTGGTCCGGCGTAGGTACTTGCTTCGCTACAAGCACGTTTCCCCAAGCGATGATGCCCTTGGCCAACCATTGGATGTCACCGAAGCCAAACTCCTCCAGCATGTCGGCAATGAATTGAGCCGAGCCTTCCTTGGCACAAATCACACGAATCGACCGAGAAGCATCCAGTTTCGCCACCGTTTCCTCGGGTTTTTCGAGGAAATCAAAGTACGGGATGTTGACAAGTTCGATGTCTTGGGGACCCTCGACGTGGAAACGGGCAAAATCCGCTTCGTTTCGAACGTCCAAATAGAGGTGGGGTGCTCCCTCCTCAATCCACGTGTACATGTCGGAAGCACTGAAACTTTCAGACACCCGACTCGCCTCACATCATCAGTTGAATGTCAGCTTCTGCTGCAAAATCAAGGAACGCTGCGGCACCTGCGAAGGTGACACCATCAACGAAGTCCTTCTCTTCAAAGCCAAACACGTCCATGGTCATCTGGCAGGCGATCAGTTCGACACCAAGGGCTAAACACATCTCACGCAGTTCGGTGATGGTAGCAACACCTTTGTTCTTGAACTGCTTCTTCATCAGCGCCGTCGCCATGGAATCGAAGCCAGGAACCACGCCACTCACGGCATGGGGAATGGGCCAGTCGATGGCCTGGAAAGCCTTTGGCCCAAACGGCATCTTCATCGGCATAGCGGGGTTTGCAGCCGGCGTGACTTTGGCCGAAATTTTGGGCTTGAGCAGCGGAAGTCCGTAAAAGGTGAAGAAAATTTTCACTTCCATGTCCATCGCAGCTGCCGTTGAGGCGAGGATGAACGGGGGGTAGGCCCAGTCCAAACTCCCTTGGGCCGCAATGATCGCCATTTTCTTCTTGGCCATCTTACTCACCGCGCTTGACGAGGAAGTAGTACTTGCCGTTCTCTTCGGCTTCTTCAATCATTTCGTGACCCACACGGTTGGCCCAGGCGGGGATGTCCTTGCAGGACCCAGGGTCGGTGGTGATGATCTTCAAAACTTCACCGGGGTTCATCGTGTCAATCTTCATTTTTGACTTCACAACGGGCAAAGGGCAACTCATTCCACTGCAGTCGATTTCATCGTTATGGCTCATCTCAGGTCCTCCTTCAACATGTTTTGGGTTTCTTCAAGGCAACGCAGCATCTTCAGCACCAGCGGGCTGCCAATGCTGTAGATGACGTGCTGGCCCTCGCGCATGAAGCGGAGGATACCAAGGTGGTACATTTGCCTCAAATGTTGTGAGGTCACGGCTTGGGACAGGCCAACCACGGCCTGGACTTCTTTCACCTTCATGGGCGTGCTGCGAAGCATTTCCACAATGCGAAGACGGTCAGGATGGCCAAGGCATTTGATGACCTTGGCAACGTCCTTGACGAAGTTCACGTCCAGAACGGTTGTTGGCTCAACCAGCTGTTTCTCCACAAAAGCCCTTAGATTTGGCTAATACATTAAGTTATCCTAATATCTTAATGTTTTACGCTTGATCAGAATTCGGCCTGCATTTGAGCAAATCCAGGTCGATTGAACAACCTTCTTTGACGGCCGAGTCAAACCAAAGCGAGCAGTTGCGGCACAACATCGAGCAAGTACTTCACCAACACGATGGCAATCAGGAAACAGAAGACACGTAGGATGTTTTCCGAAGAGATGTACTTCATACCAAAAACGGCCCCGAGTTTCGCACCCAGGAACGTGAGCAGCGGCAGAGAAAGCAAGAACCATGCCTGATCTCGAAGGGTCTGCCAGTCGCTCTCTTCGATGAACATCAAGTG
>Ga0255765_1006370_pt1 | contig 10756 bp, 10 predicted proteins | sample 041ome_8_FD_179965 | JGI IMG/M metagenome (GOLD analysis project Ga0255765, IMG submission 179965) | Coastal salt marsh microbial communities from the Groves Creek Marsh, Skidaway Island, Georgia - 041407BS metaG (version 2) | ecosystem: Environmental > Aquatic > Marine > Intertidal zone > Salt... | reverse complement strand
TGTATGGGCGATCGCGGACGCGCACTACGACGATCGCGGTGTCGCGCGCGTAGGGGGGCCTATTTTTTTTATTTTTTAGGGTATAGGGTTGAGGGTGTGTGTCGACAGTCAGTCCGTGTGACGTCGAATGTCCGAATATCGCCGAGTGCGGTGTGGGGCGCGCGTCGACGCACGGGGTGAAGGGGGTGCGGTGCGTGCACGCGGTCGCGTTTAGGGGTGGATTTTGCGTCGAGACGTCGACGTACGCGGGATCAATAGGGTGGGTGTATGTCGCATGGGTGATTGATTATGACGTGATGATGACGTGATGGTGATGATGACGTGATGATGAATGAGTCGTCGCGAGAGAGTGCGACGCGCGGTGCGCATGGGGCGGGGATTGATTGGATTGGATTGGTTGCGATAGACGACGCGTTCGTTTCGTTTCGTTTCGTTTCGTTTCGTTTCGTTCGTTCGTGGCGCGCGCGCGGTCGAGAAGGAAATCGTGGGGTGACGATATCGAGCGCGGGCATCGCGGGTGCGTCTATCGGTTGATTGGTTGCGCGTCGTCGTCGCGTGATCATGGCGGCGTTGGATGACGACGGGTGTCGTGGTGGTGGTGGGATGAAGCGCCGCGCCGAGGTGTTGGAGTTTTGTGAGACGTGTGAGCATTATCACGGACCGGGGTCGACGTGCGCAGAGTGCGGACACGTGCGCGCGGGACGCGCGAGCGTGGACGTTCACGGGTCGGCGGTGGACGATCAGGACGACGAGGAGGACGAGGAAGAGGAGGAGGAGGACAAATATATGGCGTGCGGGGCATCGGGTGCGGCACGTGGAGGTTCGGGCGCGGGGGTGTCGACAGCCATGGTGGAGATTATCGAGAGGTTTTTAGTGTGCGGGGCGTTTGAGCACACGTGTAGCGAACGCGCGCTGGTGATGCTCGGCGTAAGGACAGTGATGAACGCCGTACCGACGTGTTCGCCGTGTTGTAGTGGGAAGCATTTGGCGGTGATGACGCTCGGTACGGAGGATTCGACGCCGGAGGGAAATATTGACTACCACCAATGCTGCGGACGTCTCGCGGCGTTGCACATCAAGTCGATGAAGACGGATGAGGCGCACCCGCAGCGCGTTTTAGTGTATTGCATGTCTGGACGCTCGCGTGCGCCAGCAATAGCCGTGGCGTACATGATGTTTAGTAGAAAGATGAGTTTGAAGGACGCCATAGCATACGTTAAGGATAGATATCCCGCCGGACACCAAGGCGTGAAATTCAAGTCTGAGGATTTAGTCGCGCTCGAGAAGTTCGATCGGGAACTGCGCGCGAACCGCACGGCATAGCTTACATTTCGCATTCTTTAAATAATAATACTTGTGTTGATATTGCTGATTCTTTTACATTAAGGTCTTCACTTTTGTTACAGTATTATGCGTCGCTTAGCTTAGTTATTATTATTTCTTGCCTCCAAAGAGCTTACCAAAGAATCCATCCATGCGGCCCTCGTCGTCGTTTTTACGAATATTTTCGAGCTCGCCGTCTTGAAATTGCAACACATTAGGCTTGTAATTCTTCGCCAATTCTGTGTCTTCAATCGCCACGTACACGCGAAGCTCCTTCAATCCGACGCGTTCGCCGCGCGCGAGTTTGCCGCCAAACAAATTGGCTGAACCGTCTGGCATCTTTTCGTAATATGTGCCCAATCTCGACCGCGCTGAACGCGATTCGAGACTGATTTTCAATCCATCGGGTCCCCATTGCGGTCCTTGTCCCATTTCATCGATGATGGCCATCCCACTTCCACCTACTTTGGGTAACTTTGTCACGTTGCCTCGATCAAAGACGTACAAAAACGCGCTAATCGCGTCAATCCATTCTCCGTAACCCAACCAACCTTTCGAATTGTACCCACCAAAAACAACTCCATCATCCGTCACGCCAACTAAAAGTGCCGCGCCCTGACCATCTAATTGCGTATGAAACGAATTCGCGCTCCATCCGTGCACATTGGCGTCAAACGCTATGCCGAGCGCCAATTTTTCCAGTTGCGTCTGCGTCAACACTTTGCGAATCATCTGCAATTCCTTCGTATCATCACTCGCCAACGTCACCGCAGTCGCTTGCTTCACCGCTAAAAATTGATCCGGCCAGTCCTCTTTCGTCATGCGCTTCAATCCCGCGGGCTCGGGGTCGTTCAGCACGTCTTTACCAAATATCTTCCCAACCATATCGGTGATAAAGTCGCCCGAGCTTTCCTCCGATGCGCGCGCACGCATGCGCGCCCCGCGCGCATGTGCGCGCGCACACGCGCCATTTTTGATGTGATCGCACGCTGCGTGCGCGCGCACCGTGCACGCCACTGTGTGCGTCATGGTGTGCCGTTGTAATTGGTGTGCCGCATTGCACTCGCCCGAACGCGCACTGTGCGCCGCATAGCTCGACGCGCGTACGCTCGCACAAGATGTCATTACGGCGCGCCGCGCGCACAGCGTGGACGTCGATCGCGCGCGCATCGACGTCGGCGTCTGTGACGTCGACGCGCGGTGCGTCAGCGGTGGCAGCGCGCGCGATCGCGCCGTCGGCGCGCGGCGTTAGGTTTCTCAGTGGATCGTCGGGCGATGATGATGGGGACGAGAGCGCGAAGGAGGGCGCGATCGCGGGTGAAGGGACAAGTGAGGTTGAAATAGTTGTACCGCCGATGTCGATGGCGGCGGCGACGACGGAGGGTGAGGCGGTGGAGAGCGAGGCACCGGCGGCGAACGCGACGCGCAAGCCGCGAAGAAAGCCTGGCGCGAAAGTCGCGTCGGAGGGCGAAACAGCGACGAAAGCGCCGAAGACGAAATTGGAGCGATCGGCAAAGGAGGATAGTAACGTGTATGTGAAGCATATGCCGATTGGGGTGACGTCGACGTCGTTAAGGAAGGTGTTTAGGCCGTACGGTCCTATCATTAGCGCCTTGGCGTTGAACCCGGAGGGACCGTACCCGGGCGGCTTAGTGTGGTTCGTTCGTGCCGAACATGCTTTGAAGGCGATTGAGGCGACTGCCGAAGGGAAAATTACGTTAGAGGGTGCTTCAGCACCTCTTGTGGTGCGCATAGCTGAAAAGAAGGGCGCAAAAGAAGCCAGCGCGCAAAGCGAAGTGTCAGATGAAGAGGCGCCACGAAGTAGAAGACCCGTCGGAGATTTGAATAGCCTCGTTGCTGAAGAAGATGAGAATCTCGATCCTGTCGCAGCAGCTGCGACACGCGAGGAGCGTGAAATTCAGCTCTCGGCTCAACGTCAGCGTCGCGCAGATAAGTTTGCAAACCAAAAGGCCAAGGCGCAAGCCATGACTGCGGAACGCCGCGCGGAGCGTATTGCTCAAGGCGTCGCGAAAATCAAGACTTTCGTTCCTCGATACAAACGCAATGGCGATAATTTGGTTGACTTACAGTTTGATCCGTCGTTGCGCGCTTCAACATCGTCGCGTCGAATGAGAGATGGTGAGATGGTTGCGGGAATTTCTCAACGCAAACGCGTCGCTCGCGCGCCTAGCAAAGCGCGCGCGGGTGGACGAGGCCGAGAGGCAGGTGACGCAAAGGTGCAAAAAGCACTGAATGAGCGAATCCGACAAGCAAGGGCGCTTCAAGACGCGAACAAAGACTACGATTACAATCGTCAAGAGGTTGATCGCAAGGCTATTTTGCTCTTCACCGAATCACTTGACGTACGACACATAGCCGAAAAGCCTCGACTTGGTAGTTCTCAGCGTCAGCAAAGTGACGAAGAGTACGTTGATGCCCACAAGGAGTTTATCATGGAGATGGCGGGGATTACGAGTGAGCAAGAGTTTGAATTCTTGAAGAATGAAGCAATTGAGGCATTTACACAGCAACGTGAGTACGAGCGCTTACAACGTGAGCGCGCAGGTTTGTCGCCATTCCGTGACAATTTTCTCGCCGAGCGCGCCTCACTCGCTGAGGTTGTAGCGGATATTCCGAAGGATAACGTGTTCCATGACTTTGCGCAACTCGCATTGAACACGCTCGATTCCAACCCGGACTGGAGCTACGCCGCCAAGAAGCGAGCCTTGGCGCTCTTTGAGAAGGAGTCTCGGTACCACGCAGACCAATAACAGTAGAGGTTGTAGCAAAAGACTTGAACTTATAGTAAAATTAAAACAAATCTAAATCGATGAGCAATCGAGAACGTAGCGAACAATGCGGTCGTTGCCATCCTTCAGCTTGTGCATGCACTCGCTAATCTTGTCCGTCTTGATGACCTCAATATCCGGGTAAATGTTGTTTGAAACGCAGAAATCCATCATTTCTTGAGTGTTCTTAATGCCACCGATGAGAGAACCAGTAATGGAAATGCGCTTGAAGAGAAACTTGGCGCACGACGACGCCACGGGAGCCATCTGCAAGCCGATCATCACCAACGTTCCCTTGGTTGCGAGCAAGTCAGAGTACATCTCAGCATCATGGCACGCCGAAATTGTATCCAAAATCAAATCCATTGATCCAGCCGCAGCCTTCATGGCGTTTTCATCAGTGCTTACCAAGAATTCATGCGCACCGATGGCTTTCGCGTCAGCCTCCTTGTCCGGTGAGCGAGAAATGGCAATGACCGTCGCGCCCATGGCGGCGGCAATCTTAATGCCCATTTGCCCGAGACCACCAACGCCGGCGATGCCAACTCGCATGCCAGGCTTGCAATTGAACGCCTTGAGCGGGTCGTACATGGTAATACCCGCGCACAAGAGGGGCGCGCTCTTGTCGAGCGGCGCCTCCGCCGGCACCTTGATGGCGAAATTTTCATTCACCACCATCTTGTTCGAGTACCCACCAATCGTGGGCTTCCCATTCGGACCGGCGCGACCATACTGCGTCACGCCACCGTACGTAAACGTGCTTCCAGTCGCACAATATTGCTCCTCGTCTTGTGCGCAAAACTTGCAGCTCTTGCACGAGTCGACCATGCACCCGACGCCGATTTTATCCCCGGCGCTAAACTTAGTGACATTTTTTCCGACGCTCGTCACCGTACCAATCAACTCGTGCCCAGGCGTCAAAGGATACATGGTGTTCCCTAGATCATTCTCCACGAAATGAATATCAGTGTGGCACAATCCACAAAACGAGATATCGAACGCAACGTCGTCGTCCCCGACGTCGTGACGCTCGGCGTCAATGTGCTTAAAGTCATCCAAAGACGCGCTGTGCGCCGCTACGCGAACAAACCACGACACAAAATCACAACCCGGTCAGTCAACGCGACTAAGACACCAAATACACCAACGCTCATCATCGCCTGCGCGCGTACAAACGCCATGAATCATCCGTACGCCGCGCCGCGCCTTCACCCAACGTCCCATCTCGATCATCTCGAAAAGACGTCTGTCGAAGCATTCCATCGTGACACGCAACGCCCCCGACCACGACCACGACGACCACGACCACGCACGGGAACTACGACGACGACGACGACGACGACGACGACGACGACGAGATCAACACGTACCGTAGGCTTTGATCGCAACAGGCATGGTCACGGTCGACGGTCGTGCAATGCCGACACGTATACGCCCAACGCGGCGACCGGCGTGCCGACATCACGCGTCGATTCGGACATTCGGCGTATGTGGTCCGTTTTGACCCAGTGGGGATGTATCACGACATCACCCGCGACGGGCGCGCGAGGCGCGACCGCGACGACGCGACACACACGCACGCGATCGCGGTCGCGATATATATATATACATATATATAGTGCGCGACGGGGTAGTAGGTGCGCGTTGGCGACGACGAGCGAGGGACGATTCGTTCACGAGGTTGATTTGAGCGAACGATTCACAACACCAATTCACAGTCGCAATCGATGGGCAAGGGTGGTGATTCCGACGATGGACCGTCGACGACGTATACGAAGACGACGAGGACGAGCAAGGTGATTACGACGACGGTTGGTGGTGACGCGAGTGAACGCGGAGGAGGAGAATGGACGGTGGATTCGGCGCGCGCGACGAGCGGGGCGGGGGAGGGCGATCGTCGAGCGTCGGCACGAGAGTTGGCGACGACGACGAAGGTGAGGTATGATGATATGCCTACGGATGATAAGTTAGAGACGAGTGAGAAGCGTTTGTTTGAGACGCAAGCGACGTTGGTTCGTGAGCGATTGAAGCGTGAGGTGACAGAGAATATTTTACGCGAGACGGCGAAGAGTCTAAGCGCCGTGCGTAAAGCAGCGTTGCAAGGACAGCTTGCCGAACAAACGGGTGGGCCTTTAGCGGGAAGCGTGGAGTATCAAAATGAAGTGCTCATGACGCGCGTGAGAGAGCTGACGCAGAAGATGATGGATTTACAAGGGCAGCACGCGGAGAAAGATGGCGAGCTCGCGTCGTTGCGTCGCTTGCTCCAACAGCGCGAAAACGAATTTGACTTGATCGGTGAGCGCCCGGTGTCGATTCACTTGGAGCTAAAAGAATTCAATGACCCTGAACAAGAGAAATTGATTGATCAAACGCGTCAGGTGCTCGAGCAAGCGCAACAACAAGCTGAAGCGGTACATCAACTTCGACAGATTGACAGACAACGCACGCGCGCGTTGGGCGACTTGGTTCGCACCATGGAGGCGAGAAGAAAAGAACTTCAAGATAAATTACGCGAGGCTGGGATTGCTGAGGACTATGATGACGATCGAGTAGCTGCGGCGGCTAAGAATGGCTTCGGTGATGACGTGGATGGCGCTATCCAATACGAAGGACCGGTATCTTCGCCTTCTGGCCGAAGCTTTTACGTCACGCGTACGGCGAATTTTTGGGATCGATTCTTCGGCATTCAAATCTAAGTTCTGTTGTTTCGCTATTACAATATCATGTACTACTAATATATCAAGACGATTTCTTTTTTGACGCTTGTTTGTCGACGTATCCTGCACACAAGAACGCCAAAGTGACAAGGTGTACGGCGACGAAAATTCCACTCGACGTCGGTGTTGACGGATAGACGTTCCAGCAGCACTCTATGATGACCAATATTACCAACTTAACGACCACTGGCACTCGATTCGCCGACCAAAGCAACAAAGGGAGAGTGTGATAGTACCACGAGTAAAATTGATAGTGCAGCGACCGAGCGAACACGATGCCAACAAAGTTGCTCTCGAACAACACCAATGCCACATGAGCGGGAGTGTAGCTGTTTTGTACGCCATCCAAGTTACCACCTAAAGCGCGCTTGAAAAAGTTACGCACGAAAGCGAAGAAAAAACCTCCGTAGTGCCTGCACCACTTCTGATGTGCCAACGCGAGCAACACAAAGAGGTGCCCAAGCAAAAGGTACTTTGCGAATGCTCCCGACACGAACACATCTTCTGGTACAAACTTAAAGTTCACAGTCCATTTATGCGAAAATACACGCCCGAGCTCGAATGCACGGCTTACGTACTCTTTAGGATACGTCAGTAGAAAAGGAGCACCCAACACAATTTGCGTCGCCACGAGCGCGCCAAGCGCTTGCATCGATTTCCCTAGACTTGTGCCACCGACGAGCAGCACCAATAGTCCAGGCATCATTAATAGTACATTCATCTTCACGCTGATCCCAAGTGAGAGCACAATCGACCCTAAAGTCCACCTCCGACGTTGATACAATGCTACGGCGCAATACGCCAACGCCATCGCCACGCCGTCGTTAAACATCCGGAGAACAAACACACTATGTATGCGCTTCGACGCGCAGAGTACTGCGAATGCCCAAGGTGGGATGACTTCACACGCGGCATAAACGGCGAATACTGCTGCTTGATTCGCGATGTAGACTAAAACAAAGACACGTTGCGCGACACCGATGCCAGTGGCGCTTGTGCCTCGAACCAATCCACCGACGAGCCAGTACAGCCAACTGTACACGTAAACGAAGCCAGCAGGATACACGAGTGGACCAGTACCTCCGGCGAGGTTTTCATAGTTTCGTTCGCCGCTTATGTATCCGTGCACTTCCTCCATGTACGCGGTCCAGTCGATTTCAGTGTACGGGACTTTAGCGACGATGAGCGACGATAACGCAAAGTCGGCGAGGAGCAAACTTGAAGCGACGAATACAATCGCTTGACGATCGCGTGGGTCGTTTAGGCGCGCGATCGCGCGCCGTACGAAGGATATCATGGGCCCCCGCTCCGTATTATGAGGAGGTAGTTGGAAACTCGCGCGTTTATGTTGCGGTGTCACAATATACGTATTTGTGTGCATATGACATTGTCATTTGTTTCACTTAATTGAGTATCAACGATATCGTCTATGTGTCGTCGTCGTCAATGGTATCGTCACCGACACCTTTGTGTGACAACGAACGTCGGCGGCGCCTAGTTAATGTCCACCTTTAACGTCTGAAATCAATCCCTGTTCTTTGAGCGTTTCTTTAACCATCTTCGCCCCTGTCACCATAAACAACGTTTGCCAAATGCCAAGTCCGATGCGAGGAATGATCCCTCGGAACAATCCTCCGACGCCGCCTTCGCGGACAATGTCACGCATCACGCTGACCATGTTCCCAACCGGCTGCCCAGCGTTCCCTCGGCTCTGTGCTTCGATTCTCGCCACCTCGAACGGGTGATTCCAGCTCGCCAACGTTCCACCAGTAATGCCACACCCAACTTCTTCCCACTTGCTCAATTTCGCATTCTCATCGCCGTGCAACGTGCGTTTAGCTTGCGCGCGTACAACCTCTGTAAACCCCTGACGCGACGCCCAGTTTGTCGCCTGTCTAAACGCAATCGCCACCCCACCAGGGTAGAACCCAGCCACGCCACCTCTGGCATACGTTGTTCGGATTCTCTCCGCCATGCTCTTGCCCGGATCATTTACCGCACCCGTCACCAAGTACGTGCACGGTCCCATGACGGAGACCTGCGCGATGCCGCCGCCCGCGCCCGCCATCACGCCCGCCATTCCCGGTTGCCATCCAGCCGCGAGCAATGAATCATTAATGCCTTCCTTGGCGTACATCAATATCGCACCCTTCGTCGCGGACTCGAACATCTTCGCCTGCGTACCGCGCCAGAACGCCTTGACGCCGCCATCTTTGTAAATGTTGACAAAAGCCTGCGTCGTACTTTCGGTGCGCTGACGACCCATGCGGGTTTTCCACACCTCAAACGGCATGCCGAGCGATGCAGCTTCGGCCATTTGGATGAGCGGCCCGATGGCGACGTCGATGATGGGCATGTTTGTGTTCTCGTCCGCGCTTCGCTGTGCGGTGCGCGAAACTTTTTGAACGCCAAGATGAGTCTCGCGTCGACGCGTAATTCGTTTCACCATCTACGAACACTTGAATGAATGAATGAATGAATGAATGTGAACGTGTAGATTACAACATATAAGAAATCGTGTGATGTAAGAATATAACGACCGAGTAGGTCGCGGTGAGTCAAATCAAGAAACTACTACTGGGAGGCGGTGGCGACGACGTTCAGTTGCGTCGACCACGGTGGCTCGCTCGACGGCGATTGTCCACTGCGGTGTCACGACTACGCACGCGTGCTCTACTAAAATGGCGAGCACGCGTGCGACATTGAACGATTCGTCAGTGCGCGCGGATTTTTATTCAAAATCCTTCTTTGCGCTTGGAAGACGTATCAAAGAAAATGTTCGCATCTGCGCGCGGAAAATAACGATAGATGTGACGGTATATTCACCGTCTCTGTCGTCATAAATCTCACGCGCGCACAATCGAACACGAACATTGCTCCTTTGACGCGGCATTAACCTCAGCAACCCGAGCTACCGCTCGCACCGACATCTTTCGCGGTTTTCATCGTTCCTGGTCCGCGCTGCGTCGCTATCGAACCCTGTGTCACCGGCTCCGCCGCTTTTCTCTCCGCCTTATCCGCTTCGTACGCCGCGCGCAATGCCGCACGCTCAGGATCAGAATCTAACGCTCGCGCGCGAATTCTCGCGCGCAAATCCTCTTCTTGTCGTCGTCGCAACGCTATCCGCGCCGCGTCTATGGCGCGCACGTGCGCCATGTTCCCCGGCACCTCGCTCGGCAACGACAACCCGTCTTCCCCATCGACGTCCTCACGCACCCATCCAAGCACGAGCAAGCAATCGAGCACCTCTTGGTTCCCGAACACCTTGGCTGCGATCGTCGCATTCGACGCTTTCAAGCGGCGAAACTTTGGATCTCCTGGAGCCCGTGCGACGTTGCGCGTCAGTTTCTCGAGCAAATCATGCGCGTCTTCGGACGAGACGCGATGCAACGCGCGTTCGATGGGAGTCTTTTCCACCACGGTGTGCCCCGGGGCGTAGCCGGCGTAGCCCATCGCGCGACGCGGGGGGCGTGTGCGAGTGTGAGGAGGAGGTGCCGAGCACATCTTGTGTTCATCCCCCGGCACTGTTCGACGACGCGAACGACGTGCATTCAACGACGCGAACGACGCGCATTCAACGACGACTGGCGCACGTTTGCGCGTCGCATGCTCGCGCGATGCGGCGCGTGGCGCCGGTCGTCGATGAAGATGGGCCACAAAAGTGCGCCGCATCGACGAGCGCCGCTTCGCGTGCACGCGGAGAGCGCGCGCGTGCGCGACGCGGCGGCGAAGAAAAAGGCGAGCGATGAAGAAGCGATCATGTCGAGATTCGCACAGGACGGTGACACGCTTGGCGATGGATGGCGTGCGCGAGAGGGCGAGGCGAAGCGCGCGCGGCTGCGTCGCGTGGCGGCTGAATCGAAAAAGACGAAAGGATTCTTTGAACTCGGGGCGATTGATGTGTATGAGACTTTGGACGCAGTACAG
>Ga0255765_1006366_pt1 | contig 10760 bp, 6 predicted proteins | sample 041ome_8_FD_179965 | JGI IMG/M metagenome (GOLD analysis project Ga0255765, IMG submission 179965) | Coastal salt marsh microbial communities from the Groves Creek Marsh, Skidaway Island, Georgia - 041407BS metaG (version 2) | ecosystem: Environmental > Aquatic > Marine > Intertidal zone > Salt... | reverse complement strand
GCGTCGCGCGTCATGATGCGTCATTCGTCACTCGTCGGCGCGCGTCGACGCGCGTCGGGCTTCGTCGACGCCCGTCGCGTCGATCGATCGTACATCGAAGCGCGCGGCATGCTCGCGCGCGTCGCGGTGCGCGCGCCCGCGCGCGACGCGCGACGCGACGCGACGAGGACGAGGACGAGGACGACGACGCGTTCGAAGATGACGATGACGACGACGACGACGACGACGACGCGCGCGATGGCGCGCGCGATGATGACGACGACGACGCGCGCGACGCGCGGGACGGTCGTCGTCGTCGGTGGGCGCGCGCGCGCGCGCGAGGGACGCGAGGGCGCGCGCTCGGGACGGACGCGAAGGGAGGCGCGAGGGCGCGAGGACGAGGACGAGGACGAGACGGGCGAGGACGAGGCGCGAGGCGCGAGCGCGGAGGGATCGAGCGAAACGACGACGGGAGGCTCGGAAACGTCGACGTCCGAGACGGCGGCGACGGCGACGGGACGCGAGGGGGGGAAAGCGTCGTGGATAAGGGCGAAGGCGAAGGCGTTCGCGGACGGTTTACCCTTCGCGGCGAATAAAAAGAAGTGGGACGCGCTCTTCGCCGACGCCGACGCGAGTCCGCTGGACGCGGCGAAGCAGGACGTGTTGATGCGAGAGCTGTTGGCGTACGATAGGAACGATGATTTGATGAAGCGGTTCGAGACGAGACGGTACGCGAGCGGGCCGGTGTCGGTGCTCGCATACGTCACGGCGCTCGTGCGGACGAATAGATTGGAACACTTCGTCGCGGGCGGCGATGCGGGATTCGGGAAGCCGTTGCCGAGCTTCGACGAGTCCACGGCGTATCGCAAGCTTCCGGATTTGTTGGGCGATCTCTCCGAACGCTCGAAAGGCGCGGACGCGCTCGTGCCTTTGGAGACGGGGAAGAGCGCGCAGGCGCCGTTGCACGTCGCCTTTGTCGGTGGTGTCGGTGGATTGGCGCCGCCGCAAAGCGCGGGGCGGCGATTGTTGAATGCGTTTTTAGGTTTCATGCTCTTCATCGCGAGTTTAAGCTTCTTGAGCACGCTGGCGTTGCGTCACATCGCGGTTCGCGTCATCGAGAGCGGGCCGAGTCACAGTTCGAGTCACTCGTTGCCGGCGCCGCGAGACGAATCGGGCTCGTCTGCGTCTTCGAGCTTGGGGCCGGGTTCGAACGGTGGTGGACCGAACTTTGACCCGAAGCAGTTCAACAAAGACACGATGCCGGAGAAGAGTTTGAAGACGTTCGACGACGTCAAAGGGTGCGACGAGGCCAAGGACGAGCTCGCGGAAATCGTCGAGTATTTGAGAAATCCGGAAAAGTTTACGCGACTCGGTGGCAAGTTGCCGAAGGGCGTCTTACTCACGGGTCCACCGGGAACGGGTAAGACCTTGCTCGCGCGCGCGGTCGCGGGCGAGGCGGACGTGCCATTCTTTTATCGAAGCGGGAGCGAGTTCGAAGAAATGTTCGTGGGCGTGGGGTCCAAGCGCGTTCGCCAGCTCTTCGCCGCGGCGAAGAAGAAGACGCCGTGCATCGTCTTCATCGACGAAATCGATTCCATCGGTACGTCGCGCAAGTCCATCGAGAACCAGCACCGAAAGACGCTGAACCAGTTGTTGACGGAGATGGATGGGTTCGAGCAAAACGACGGCATCATCGTCCTGGCGGCGACGAACATCCCGGAGTCGCTCGACCCCGCGCTCACGCGTCCGGGGCGATTCGATCGCATGGTGCACGTGCCTAATCCCGATATCGGTGGCCGCCGCGAGATCCTCGAGCATTACTTGGACGACAAGCCGACGACGAGCGACGTGGACGTCGACAAAATCGCGCGCGGCACCGCCGGATTTAGCGGCGCCGAGTTGTTCAACCTGGTGAACATGGCGGCGGTGCAAGCGGCGATGGCAGACGCGCCGGCGATCACCGCCGCGGATCTTGATTGGGCGCGCGATCGCGTGTTGATGGGTGCCGAGCGCAAATCCGCGGTATTGAGCGAAGAAAACCGAAAGTTGACGGCGTACCACGAAGCCGGACACGCGCTCGTGGCGTTGAAATCCGACGCGGCGCTTCCGATTCATAAAGCCACCATCATGCCTCGAGGGTCGGCGCTGGGGATGGTGATGCAACTTCCCGACAAGGACGAGACAAGCGTGAATCGCAAGCAACTCATGGCGCGTTTGGACGTGTGCATGGGCGGTCGCTTGGCCGAGGAGCTCATCTTTGGCTCGGACGAAGTCACCACGGGGGCGAGCGGGGATCTGCAGCAAGCCACACGTTTGGCGTTTTACATGATTAGCGACGTCGGCATGAACACCAACTTAGGTCCGGTGCATCTTTCGAGCATTCGCGGTGGAAACGCCGGACGCGGTGCTTCTGGGTCCACGGAGTCCGCCGTCGACGGCGAAGTCATCAAGCTCTTGAAGGATTCGCAAACGCGCGTGCAAAAGCTGTTAAAATCCAACCTGAGCGATTTGCACACCATCGCCAAGGCGTTGATGGAGAAGGAAACGCTCACGGGGAACGAAATCCGCGCGCTCATCGGGATGCCTCCGGCGAAAGAACCGGTGGCCGTCGTATCGCGCGCCAAGCCCAAGGCGCCGAAGCCCAAGGCGCCCGAGGCCAAGGCGGAAAAACCGAGCGAAGACGCGGCGGAGGAGGACGAAACGACGATCATCGTCATTCAGCTCAAGGACGAGGACGATTCGCCCAAGTAGTTTACGCCCGAGGACGAGGAGCGACGAGGAGCGACGATGTACGACGGACACACTATGACTAGCTATCTTTCACATTACGAATACAGTACCAACACGACGTTTCCTTCACGACGACCGCAGCCTGGCCAACTCGCACGCGATGTCCGCGCCGATTTTAGCGTTGTTCATCACCAACGCGATGTTCGCCTTCAAACTCGCCCCGCCCGTGAGCTCGGCGACGCGTTTCAGGACGTACGGCGTGACGTCGCGGCCCGCGACGCCTCGTTCTTCGGTTTCGCGCAACGCGCGCGCCGTCGCGCTCTCGATGCTCGCCCCCAGCGCCTCGTGCTCGAGCGGTATCGGCACCGCGAAAACGCTTCCGCTGTTTAGATTCAGCCGCAGTCCCGCGTCGATGACCTTCGCCGCCTCCAGAGGCGTGTCCACGCGCGCCGGCGCCTCGCATCCGCTCGATCTCGTGAAAAAAGCTGGAAATTCGTCGACGCCGTACGCGCACACCGTCACCCCGTTCGTCTCCAGCACCTCCAGCGTCCTCGGAATGTCCAGAATCGACTTCGCCCCCGCGCACACCACCGCCACCGGCGTTCTTCCGAGCTCCATCAGATCCGCGCTCACGTCCATCGTGTCCTGCCCCCCCACGTGCACGCCACCGATCCCTCCCGTGACGAACACGTCCACGCCCGCCGCGCGCGCCAGCACCATCGTCCCGCTCACCGTCGTCGCCGCCGTCTTTCCCGTCCCGCACGCCGCGCTCAGGTCTCGTCTCGACGCCTTCGCGCACGCCGTCCCCATGCGCGCCACGCGCTCGAGTTCCTCGTCCGTCGCGCCGACGACGCAGACGCCGTCCACGATCGCCACCGTCGCCGGCGTCGCGCCTCGCGCGCGCACCGCGCGCTCGACCGCGCGCGCCGTTTCGAGATTTTCTGGATGCGGCATCCCGTGCGCGACGATGGTGCTCTCGAGCGCGACGACGGCGCCGCCGCGCGCCAGCGTCGCGCGCACCTCGTCCGAGACGCGCACGGCGACGTCGGCGCGCGGCGCGGGCGCGACGTGCGTCGAGAGACGCGCGATGCGTCGCCGCGGGGCGTCGGCATCGCCCTCGCGCGGCATCGCGACGCGAAGTGTCGCCGCACTCCGAGACGCGCGCGCGCCGATCGCGCGACGCGACTTACACGCGATGCCCGCGGTGACGCTGTACGCGCGCCAGCGCTCGATCGGGGACGCGCCGACGCACGACGGCGTGGAGAGCGCGCACATCGCGGCGCTGCTGCTGACGTCGAGCGTCGAACATCGCGTCGAGCGGTGCGCGACGGCGGCGAGCTCGCCCTCGGGCGCGCTGCCGTGCGTGGAGATCGATGGTGACGTCGACGGGGACGCCTCGGGGGCGGGACCGGCGCCGCGGAGCGCGCGAGAGGCGGCGCACAGATGCGCGACGGCGACGCGGACGCGGACGCGAGACTGCGACGGCGACGCGAGCGCGGATGAACGCGCGATGATCGCGGGATTGCACGCGCTGGCGCGAGAAAATTTGAGACTGGCGAGCGAATACTTTGCGTACGTCGACGCGGTGGGATACGAGGCGCGAAAGGAGGAATTGGCGAAGACGCTGCCGTGGCCGCTGAGCGCGTGGACGGCGCGAAGCGCGGCGAAGGAGGCGAAGCGAGAGCTCGATAGGGCGGGCGTGGACGGCGAACGGGCGTGCGCGATGGCGGTGGAGGCGTATGGGGCGTTGAATAATCGATTGGTGAACTCGAACGCGAGGCACGGAGATGGGTATTGGTTGTGCGGGGCGAAACCGAGGAGCTGCGACGCGGCGGCGTACGCGCAGTTGAGTTATCACGCGCGGTCGCCCTCGTGCGGGCCGCTGCGAGCGGAGATGAAGCGGTATCCGCGGTTGATACAGTACGTGAACGATGTCACGGAACGATTGGTGGAGATGGAGAAGACGCTGGTGCAGAACGCGGACGACGTCGAGCCCTCGCGAGGAACGGCGCCGACGGTGGATCCGAGCGCGTGGGGCGACAGGTACGACTCGAATCACGCCGAGCGTCGAACGGGATGGAAACCGCGCACGACCAAGGCGAAGAAAATGAGCGAGAAAGATAAGGATATGCGCAGGAAGGCGTGGTACTCGGTCGGTTTCGCCGCGGCGTCGGTGATTTCGTACATGTTTCTCGGCGGCTTCATTCAACTCGATTTCGACGACGAAGACGACGAAGACGAAGATCACGCGGCGGACGACGTCGACGACGACGAATGAGTGCGTTCGCTACAAACTAAAAGATATATGCAATACAAAACGCTAATCGTGCCTTCAACGATGCATACAGCAGCCAAAGAGGGCGCCGGAGAGGCGCTCAAAAAACGTCGCCGGCGGTTTTTTCGCGTTCGCCAGACGCGCCGCCTTTTTCCGATACACCGCGGTGTTCTTGTAGTCCATCCTCTGGCGCACCTTGCGCTGATCGTCCTCGTGCGAGAACGATATCGCCCTTTGGAATTCCTTGGCGAGAGCATCCACCGACGACGACGCGTTTTCCTTCTTCGCCGCCGCCGCCGCCTCGGCGGCTTCGCGTCGCAGTCTATCCTTCTTATCCTTCTTCGCCTTGAGTGCGGCCTCGTAATCTTTCCGCGCCTTGTCGTATTTCTCCACAACTTTCTGCGGCACCACGGCGGAGCCGATGTGATGGGCGCCTTGTCGCTTCTTCGTAGCTTCGTCGTCCAAGTCCTCGTCGTCCCAAATCTTTGGGGTTTCCCCTCCCAACGCGTTTAATAAACCGTTCACGCCCACGTTCAACACCGCCGTGGGATCCGTCGCCACGGAGCTCCCATCTTGCGTGCTTCGCTCGTCCGCGAAATCCGGATCCACGCTCTCCGTGCTCGCGAGCATCGACCCTCCGCGCGGCCCTCGACTCGAGTGCCTCGAGCTCGCGCGCGACCCCCGTCGACTCGACCGCGCGCTCGAGCTCGAGTACCCAGCCTCGCTCCTCGCCTGATCGATCTTCTCCCGCAATTTCTCCAGCTCCGCCCGCGTGATCTCGATCGCCTCGTTCTCGGCTTCGTATTCGCTGTGTCGCGACGCCGACCGTCCCGCGTACACCGCGCCGAGCGCGTCGCGTCGGTTCAATCGCTTCGTCGACCGTCCCCGTCGACCGTCGTCGCTCGCGTCGCCCTCGTCCTCGCTCAACCACGCGTGCGCGTCGCCCGAGTCATCGTTCGCGCGCGCGCGCGCGTCGAACGACGCGAGACGTCCCGCCGCGGCGCGCGACATTCCGGAGGGTGTTACGAGTGCGAACGCGCGCGCGTCGCGCGCGCGTCGCGCGCGCGTCGCGAGCGCGACGCGCGTCGAGCGTCGCGGTCGGCGCGCGTTCGAGCGTCGGGACGAACCGGCGCGGCGTCGCGGCGCGCGGCGTCGTGACGCGCGGGCGGGCGGTCGTGAATGTCGAGGGGCGCGCGTCGACGCGCGCGCGCTCGAGTCCCCTCGCTCGAGTCCTGAACCGTCGATGGAGCGTTTTTTGAGCGTTTTTCGTCGGGAACGACGACGACGCGGGACCGAAGCGCGACAGAGCGACGCGCGACGCGACGCGCGAGGCGTCGAACGACATGGCGAAGATCACCGAAGTCGACGACGGGCGCGATGGGGACGCGACGCTGGGAAAGGCGCGCACGAGGCACGAAGAGATGAAGGAATTGCAAGCGCTGGCGGATGAAATCACCGAGGACGCGCGCGATGGTTCGGGGGACGACGAGGACGAGGACGACGACGGCGAGAGCGAGAGCGAGGAGGAAATCGTGAACGGGGAGTTCGTCACCGGACCGACGGTGTGGGAAGCCGCGGCGGACGAAGAAATTCCGGAAAACCATTGGGAGTATCACATGCGCAAGAATATGAACGACGGGCGCGGCGACTCGGTGGCTCGAAACTTGGCGTACGTACCTGTGTGTAACTGCATGCCGGTGTGCGCGGGGGAGGCGTGCAGAAATCCTTATTTCATGTGGACGAAGAAGAAGTGAACGACGTTATTGCTGTATGAAATGAAATAAATACATTTACAACACTCGAGCGCTCGACGCTAAAAATTCGTCGGCGTCGCCTCGACGGGGTCGCCGCGATCGTTTCTTCGCATGATCTCGCGCGCCAGACGCACTTGTCGACCGAGCACGAGAACAGACACGCGCCCTTCGCCCAACGCGCCGCGCGCGGTGCGCCCGACTCGTCGAACGTACTCGCTCGGGTCGCGCGGGAAATCAAACAAGATGACGTGCTTGACTCGCGAAGCGTCCAAACCTCGAGACGCGCGGTCCGTGCACACGAGAATGTGCGGCATCTTCGACGGCGACGTGATGAACTCTTTCAGGTTTCTCTGCTGCTGCTCGCGCGACAGCGCGGCGTGGTACGGTAGTATCTTGTACTTGTCGCCGTCGCGATCGGCGCGCGTGAGCATGTTTTCGAGCTTTCTGCACGTCTCGATTTTGTTGCAAAACAGCAACGCCCGGTCGGCTTTGTCGACCTCGAGCAAATCGAGCAAGGCTTTGAACTTGCGATAAAATCCCGATTGGTCATCGAAGACGTCACCACCGCTACAATCGATGAGACGCTCGAGCATACCGGCCGAAGGACGATGAAGACCCGGGCCTTGCACGACGCGAATATCGCGCTCGAAAAACTTTTTCAGTTGCTTCAACACTTCGTCTGGGATCGTGGCGGTGACGAGCACGAACTGCGTGTTTGGTTTCACCGCATTTCGAATCGGCGCGACTTGTTCGGCGAACTCAAAGCTTTCACCGAGCAAGACGTCGCACTCGTCCAAAACCACCGCGTCGACGTCGTCCGTGAACATTTTGCCTTCCTCGATGAGCCTCGCCACGCGCCCGGGAGTGCCGACGACGATGTCTACGCCGTCTACGAGAGCTTCAATTTGCGTTCGCGACTTACTGACGTTGTTTGCCAGGAGCGAGCGCGAGCGAAGGCCGCCGAAAGAGAGTTGCTTTACGACGTCTCGCACTTGCGTCGCGAGCTCGCTCGTCGGCGTCAAAACCAAAAGCCGCGGCTTTTTCGATTTGCTTCGCCCTTGCTCGACTTCGATCTTTTGCACGCGCTGCAGCAGCGGCAACAAGTACGCCAACGTCTTTCCACTTCCCGCTTGATCGGCCAACAAAACGTGGCCGTCGTAGCGCGGCGCGGACGCGCCCGCGACGTCGCCGCTGAGCACGCGGTACGATTGCGCTTGAATGTGCGACGGACGATCTATTTTGAAACTCTCCTTCAACGCCGCGCGCACCTCGTCGCTCGCGCCGAGCTGGTTGAACCGCGCGCCGGAAAAGAACGAGTACTCGTCCAAATCATCCGGCTCGCGCGTGTACACCATGGGTTCGAAGTCGTCCTCGACGTACTTGCTCAAGAGTTCGGGGAGGTACTGTTTTCTCTCCTCGCCCCATCGACGTCCGTCCTCGAGTTCGTCCTCCAGCCCTCGCAACAACCAATCGTCATCGTCGTCATCGAACGCGCGATCGTCTTCGTCCATCACGTCGTCACCTCCCTCGTACTCGCTCCTCGCGTCGTAATACCGATCCCGCCGCTCGTACGCGTCGTCGCCATCGCCTCGAAACCCTCGCGCGCCGCCCTCGCGTCCGCGCGCGCCGTCGTCACCGACCGCTCCGCGTCCAAATCGTCCCCGCCCGCGTTCGCCGTCCCGCTCGGCGCCGTCGAACCGTCCTCGTCCTCGTCCTCGTCCTCGTCCTCGTCCTCGTCCTCCCTCGCGCGCGCCGCCGCGACCGCCGCGACCCCGCCGTCCTCCCTCGCGCGCGCGTCCACCGCCGTCCGCCTCGAACCTCGACCCGAACCGCGCGTCGTCTCTTTCTCTCCGCGCGAATCCGTCGTCTCTTTCTCTCCGCGCTCGCCGCGCGTCGTCGCCGTCGTCGCCGTCGTCGCCGCGCCTCGCGTCCGCGTCGCCCGGCCGCGAGCCGTCGCCGCGCTCGATGATTCGAAACCCGCCTCGCCGCTCGGCGTCGCGCTCGCGCGCGTCGCGCTGGTGCGCGCGCTCGTCGGCGTCGTCGCGCCGATGCGTCCCTCGCGCGCGAGACGCGCGCGCGTCGTCGTCGTCGCGAAACGCGGCGGCGGCGGCGCGACGAGGCGCGCGCGCGCGCGCGAGGGACGCGCGCGAGACGCGCGAGGACGCGCGACGCGCGAGGGCGACGACGCCGACGCGCGTCGCGCGCGCGCGCGAGGGCGCGGTCGCGGCGGAGGTCATCGCGCGGCGGGGTGTGAGGATGCGCGACGACGACTGGCGTTACAAGAGCGTCCGGGCGCGGACGACGCGCGCGGGACGGCGCGGCTCGCGAAGCCGGCGCTCGCGAGATTTAAAACACAACAACAACGCGCGTGAGGGAAACCTCGCGCGAGGGATAACGACGGGGGAGAAAATTTGACCGGGAGCGGCGGCGCCGACGAGACGCGGGACGCGCGCCGCGCGCGTTTCGGCGGCGGCGCGAGAACGCGTCGCGATCAAGACGTCGCGGATTCGGACAAGCCGAAAACGCCGATCTCGACGTTGAAGGCGCTGGGATCGTCCTCGCGCGCGAGGTCCATCGTCACGGATTCCGCGCGCGACGCCTCCTCGGCGTCGACGGCGACGAATCTGTAAAAGCCTTCCATCGTACCGCGCTTGGTCTTCAAAGGCGTCGACGACGCGTACTCGAAGCTCGCGCCCGGTTTGATCGTCGGTTGCTTGCCCACGACCCCGGCTCCGCGCACGGCTTCCGTTCGTCCCTCGTCGTCCGTGATCAACCAGCTTCGACTCAACAACTTGACGCTGGAGTCGGAGACGTTTGTAATCGTCACGACGTACTGGAAAAACCACATAGATTCCTTTGGCGAGCTTCGATCGATCACGCATCGCGATTTCACCCGCACGCGCACGCCGCGCGTCGTGCGATCGCTCTCGCACGGCGACAGCCCGTCCACGACGGCGTCTCGCTCGAGTTCCTCGATCAACATCTTCACGCTCGCCGCCTTTTCGTAGTCTTCGCGCAAAATCAGCTCCGCCAAGTCGTCCTCCGCCCGCGCCAGCGGATCGCGTCGTCGCAGCGCGCGCAGCTCGTCCCGCACGTTCGCCGCCGCCGCAAAATTCTCACACGCGATCGCGTCCGCCAACCTCTCGTCCAGCCGCATCGCTCGTCTCCTGAGCGCGGGATCCGTGAACGCCTCCGCCGTCGTCCTCAACCGTTTCGTGTTCCCGTCCTCCCCCGCGCCGCCCGCGCGCGCCGCGCACCGCGCCGCGCGCCGCGCGCGCGCGCCCCCGCGACGATCCCGCGTCCGCGTCACCGCCCGCGACGCTCGCGCGTCGCCCGAACGCATCGCACGCGTCGCCATCGCGAATCAGATCGCCGATGGCGAAAAAGCGATCAATCCAATCGCGCGATCGATGGATGAATCGACGCCGTCGTCGTTCGTCGCGATCGACCGAATCCGGCGTTCGCGACGAAGCGCGCGCGCGCGATGAAGGACCGCACCGACGCCCGAAGTCGCGGTCGCGTCGCGCTTCTGTGACGCGCGAACGCCGCGTCGGATCGTCGCCGTCGCGATCGCTTTTTCGCGAAAAAGCGCCTCGAGCGGCGCGATCGACGAAGATACGACGCCCGCGTCGATCGATCGCGCGGTCGATCGATCGATCGCGCGATCGTCGCGCGGTCGATCGCGCGATGGTTTCGCGATCGATCGATCGATCGCGCGCGGCGCGAACGGCGCCAGGACGCGACGCGCGGATGGCGACGACGGCGACGACGCGGGCGTGGGAGGATCTGCGCAAGGATGCGCGACGGACGGAGAGCGCGATAGAGCGCGAGCTCGGGGAGCTGAGCGCGCTCGGTGCGCGCGCGACGCGACGCGACGCGACCATCCGACGACGCGCGCGATTCGCGCGCGACGCGACCATCCGACGACGCGACGCGACGCGACGCGACGCGACGGCGCGAGCGGACGATTGACGAGCGGCGACGGTGACGGACGATAGGAGCGAAAGCGCGGTACGGCGGCG
>Ga0255765_1006354_pt1 | contig 10769 bp, 10 predicted proteins | sample 041ome_8_FD_179965 | JGI IMG/M metagenome (GOLD analysis project Ga0255765, IMG submission 179965) | Coastal salt marsh microbial communities from the Groves Creek Marsh, Skidaway Island, Georgia - 041407BS metaG (version 2) | ecosystem: Environmental > Aquatic > Marine > Intertidal zone > Salt... | reverse complement strand
CTTGGGTAACGCTATTCGCAATATACACGTTATTCAAAAGCCCCGCAGATGCGGGGCTTTGTTTTATGAGATATTACTTTTAATTTTGGATATTTTCAGACAGAAAATGTGCCTAGGTTTTCGCAAGAACACGACGTGCTATCCTCAATGCCCTTGGCGATCAATAAACTGGAGTTTGTAGCTTGAGCAGCTTTTGTATTCATGGGGCGCAGGTTTTGTTTGGCCAAAACCTGCAAGAAACCGATTTGAACGTGCACCAGGGTAAGGTCGTTGGCGAAAGGGTGGGACATGTTTTAGACGGGCGTGGTTATTTGGTTTTGCCCGGGATCGTCGATTTGCACGGCGATGCTTTTGAACATCATCTGGCACCAAGAAAAGGCGCTATCAAAGATTTGGATGGTGGGTTAGTCGCAGCGCATTCTGAAATCGCGGCGAATGGAATTACAACTGCGGTGATGGCACAATTCTATAGTTGGGAAGGCGGCATGCGCGGTGCAGAGTTCGCCAAGCAGGTCTTTGAATGTTTAGCGAAAACTTCGCATCATTTTGGCACTGATCTGATTCCGCAGCTTAGGTTTGAATATCTTTTGCGTGACCAGTGGGACGAGGTTTTGCAATTGGTCGAACGCTTTTCGATTCCATATTTTGCATTCAATGACCACGTGCCGCATGATGCATTGGCCAAGGGAAAAAAACCGCCGCGATTAACGGGACAAGCGTTAAAGGCCAAACGCAGTCCTGAGGTGCATTGGGCATTGTTGCAATCGCTTCATGATGGGAAAGAAAATGTTTGGGATGCTCTGGGGGCATTTGCGAACGCGTTGAAAAAATTAGGTGTAAAAATGGCCAGCCATGATGACCGCGATGCATCAGCGCGACGCGCTTGGTCTGATTTAGGGGTCGCAATATGCGAGTTTCCCGAAACAATTGAAGCGGCGTATGAGGCGCAGGCAAAAGGCGAACCCGTTATCATGGGTGCGCCGAACGTACTGCGCGGAGCGTCGCACAAAGGGAATGTATCTGCATTGGATTTGGTCGAGCAGGGGTTATGCACTGCTTTGGCATCTGATTATCACTATCCGTCTTTGGCGTGCTCGGCATTTTTGATTGCCGATCGTATTGGTTTGGCAGCAGCGTGGGATTTGGTTGCCGTTGGTCCTGCAACGATTCTGGGGTTATCCGATCGTGGCATTTTGGAACCAGGCAAAAGGGCTGATTTCATGATTGTGACAAAAGATACACACCGAATTGAAGGGGTATTTGCGTCCGGTAGGCCCACATTTTTGACAGGTATTCTGGCAGAGCGTTTTATAAGCGCTAGGAACGCGGTTTCGCCCGCAGTGTAGGGTCGGCTGTGCGTGGGTCTTCTGGCCAAGGGTGTTTTGGATAACGACCGCGCATATCTTTTCGGACATCGCTATAGCTGTTTTCCCAAAATCCGACCAAGTCGGTCGTGGTCTGCACCGGGCGACCTGCCGGCGATAAAAGCGTGATGCGTAATGGTGTTGCACCCACGACTGGGTGCGTGGTTTGCCCGAACATTTCCTGTAGTCTCAATTCAATTGATGGGTATTCCCCATCGTAATCGATCGGGATTTTACGATCCAAAGGTGTTATAAAATAGGCGGGAGCCAAGTGATCAAGTTTTTGTTGTTCATCCCATGTCAAGATTGCCCGTAATGCATCCAAACAATTAAATTTTTTCCAGCCTTCTTTTGATGTGACGCCCTTGAGGTATTGTAAAAGCCACGTGTCAAGTGATGCCATCAAAGTGTCGTCTGACAGGTCTGGCATTTGGTCAGAGACAAGCCGCACGCGTGACAGAAATCTTGCTTCTGCAGGGGACCAGCCAAAGCCAATCTCGCGAATACCATCAATCATCGCTTTGGCAATGACGTCCTCGGGCGCGTCTTTCCAAAGCTGGTCAGACAAGATGATGTTCCCCAATTTTTCTTGCACCCGTGCAAGAACACGCTGATCCCGTTTTGACCAGTTACATATTTTATGCCGGATCAGGTCGGTTTCAAAAGTGTCTCGTATCTCAGATTCGGTGATTTCAATGGCTTGGCGTATCTTAGCTTCGCGTGGGTTTCCATCCAGCTCAATCGCGACGATGTAAGACGCGTTTGCCAAAGGGTCTGCAGTGTCCATCACCGCACCCTTGCCGCCAGAAAGGACAAATCGGGCCTCATCGCCTTTGCGCCTTTTCCCGATCCTGTCTGGAAAAGCGTGTGCAATCAGCTGTGCAATCGACATGTCAGATGCTTTCGAAAACCGTGCTTCCAACCGTTTCACGTCATTTTTGACCCGCGACAACGTCGCGTGATTGGTGTTTTGTCTGGAATCCTTTGGCTTTTGTAGGGCATCTAGTCGATGCTTAAAGTCTACCGTGGCGCCGCGTGACATCACGTCGCGTTCTGACAAAAGTGCGGCGGGGCCTGCCGCGGTTCGTCCGCCGCAGGCTAACATATGTGCCAATCTCGGATGTACCGGGGGCCCGACCAAAATCTTACCGTGTGCTGTGATATGGCCGGACCTGTCCAGCGCTTTGAGCATTTGCAACAACGAAATGGCCTCTGAATAAAGGGCATCATTTGGGGGTGTTAGAAAGGCCATGTCATTCACGTCGCCCCCCCAATTTGCAATCTCTAACGCAAGCGGGGCAAGGTCAGCAGTTTCAATTTCTGCCGGCGCAAATGCGGGCATCATGCCTTCTTCGGATTTGGCCCATAATTTGTAACATATGCCCGATTGTACACGCCCCGCGCGTCCCATGCGTTGTTCTGCTTCGGCTTTTGACGCGCGTTCGGTGACAAGACGTGACATGCCTGTTGCGGGCGAAAATCGCGACCTGCGCGCCAATCCTCCATCTATCACAACGGTGATGTCCGGCAGCGTTAGCGACGTTTCAGCGATTGCCGTTGCAAGAACAATTTTTCGTCCCTTTTGTAGGGGCGATAAAACGCGTTGTTGTTCCGTGAACTCCATTGTTCCAAACAACGGCATCACTATGCAATCCTGCGGTATCCGCGTGGAAAGCGCCATTTCTATGCGACGTATTTCGCCCTCTCCGGGGCAAAAGGCAAGAATGCCCCCCTGTGTTTCGTTGCAGGCCGTCAAAATGCGGTCAACCATCGCTGTTTCAAAGCGTATTTCTTTTGCAAGAGGGCGATCTAGCCAAATCGGCGTTACGTCGAACGCCCGACCTGCGGATGTGATAATTGGCGCATTGCCCATAAGCGCAGCTATCGGTGCCGCATCCAATGTCGCAGACATCACCACAAGGCGCAAATCATCGCGCAAAGCGTCAGCGATTTCGAGGCAGAGGGCTAAACCAAGATCCGCATTCAATGACCGTTCGTGAAATTCGTCAAAAATGATGCAATCAATACCGGTAAGTTCAGGATCTGATTGTATCATACGGGTTAATATCCCCTCGGTCACCACTTCGATACGGGTAAGTGAGGACGTCTTCGCTTCACCACGAATGCGATAGCCGACGGTTTCGCCAATGGTTTCTCCGAGGGTTTCTGCCATACGTTGTGCGGCATTGCGCGCCGCCAATCGGCGCGGCTCAAGCATGATGATTTTTCCTGACAGCTGGCCGCTTTGTAAAAGGGTGATTGGGATGACCGTGGTTTTGCCGGCCCCAGGTGGTGCGCATAAAACAACACGTCTTGAGGCACGTATGGCATCAAGAAACGCGCCGCGGACGCTGTTTATGGGCAAATCATCTTTCACAAGTGATGTTATCTACGAACAAATGCCGCACGTCCACGCACAGATTTTACGTCAAAGCGTTCCGCGCGGTATAAATCCCCAGTTTTTACGTATGTCATTGTGAATGGAAAATTTGTCCCATCCTTTAATTCTGCCTTGGAAAAGCCGCCAACACGTTGATAATTCCCATCACATATGACCTTGTTTCCAGATGTGCGTGGACCGGCCAGCGTGATCAACACGTTTCGCGCGCCGTCGAAAATATCAACCTTTTGTTTGCATAAATCTTCAGGGCTATGATCTTCAAGAACCAAAAAGATTGCGGTCATTGGGTCAACTTTCCCTTGTTGTGTGTTTGGGTTTAGCCAATGCGGTTTTGGTAATTTGGGGGACTTTACGCGAATCTTTGAACCAGAATAGGTAATGGATTTCTCTTCTTGTCGCTTTCCGGTGTCCGAGATTTCCGAATATAGGCGTGGTTGGTATCTGCCGTCTTTTACGTTGCCCGACACTGAAACGTCAAAGCGAAATGTTGTCATTGATGCCACAACACCTGTTGGATAAAGTTTTCCGGCCGCAGAATATTGGTCGCCTTTTGTGCGGACCGAGTATTTTAATTCCCCCGCTTTTATGCCGAGTAAATGGACATCAAACAAATAATCGGTGGTTTCTGCCAAGCTCGGCGCACCGCTTAGACAGAAGGCAAGGGAAATCAAAGAGACTGTTCGTCCAAATCTTTTAATCATTTCACACTCAATTGCAGAATTGCATGTTGGGCATTTCAACCATAAACAAGGTAAGAAATGTTCAATGACGTCAACCTCAGCGTCTCATACTATGCGGAAAGCTGCCGAAACCATGCAAAATATCGATGAATTGGCAACAAAATTAATCGACGGGGACCGACGCGCGCTGTCGCGCGCAATTACCTTGGTCGAAAGTTCGCGCAAAGATCATCGCGAAAGTGCGCTTGAGTTGATTGACTTGGTTGGCAAGGCAAAGCGTCAGGCGCTTAGGATTGGTTTGTCTGGTACGCCGGGTGTTGGCAAATCCACCTTTATCGAAAGTTTTGGAACTTTTCTGATCGAACAGGGGCTGCGTGTTGCTGTTTTGGCCGTTGACCCAAGCTCTGCGCGATCGGGTGGATCAATTCTGGGTGACAAGACTAGAATGGATCATTTGTCGCGTAATCCAGACGCTTATATTCGGCCATCGCCTAGTCAATCGCATCTAGGCGGCGTTGCGCGTCGTACGCGGGATGCGGTTACACTGTGCGAAGCATCAGGGTTTGACGTTGTTTTGATTGAAACCGTTGGGGTAGGGCAGTCCGAAACGATTGTTTCTGAAATGTCCGATTTATTTTTGTTATTGCTTGCCCCAGCTGGCGGCGATGAATTGCAAGGCGTCAAGCGTGGAATCATGGAGATGGCTGATATCATCTTAGTGAACAAAGCCGATGGCGACTTAAAGCCTACCGCGATACGCACATGTGCAGATTACGCAGGGGCATTGCGATTGCTGCGAAAGCGACCACAGGATCCACAGGGCTATCCCCTGGCAATGACCGTGTCGGCAATCGAAGAAATAGGTCTAGCAGACGCATGGGAAAAGATGACCAGTCTGGTCGATTGGCGCAGGCAACAGGGATTCTTTGATCGTCGTCGCGTGGAACAAGCACAGTTTTGGTTTGCCGAGGACGTCCGCCAAGGCCTGTTGGCGACGCTGGAACAAGGTGAGACGCGTCGTCAGATGGCAGAGCTTGCGACACAGGTTGGTCAGGGTGTATTGACGCCATCGCGTGCCGCGGCACATATCCTTTCAGTTCTAAAACGACGCATGTGATTTTAGGGCGGCGATTCGCTTGATCAATTGGGTGAAACACGGCCTGCATTATAATTGGCTAAAAATACTTGTGCAAAAACCCCATCCCATATGATTTTGTGCAAATTCTGCCCTTAGACCGCTTGACGATGTTCCACATTCCCCCTAGAAGCACGAAACAGAATTTTGGCGCGGCCCCTTAGCGGCGCCTTTTTATATTGGTCAGTTTCGGCTGACTGTAACACTTGAACGAGGTATCTGACATGTCGCGCCGTTGCGAACTGACTGGAAAAGGCCCAATGACTGGCAACAATGTCAGCCATGCCAACAACAAAACTCGCCGTCGTTTTCTGCCAAACCTGAACGACGTAACTCTGCAGTCCGAAACATTGGGCCGCGGTTTCAAACTGCGCATTTCTGCCGCTGCTCTACGATCTGTTGATCACCGTGGTGGTCTTGATGCGTTCTTGGCAAAAGCGAAAGACGTTGAATTGTCTGATAACGCGCTAAAAATCAAAAAAGAGATCGTTAAGGCACAAGCGGCAACCGCTTAATTGGCTGCGACAATCTGGTGTTTGAAAACCCTGTCCCGTTCGGGCAGGGTATTTTTGTGAACTAGGGAAAATAACTGTGCCTGCCGCGCGTAATCTTGTGATATGGATAACGGTCTCGCTGATTTTTGTCGGCGCGTATTCGATTGCGTCGGCCCGCCCCTTGATGCGCGATATTGCCGGGCAAATTGTTCTGTGCACGGGGCATGGTCCAGAAACGGTTTTTGTCGATCAATACGGCAATCCGGTGGATGCTGGCCCAATATGCCCCGAATGTTTGGTGTCTCTGTCTGATATGGGCCTAATGCTGCAGTGTCTGCCGGAGCCCGCCAGATCAGTCAGCACTGTTTATTTCCATGACAAAACGCAGGGGCTTGATACGAAAAGCGTTGTGCGTGCGATGTCGCGGGGGCCACCACGCATCCTTTAACCCAATGCATGTAGTTTTGAGGATAAAGGAGATAGGTATGACCCTCGTAAAAATACTGGCGAGTGCGCTCGCAATGATCGCTATAAGCGCAACAGTGACATCAGCAGACGGAATCACAATTAACGACGCCTACGCGCGGTCTGCAGGAAAAACCGCAAAAGCAGGCGCTGCATTTTTTATGATAGCGAATGATTCTGACCAAGAGGATCGGTTGATCGACGTAATGTCATCCGCGGCAAAAAAGGTTGAATTGCATACCCACGTTGATCAAGGCGATGGTGTCATGAAAATGGTTCATGTCAAAGAGGGCTTTAGCATTCCTGCAGGTGGGCAACATTTGCTTAAACGCGGCGGTGATCATGTGATGTTCATGGGTTTAAATAGTGTTTGGTCAACAGGTGATGTCATTCCAGTGACGCTGTTCTTTGAACGGGCCGGTCAAGTTACGATTGACGTTATCGTCGATCTTGAGCGTCACGACACGATGCAGTACTGACGCTAAACATAGTGGATCGTTTGGTGCGTATATTATTTGTCTGCACTGGTAACATTTGCCGTTCGCCTGCAGCCGAAGTAATATTGCGCACCAAACGGCCTGACGTGTTGGTTGACAGCGCTGCCATGGGGCCGTGGCATATTGGTGAACCGCCATCTCCCCTAATGCAAGATTTGGCTGCAAATCGTGGTTATGATATCTCTGTGCTTTCGGCTCGTCTTGTGGACGTGGCAGATTTTAGCGCGTTCGATTTGATCGTCGCGATGGATCAGTCTCATCTTGATGGGCTAAAGACCATTTGCCCACAGGCTGAGCGTAATAAAATTGTTAAAATGGGTGCCTTTGCATCTGGGTCATGGCGGGATGCGGATGTTCCCGACCCATATTATACCCGAAATTTTGATGAAACCTTGGACATTTTAGAGAATGCAATTGAAGGTTTGATTTTTTATCTGGACCGCTTGAAGGGGTAATTATCGGATTTGCACAGGCTGCATAGCTTTGGACCGCTAAAAGGCTTGGCTTTTGCAGGAAAGCGGCGTATAGCGCCACCTTGATCGTCAAAGGAATACACCATGCAAGGAAGCGCAAATTTAAACGTCATGATGAAAGCCGCCCGAAAAGCGGGCCGGTCGCTGTCAAAAGACTTTCGCGAGGTTGAAAACCTGCTTGTGTCGCGTAAAGGAGCAGCGGATTTTGTGACGCGCGCTGATCTGGCAGCTGAAAAAATTATCCGCGAAGAATTGATGGAAGCACGTCCGACTTATGGTTTTTTAGGCGAAGAAACTGGGGAAGTTGAAGGCCAAGACCCAACGCGTCGTTGGATTGTTGACCCTTTGGATGGCACAACGAATTTTTTACATGGTCTGCCCCATTGGGCCGTTTCAATTGCATTAGAACACAAAGGCCAGATCGTTGCCGGTGTTGTGTACGATCCTACAAAAGATGAATTATTTTTTGCAGAAAAAGGTGCAGGCGCGTGGATGAATGAAACGCGCATTCGTGCGTCAGTCCGCCATCGCATTGACGAAAGCATTTATGCTACGGGTATTCCCTTTGCAACCCGTCCTGAATTGCCGGCAACACTAAAAGATTTGGCAGCTTTGATGCCTGCTTGTGCGGGCGTACGTCGCTTTGGTTCTGCATCTTTGGATTTGGCCTATGTTGCTGCAGGTCGTTTTGACGGGTTCTGGGAACGTGATCTACGGGTTTGGGATATGGCTGCAGGCATCGTGATTGCCAAAGAGGCTGGCGCAATTGTTGAAGGCATTGCACCCGATACCAATCCGCTGGAAAGCGAAGATATCCTAGTTTCGAATGAACCTCAGTTTGAAAAATTCTCCAAATTTTTCCGAACATAAACCAAGCGATATTTGTAAAAAAAAGGTGGGACTTTCGGTCCCACCTTTTTTTGTGCGCGATCACATCGAGCGCGGGCTAATGTCCACCTGCCAAAAGTGAGGCATTGCCGCCGGCTGCTGTTGTGTCGATACAGATATGGCGCTCAGAACAGGCGTGGGCGCGGTCTGGTAACCCTGTAATAAGTGGGATAATCGCACCTTCGCGGCGCGATAGCGCGGTCGCCATGGCACGGCCAGTTTCTTCATCGCCCCACCAGATAACCCCACCGATCACGTCCAGCGTTGCAAGCATTTCTATATCAAATTCCCAGTTCGCGATCACGGGCGTTCCGCCGAGTTCTTTGATCATCTTAGCTTGTTCCAGCGTGGATGCATCCGAGGGACCCACGCACAAAATCGCGTCACGTGAATGTGTTTTTAAGATGTTACTTTCACCCGTAGGCCCTGGCAGGGTCGTGACTGTTTCTGCGTCATTCTTTTTGGCTGCTGCAACCAGTGCATCCAAGCTTTGGGCTGCGGGTGTGGCTGCCCGTTTTGCTGGATCATGGGGCGCAGAATGTTTCAAGAACCGTCCAAGGTAATTTGGACCGCCCGCCTTTGGGCCTGTGCCAGAAAGCCCTTCTCCCCCAAAGGGTTGACTGCCGACAATTGCACCAATTTGGTTGCGGTTGACGTAAATATTGCCGGCATGGATGCGATCAGAGATGGTTTGCACCCGGTCATCGATGCGGGTCTGTAGGCCAAAGGTTAGCCCGTACCCAGTTGAATTAATCGCCTCAATGACCGCGTCTAATTCATCTGCATTGAATGTACAAAGGTGTAACACTGGGCCAAAGATTTCACGGTCTAGATCTGCGATTTCATTGATCTTAATCAGTGTCGGCGCAATAAAGTGTCCGTGATTTGGGGTTGGCGTTTCAAACAGAACTGTGCCTTTTGCACGGTGGCGATCGATGTGATCCTGAATGTCCTTTTGGGCTTTCGCATCTATGACAGGTCCCACATCCGTCGAGATGTGCCACGGATCACCGATTGATAGCTCTTTCATTGCGCCAATAAGCATTTTGGTGAATTCAGGAGCAATGTCTGATTGGACATAAAGACATCTCAGGGCTGAACATCTTTGACCCGCTGATTGAAACGCGCTTTCGATAATCGCGGCGACTGCTTGTTCTGGCAAAGCGGTGCTATCAACAATCATTGCATTTAACCCACCTGTTTCGGCGATTAATGGCGCGCCAACAGGGCCAAATTTTGCCATTGATTTTCGGATCAGATGTGCGGTTTGGGTTGAACCTGTAAATGCAACGCCGTTGACATCTGGTGACGCGGTCAATAATGCACCAATATCACCTGCCCCAGGCAAGAGTTGCAACGCTGTCCGCGGAATACCTGCCTGATGCAAAAGTTCTGTAACACGTGTTGCGATCAACGGGGTCTGTTCCGCTGGTTTCGCGATCACAGCATTGCCCGCGGCGAGGGCAGCTGAAATCTGTCCGGTGAAAATCGCCATAGGAAAATTCCACGGTGAAATGCAGACAACCGTTCCCAATGGTGTTGCGTCAGATGTTTGCCCCGCATAATACCGCAAGAAATCTACGCCTTCGCGAATTTCAGCCACCGCATCCTTAAGTGTCTTGCCAGCTTCTCGCGTCAAAAGCGCAAAGATTTCTCCAAAGTGATCTTCGATAAGGTCCGCAGCACGGTTCAAGGTATTTGAACGCTCTTGGGCTGGCGCACCCCATACCCCTGCCGAGGCGAGCGCGACTTTTACATCGGCGGCTTGGGCCCAATTGATCGTACCAACCATGTCCAGCCCATCAGCTGGATTAAGAATTGATCCCTCGGGAGATTTTTCGACCGGTCCGGCCAACAGCGGCAGCCCATTCCATTGCGTTGTTCTATAGGCGTCGCGTGCATTATCGATTGCCGTCAGCGTTGGAATATCGAAAAGGTCGAAACCCTTTGAATTAGGCCGATTGGGCGCAAATAAATCTGTCCCACGCGTGATCGTGTCATTGGTATTAATGTTGTCAAATGGATCCGCTGCGACAACGCTGGCGGGTACAGATTCATCTACGATTTGGTTGACAAAGCTGCTGTTCGCACCATTTTCCAGCAATCTGCGCACAAGATATGCCAACAAATCACGATGTGCCCCAACGGGCGCATAGATGCGGCACTTGGTGCGTTCCGTATTCAAGACAATGTCGTGTAGCGTTTCGCCCATGCCATGCAAGCGTTGAAATTCAAATGCATCTTTGTCGTTTGCCATATGTAAGATTGCAGCAACGGTATGCGCGTTATGTGTTGCGAATTGCGGGTAAATACGGTCTGTCATCGACAACAATTTTCGGGCATTTGCAATATATGACAAATCTGTTGCTGCC
>Ga0255765_1006328_pt1 | contig 10797 bp, 6 predicted proteins | sample 041ome_8_FD_179965 | JGI IMG/M metagenome (GOLD analysis project Ga0255765, IMG submission 179965) | Coastal salt marsh microbial communities from the Groves Creek Marsh, Skidaway Island, Georgia - 041407BS metaG (version 2) | ecosystem: Environmental > Aquatic > Marine > Intertidal zone > Salt... | reverse complement strand
CCGAACCCATTCTGTGTACTGAAGGCCACTCGGATGTAATTGATCGTCAGCGATTAGTGTGGAATTGTCTTTAGCAAGTTCAGATATCGGGGTTATATCAAAAAATTTTATACCAAAACGTTGGCAGATTTCTCTAGCTTTTGCATCATAGGCTAACAATTCGGCCCTAATTTTATCCTCTCCACGTGCTTGTCCAAATGGAGTAACCCCATAGTTGGGAATGGATACGGCAAATATTCCTGAAGCTCCATGTACAGAATGTTGAATGGCCCATTTAATTAGCGCTTCATATTCTTCTTCGAATTGTTCGAAAGCATACCCACGATATTGGTTATTTACTCCAATAAGTAGAGATATTAGCTCATATTTGTCCTTTAAATCCGCCTGATCTATTCCTTGCTGTAATTCGTTGGTAGTCCAACCTGTGGTGGCTACGATCTGGGGTTCATCAACCCGAAGATGGTAGACTTTGCGAAGGGAATCAGCCAATTGTACGGGCCAACGTTGGGTAGAATCGACCGCCTCGCCTATAGTGTAAGAGTCTCCTAATGCTAAATAAGAAATACTGGGCAATGCTGTTCCGGTAGCAATCATGTAGTCAGTTTCAATAGGTTTAGGTTCGTTGCAAGCGATTAGGGTGAAGCATAGAAATAGGCTAAGGATACATAAAATGCGCATTGTCAATTATTGAATAGAAAAGTTACGATGTAATTATTTTTAAATGATATAGTTGGACAGTACGTCCTGCATAATGAATTGCAATGTAGGATGATAGGGAAACTCATAGGAATGATGCAACGGATTAATTGCGTTAAAAAATAGGCGTGTTTGTTAACTATTTATTATTATTACCGCAATCTGGTGCTTTTTTGGAAGCGCTTGCATTTATGTGTAAATTATTTAAAATAGTACATCTACGGATTACTGCTTTTACTTACACAAACACATGTAAAAGTGGATATAACTACCAATCATAATTAATTAGGAATCATTATGAGTAAAATGCTTCGGCAAATGTTGCTGCTAACGGTTGTCTTTTTGGCATACAGTACAGCAACTCTTCACGCCATGACTACCAATCTCGAAATGAATACCACCGTATCTGGCCAGGTATTAGACGTAGACGGTGACCCATTACCAGGGGTTAACGTGGTTGTAAAAGGGACCGTTGTAGGGACCCCAACAAATGCGAATGGCGAATTTAGTTTAACCGTTCAAATAAATCCTCCAATCACCCTACAGTTTTCCATTGTGGGCTTTCAAATGCAGGAATTATTGATCGAGGAAAACGATGTTAGCAACATACGAGTGGTGTTGGAAGAACAAACAATTTTTGGAAACGATGTGGTAGTTTCTGCTTCTCGGGTCGAAGAATCCATTCTAAAGTCACCTGTATCCATTGAAAAATTGGATATTCTAGATATTAAAAACACTCCAGCCACCTCATTTTATGATGCTATTCGTAATGTTAAGGGAGTTGATTTTAGTACTCAAAGTTTGACCTTTAAGTCGGTAAATGCGCGGGGATTTGGTGCAAATGGTAACACCCGATTTGTGCAATTGATCGATGGTATCGATGGACAAGCTCCTGGTCTTAACTTTCCTATTGGAAATATTTTAGGTGCTTCTGAATTAGATGTGGAAAGTGTGGAACTCATTCCTGGCGCTGCTTCAGCTCTGTATGGACCCAATGCCATTAACGGTATCTTATTGCTCAACACAAAAAGTCCTTTTGATTATCAAGGTCTTGATATCCGCACCAAAGTTGGTGTTACGCACTTAGATGAAATCGATCACGAGGCTTCACTCTACAGAGACACTGGATTTCGTTATGCTCAGGCTGTAAATGATAAGTTTGCTTTTAAAGTAAGTGCTTCTTGGTTGAATGCTCAGGATTTTCTGGGAGTGGATTATAGAGATCAAAGTGGAGCAACAGTAGAAGGTAATTTGGCAAGTAATCGTGCTAACAACCGGGTTTATGATGGAATTAATACCTACGGTGACTTTACCATTGATATTGGAACCATCGCTGATATAACCATAAATAACCCAGCCACCGACGCAGGTACCGTAGCAAGTTTGTCAGCTATTCGTAGTTTGCTACCCAACGGAGCTAATGGGGCATTTTCCCCAACAGGTTATCGAGAAACAGACTTTGTAGATAATACCGCTGAAAGTATTAAGTTTGGAACGGCGCTTCATTATCGCTTAAATGAGAAGATAGAGGCTATTGCTCAGTTTAATGCCGGCTTGGGGAATACAGTGTATACCGCCAACGACCGGTTTATCTTAGATGACTTAAGCATTTGGACTGGGAAATTAGAACTTCGAGGAAGTAATTTTTTCGTACGAGCATACACGACTCAAGAAAATTCGGGTAATTCGTATGCTGCCAATACCGTAGCTTCTCTGGTAAATCAACGTCATTATTTACCCGCTTACTTTGGAGCATATTTGGATTATTTGACGGGTGGCAATAACACGGGTGCAAATCCAACTGGAATTACTATTCCCTCGAATAACTATAATGCCCTTCACAACGCAGCTCGCCAAGTGGCTGACATGGCTCAGCCTTCAGCCGATAGTGACGTGTTTAAGGCTAGTGTTGACGAGTTCAGAAACAGAGCCATTTCCGAAGGTGGGGCTAAGTTCTTAGACAAATCTGCTTTATATCATTATGAGGGAAGTTACAACTTTGGTGAAACCATCAAGTTTGCCAACGTTTTAGTTGGTGCTAACTTCAGAACCTTTGCTCTAAATTCTGAAGGTACCTTGTTCGCACTCCAAGACAATGGTGATGAGGTATCTTTTAATGAATTCGGTGGTTACCTACAATTATCTCGGGATATTATTGAAAGTATCAAAGTGCAGACTTCTGTTCGCTACGATAAAAACGAGAACTTTGAAGGACAGTTTTCTCCACGTGCTTCCGCAGTATGGGAGTTTGCTGGAAATCAAAACCTTCGAGCTTCCTATCAGCGTGGTTTCCGAATGCCAACTACACAGGATCAGTACATCGACTTAGATGTGGTGACCCGTCGATTATTAGGTAGAAATGATCTAGTATCCAAGCGATATAACTTAGATCGTAATACGGTTTATACAACGGAAAGTGTGCAAGCTGCTCAAGCTTCTGGCGATGTTAGAGACTTAGTAGTGGCTGCTGACGCCTACAAAGAATACAAAACTGAAAAAGTGACCACATGGGAAGTAGGATACAAGAGTGTGCTCTTTGGTGGAAAACTATTTTTAGATGTTTTCTATTACAACAGTACCTACCAAGATTTTGGTGCTGAGATTGATGTAACACAAGCCTATTCGATTGCAGGTGGGTTAACCGGCAATGATGCTATCCCCACTGGATACACCACTGCAGAAGGAGTTGCACACAGCACAGAACTTCAGCAGGTATTTGTGACAGGAGGAAGTCAAGGAATTGGCCTCCAGCGATATGGTTATGATACCAACATCGATCAGGACATTAATACCTATGGGTTTGGTGCAAGTGCCGACCTAATGTTATTTAATAATTACAAACTCTCTGGTAATGCTACCTTCAATAAAATTGAAGATTTAGACGACCTAACCCAGCGTACCTATAACGTAGCGTTTAACACACCAGAGTGGAGATATAATTTCTCAATAAGTAACAGAAAGCTTACCGACAACATAGGTTTTGCTGTAACCTACCGGTGGCAGGATGCCTATTTGTGGCAATCTGCAATTGGTTCTGGAATTATCCCAGACTTTCAAACCGTGGATGCCCAAATTTCCTATGCCGTACCAGCGATTAATGGTAGTGTGAAAATAGGGGGGTCAAACCTGCTGAATGAGCGTTATACGACCTCGTTCGCAAACCCAAATATTGGTGCGATTTATTATATCCAACTAAATTTTGATAATCTTTTAAACAGATAGGTACATCATGTATAGCAATAAATTCTTAAAAAGTACTTCGGTCTTAGCTTTAGCTGTCTTGGTATTAGCTGGCTGTAGTTCCGAAGACACTCTTACAAGCGATTGGATTGATTCTAATACCACCGAGAGTTCCTACTCTCTGGGTAGCTTAAATGCTTCAAATATGATTAGCGTGGGAGCTTCCTTCACCGCTGGATACCATGATGGTGGGTTATTTGAGTCAGGGCAGATGAATGCATTTCCGACTATAGTAGCTAATCAATTGTCATTGGTTAATGAAAGTACCACCGGTGCGCCTTTAACATTCAACAACCCTAATACGGTTTCCAGTGTTGGTACTGGACGAATAGCGATTGATCTAGCTGCCGCACTAGCTTTTCTCGAAGGAGGACAAGGTTCATTGGGTGATGCACTGGTGAACACACCTGGTGACGGTTTAACACCAAATACAAATAGCCCTATTAGTAACTTTGGGGTTCCTGGCTTGCGAGCTATTGACGTTGCAGTACAAGGTTACGGTTCTGCAAATAATTACTTTGGAGCCTTCCAGTCCGGCCAAACAGCATCCGTTCTGGGCGATGCAGTTGCAGCTAATCCTAGCTTTTTTACGGTATTTTTGGGTGGAAATGATGTGCTAGGTTACTCATTAGCTGGTGGAGTTAACGATGAATCCAACCCATTAGATCCAACTACTATTTCCAGTGTTGCAAACTTTAGTGCTGCGATTAATGGCACCTTAGATGCTTTAACAGCTAATGGAGCACATGGGGTAATTCTGAATGTACCACCAGTAACTCTTATGCCTTACTTCCAAGTTGCCACACAACTAAGTGGCGGTGTAAAATTATTGCCAGCTGGTTCTATTGATGCGGCCACAGCCGGATTTTTAAACAGCGTAAATGCTTATGGTGCATATAATGCAGGTATCGATCAAGTGTTGGCCGCTGGTGCAATTACCCAAGCTGAGGCAGATCGCAGGAAGATTAATTTTGAAGGTGGGGCTGCTAATGCACCGGTTATTACGGATGAGTCCTTAACTGACTTGTCGGGCTTTAATTTACCAAGTATTCGTCAAGCTTCTGCAGGTAATCCAGCACTTGGAATACCTTCCGATATTTTCCCATTAGATGCTATATTTGTGATTGGAGTTCCTCAGGGTGATGGCTCAGTCTATGGTGTTTCTGCTCCACTTCCGGATCAATATACCTTAACAGCTTCAGAACAAGCAAAAATTCTGACTGCGGTAGGAACCTTTAACGCTATTATTGCGCAGCAAGCTTCGGCCCGTTCGAATGTAACGTTAGTTGACCTGCATCCTCTAGTAGCTGATTTATTTGGATTATCATCGGCACAAGCTGCCGCACTTGGATTCTCTGGGGCTGGTGTTCAAGCAGCTGACGGTATACAGGGTGTTGAAGTGGGTGGAATTAATATGGTGCCTATCTCGCTATCTTCTGCTGAGTTGTACAACAGCGTATGGTCTACGGACTTTGTTCACTTAAATCCAAGAGGTTCTGCAATGTTGGCTAATGAAATCATAAAAGTGCTTAATGCAACCTATGGTGCAAATATACCAGAAGTGGATCCGCTAACATTTGAACCTATTAACGCACCATTCTAATTATAAGCGTTATTAGTATAACATAGTTTTGTTAATGTATAGCCTCTTCCATTTGGAAGGGGCTTTTTTTATGCCAAAAATGTCAGTAAGTAGATAGATAAATGGGTAACTTTGTCATCTTCTATGAATTGAATGGGCTTGGCATACTAATTGCACTTTTAGGATTAAAACAAATTCTAACGTATAGATTCATTCAGGCATGGTAAAAACCACTGAGCAGTCATTGGATAAACATTCATACGCCGAAGAAAAGAATCCAAATACAATGCAAGACAGTCCACAAGAATACAGCAAGAAAAACGTGAAAGAATCCACTCAAAAGGAAATGAACCAGACAAAAGAACAGACTAGCAACGAAGCAAATAGCAACGAAGCAAATAGCAACGAAGCAATCCAACAGAATCTAGACGAGCAAGCCAATAATGATGTGGAACAAACCACTGCGCCGAATGCGGCAGAAGATGAACCCAATGAGGCTTTAGTGGAAGAAGTGGCCGAAGAAGAACTCGATTTAGTCGCCCAGTTACAGCATGACCTTGCAAATACAAAGGATGCGTTACTCCGCAAGGCTGCCGAGTTAGAAAATGTGCGAAAACGAGTACAAAAAGAACGAATTGGGTTATTTGAAGATGCTCGTATCCAAGCCTTACAAGATATAATACCCATTGCAGAAGATATGAACCGAACCTTAGAAGCATCTGCTAGCACAGAAATCGATGAAAATTTTCTTCAAGGTGTGCAAATGGTCGCCTCTAAATTCGAACAGTTGTTTGAGCGCTACGGTGTAGAACCAATCAACCAGGCTCAAGTACCCTTCGATGTAGATGTACATGATGCAATGTTAAGACAGCCAACAGATGACCCTGCAATACCAAGTAACACCGTGCTACAAGTGCTCGAATCTGGTTATAAACTAGGTAATCGTGTTATTAAGCATGCAAAAGTTATTGTTAGCGAATAAAAGCCAGCCAAAACCAAAAATAAAGAATTCATGTCTAAACGCGATTATTACGAAGTACTAGGAGTCACAAAAGGGGTTAGCGAGGCCGAACTGAAAAAAGCTTATCGTAAGCTAGCAATGAAATATCACCCTGATCGAAACAAAGGAGATGCCGATGCTGAAATAAAGTTCAAGGAGGCTGCAGAGGCCTATGAGATACTTCGAGACCCTCAAAAAAGAGCGCAATATGATCAGTTTGGCCATGCTGGTATGGGTGGTCAAGGTGGTTTTGGTGGCGGCAATATGGATTTTGATGTAGAGGATATCTTTAGCCGGTTTGGGGATATTTTTGGAGGCGGATTTTTTGGAGAAGATATGTTTTCTGGAGGAGGACGGGGTCGTTCTCGTGGTCGTAGAAGGGAACCAGGAACTCCAGGTTCCGATTTAAAAATTCGTATACCACTTAGCCTAGAGGAAATAGCTTTTGGTGCTGAAAAAAAGTTAAAAGTAAAAAAACAGCTTATTTGCAGTACTTGTACGGGTACCGGCGCTGCTAGTGATTCAGATTTTGAAACCTGTAGCACCTGTAATGGTCTTGGCGAAGTTCGACAAGTTACCCGTACCATGCTGGGGCAAATGGTGAATGTTCAAGCGTGCCCTACCTGTCAGGGAGAAGGACGGATTATCAGAAATAAATGTACGTCATGTTCGGGTGAAGGAAGAACGAATGGGGAAGAGACCATTAAAGTGAATATACCTTCCGGTGTATCTGATGGTAATTATTTAACGCTTCGAGGTCAGGGAAATGCTGGCCGTCGTGGTGGTTCAGCGGGTGATCTAATTGTGCTTATTCAGGAAACACCACATGAGCATTTCAAACGAGATGGAAATAATATTTACTATGATCTCACATTAACCATACCTCAAGCGGTGTTGGGTGCGGAAGTGGAAGTACCTACCTTAAAGGGTAAGGCTAAGTTACGTATAGAAGAAGGTACTCAACCTGGCAAGCTGCTACGTATGCGAGGCAAAGGAATCATCGGATTAAATGGTTCCGGGGAAGGAGATCAGTATGTTAGGTTAAATGTGTATATCCCAAAGAAACTAACAGAAAAAGAGCGTACTGCCATTGAGAGCTTGCAAGGCAACGACAATTTTGCCACTTCAAACCAAACCGAAGAAGAGAAAGGTTTCTTCTCTAAAATGAAAGATGTGTTTGGTGGGTAAATTGAACTAGCAGGAAGTCAGATTCTGACTTAAGAAGGCGAACGCTTAAATTTATCCCAATTAGGCGCTCGTTTTTCTAAGAAGGCATTCTTACCTTCTTCGGCTTCGTCGGTCATATAGGCTAAACGAGTGGCTTCACCTGCGAACACCTGTTGGCCAACCATTCCATCATCTATCAGGTTGAATGCGAATTTTACCATCTTCGTAGCCGTTGGACTTTTGCGCATAATTTCTTGTGCCCATTCAAACGCGGTTTCCTCAAGATCGGCATGTGGAATTACGGCATTAACCATTCCCATTTCAAAAGCCTCTTGGGCCGAATAATTTCGCCCTAAAAAGAAAATCTCCCGCGCTCTTTTCTGGCCAACCTGACGAGCCAAATAAGCCGAACCAAATCCTCCATCAAAACTTGCAACATCGGTATCGGTTTGTTTAAAAATGGCATGCTCCTCACTGGCTAGGGTAAGATCACAAGTCACATGTAAACTATGCCCACCACCTACTGCCCATCCGGGCACTACAGCGATTACTACTTTCGGCATAAAGCGGATGAGCCTCTGAACCTCTAGTATATTTAGTCGTGGAATCCCATCATCGGCTTTATAGCCTGTTTTGGCCCGAACTCGCTGGTCTCCACCCGAACAAAACGCCCAACCACCGTCCTTAGGTGAAGGCCCTTCTCCGGAGATCAGCACTACGCCAATTGAATTATCTTCTTTGGCGTCTAAGAGTGCATCATATAGTTCAAAGACCGTTTTTGGTCGAAATGCATTGCGAACTTCGGGCCGGTTAAAGGCAATTCGAGCAACGCCATCTCGGACTTTATAGGTAATATCTTCGTAGGTTTTCTGGGTAGACCAAGTACTCATAGGTAGTGCTGTATAAAAGGTTTAATGGTTTCAAGCCATTGTTCAGGTGAATCGATATGTATCCGATGACCTGACTTGCGAATTACGTTAAGATACGAATTTGGTATTTGTTGGTGCATGCGTTGATTTATAGCTGTGAATTTCGAGTCATCCCCACCAACCAAAAGTTGTGTAGGAACTTCTAGTTTGGCCAACTCATTATGTAAGCAGGGCATGGTGCCCGATCCAAAACCAAGGAGGCTATTTGCCATCCAAAAAGGATCCTGAAACTTTTGAATAGATGCATATTCTGAAGGTAAGGCTTTGGAATGAACACTTTGAAAAAGGGGCATAGCATTCCAGCGAACGAGAAAATCATTGAAATTGGCTTGTATTTCATCGGCCCTATGACCGTCCAGACTCTGCCGAGTTTGGGCTTCAGTTGGGTCCTCTATTCCAAAAGAGCCACTTTCTAAGATGAGTCCAGCGAGTAGTTGAGGATATTTTATGGCAAATGAAAGTGCTAATCGCGCTCCCATACTGTAACCCATGAGAATCACCGGCCGGTCATTCATTCGCTCGATGAATGTGCGCAGATCGGCTACTTGTTCGTTGGTCGAAAACCGGTAGTGCATCTCGGCTCCCTCACTGCTGCCATGACCGAGTAAATCTAAAGCAATCACCCGTGCATGATGAGTTAATTCTTTAGATAACTCCTCGAAAATAGCCCCCGAGCCCATAAAACCATGTAACAGTATGACCAATTTTTCCGATTCCGTCTCGAAATTTGCATCGGGCTCCCAGATTCGATATCCGTAATTAATCCCTCGTATTTTAATATGTTGATGTTGTTTACGTGTCATTACTCTATTCACCCTTAGCTTTAGCATTACCGCTAAGCAATTTTCGCTCATCTAGAGATGCTTCATCGTCGGTGAAAAACTCAATTATCCGAATCTTATTTGTCCCAAAAACAGCCATCTTTTCAGCCGCATCATCCAAGGCTAAGCAAATCCAGTCCGAGCTGTCTATGAACTCTTCATGGCTATGAACCCCTTTATAAGCTATTCCATGAGCTTTTGCTAAGTGCTCAACATCAACATTCTGTGCCGTTTGAAACCATTTAATAAATTCTGGATGCTCTTTATAGACCGGTAGCATTTTAAAAATACTACCCCCACCATTATTAATCACTAAAATGAGCAGTGGTTTTTCGAGTAATCGCCCGCTAAGAAGTGCATTTGAATCGTATAAAAAAGAAATATCTCCACTCATGACCACCCCCTGTTTATTGAGCCCTATGGAAACGCCAATGGCCGTTGAGCTAATGCCGTCGATACCGGCTGCCCCTCGCTGACTCACCTGCCGATGACTTTTCGACCATTGCGGGCAGAATAATTCCTGATCTCGTACTGGAAATGAGTTGGAATAAAAGATAAACACATCCTTTGGGATGATTTCCGCCAACATATGAAACACCGCACCATCGGTCATCGCAGGTGTACTCTCAAAATAGTCTCGATTTTTTTCGGGTTGAACCCCTTGTGAGTCGTCCCACGATGCATGCCATTTCGGGGATAACGCTGGCCATGAGGTGCTCTGAGTAAGTAGGTTCGACCAACTTAGTTGCTCCTCAGGACTCATATGTTTGCAAGGAGCTTCCATAGTATTTTCATAAGCTTCATGAGTCTGTAGCCTAAGTTGTGGACTTCTATGATGCGTGTTCATCCAATGATTGAGCTCAGGGTTAATGCACTCTTTTCCAAGGCGTAAAATGCCATCAACGTCATTGGATGGAACATCAGGTGTTTGTAGTGTTGATCTCCATCCGGTAATCAATCGCTGCCGAATCAACGATGCCCCCTCGAAATCCCAGCCAAAAAGGGAAGCGCCCGTTTCCATGATGACCCGCGCATTAGGATGCTTTAATAATAATGGGAGCAAGGTGTTCCACTGCATAGAACTAGGTTCAGCCCCTACAACGAGCACAGGTTGTTTCAACCCTAAATACCATTGATGCACCTTAGTGGCATTCATGAATTCGATAGGACGATGCTCGACCATTGCAAAACTATCTGACGTTCTGTAGCTAGCTTTTAATAGTTCAGTAGGCGAGCTTTGTCTAGAAGCATTTTCCTGAAAAGAGCGTAATTGAGCACTAGTTGGCTCAAATGGTTTATTGAATGGAAAGTTCAGATGCACGGGACCACTCTTATAAGTAATTGTCAAAGCATCGCGGAGGA
>Ga0255765_1006317_pt1 | contig 10806 bp, 12 predicted proteins | sample 041ome_8_FD_179965 | JGI IMG/M metagenome (GOLD analysis project Ga0255765, IMG submission 179965) | Coastal salt marsh microbial communities from the Groves Creek Marsh, Skidaway Island, Georgia - 041407BS metaG (version 2) | ecosystem: Environmental > Aquatic > Marine > Intertidal zone > Salt... | reverse complement strand
ATATTAATATTTATATACTTATTTTAAATATTAATGGCAGAACCTTCTTATAATCCAGACAGTGTATATCCCAAACTGACGAATGATCAAGTGCTTCCTAAAAAGGTAACGGTTATGGATGACTTCTACGAAATCAATGACATACGAACGGTACAAGATTTCCAAGGCACTAGCTTTTACAATTACAAAAAAAGCGATGTCAAAAAACAATTAATTGATAGTCTAAGCAATGGAAAATTAGAAACATCGTGTTATTGGTCAAGTGAATTAATTTGCGCAGGTCATTTTTCCGAATTATGGGAAATCATTTTGTATTACACCTCCAAACATATACATTTAGGAAATCCACGTATTGCGATTTATTTACACATGCGATACAAGGTTTTCCGAAATATTATGAACAAAGGAACACTTCTCCATGACATCGATGCACGTAATGACGAAGAATGTCGTAAATTATTTGCGGAAATCATGATTACACTAGCCCAATCCTCCAAAAAGATGGGTTTTGAGGAGGTGAAAGTAAAAAAGCAAGAAGATTTTGACATGACCTATATGAAAGAACGGTTAAAAGCACAATCGATGGAATATGTTAAACCAATTTTTCAGAAAAAGGATCCAAAAGAAATCTTCATTGCTTTAAACGAGTTTGCTTATTTTGTTTCAAGTGATGGAAACAATATCAATTCCGCATGTTATTGGTATGAATGGGCCATAGAATTTGATGCATCGTGTAAAAAACGGAAATTGCAATGTATATGCGAACCGCGCAATGTACCTGTGGAAAACAAATTTCGCTGTGATATTGTGTGGATATTTTGGGACGTGTTATTTCATTATTGCAATCAGTTAAACGATGACTTTATAGAGAAAATCATGACAGCATTGTTCCATTTGTTTTGCATACGTTATACCAATGCATGTTGCAAACGTCGTCGATATTTGATATATTATGCCATTAGTTTATTAACAGAAAGTGTTCCAAAGAATACGGAAATTGTTCAAAACAAGGCTCTCCTCAAAACAGGATTATCGAAAATAAACCTGATTTACAAACAAATCAAACAAAATGAGGAAACCCCAAGTACGGACTATTTGTTCCACAATATTGACAAACAAAAGGTAGTCGAACGTTCTATTCAACAAATGGAAATTATAAACAATATGAATATTTTCCAAAGTTAAACCACCACTAGTTTATGCTCATGTAATTCGACAATATACGCGAAAAAACGTTCGTAAGCATGTTCAATCATGGCATCGCGCAATAAAAGGGATTTGTTTTCCTTGTTATGCAACGCATGGATCAGATTTTTACTCCAACCTCTTTTTTTGCCTTCAAGTAAATAATGTGCATATAACAATTCTTGTTTAAAGGGGACATTTGAGTCGAGATGTTTTCTGTGTGTATGAAAGTACCAATTATAATCAAACGTGTTTATGCTATTAAACGAATTGTAAATATTCGGCAAATATGCTTTAAAAAAAGTTTGTTCTAAAAGTGAAAATTTCATAAAGAATATAGTTCCACTAATATACGGTATTTTATGTAATGTTTCTTCCTTAAAATACCAATTTATTAATCGATGTAAATAATGTATATTACGTACATAATCTTCTTTTGCGTCGTTGCAATATCCGCTTTTCGTTCCAATGAGACCCACGTCTTCCCGTTTTTCAAACAATTGCAATACCGTTTCCAATGATTTTTTATTATCTATTAAACCATGCAATAATTGATTACGTATTTTATCGTTTGTTTTGGTATGTAATTTCAATACATAATCGTATTTATATTTATGTATTTTGATAAAATGCAAAAAATAGAAAAAGCTGGCCATATCAAACCCATAATTGGGCGAAACGGTAATCATAGATTGAGGAAAAAACGATTTTATTTCTTGGATTTGGCTTGTTTGTAACGATGAAATGCAATTTACATATAAATGCAAATGATATAATTCACCGTGATATTGCAACACATTTTTCAAATAAGGTTTCATTTTCAAAAAGGTGTGATAATTGCCAATATGATAAATACAAGCCACTGTTTTGAGTGCTTCTTTCGCGGGGGTCATTGAAATAATTTGTATTTCTTGAAATGTTTGCTGATAAATAGCATTTAATCTCCATAAATATGAATAATGCAAATTATGTTGATATGAATCTAAATCGTCTCTATAATGTTCATATTCTTTCAAAATCAAACGATTTTCCAAATAAATATGGTTATTGGTTTCATGTCGTATGAGACGACTATGTTTGTGGGTTTTTTCTTGGAAATATATTTGTCCTAATAATCCCGGACCAGTTGGATACAATGCGTTCCATCCATAATTTTCTTGTTCAATATTTTGCACGATTGCTTCAATACACCTTTTCATAATACTATTATTGGGCTTTACGCATAATAACGCTGTGTACATTCCATAACCATCTTCTTCCCAATAATCAGGACGCTCAAGTACAAAATGCTCTTCTTTGCATAATTCGTTTAAATGAAACGATGATTCACAAGAATATTTAATATCCATGTAAATACCGCCTTCTCTATATAAAACGCAAAAACGCCATAAATCTGATTTATAAGAATGAGGAACTAGTTTATTATAAGCATGTACAATTTTCTCCTCAAAATGGGTTTCCATATATTTTTGGCATTGTTTTTCGTGATATAAACATATTTTTATGTCGGGATTATGCCTTATTAAATGAATAATATTGTCTTTCATATATTTCGGCATGTTTTCATCGTGCCAACATGTAAATAATTGTAATGGAATCACATTTTCGTCACTCGGAGGTTTATAAATGCGCGTTTTATAACGCTTATAATAAGCAATAATTTCGAGTATTTTATCAGTAAGTATGACGTTTGTTTTTTGTAAATAATGAAAATGGATTTTATTTGACATGTAATATACCTATTAAATAATACAGAAAGTAATCTTATTATTTAATCTAATTAATGTGCGTATAAATCAGTGGTTTAAAAATATGATCCAAAGGCGCTGCCTAAACTATTTGCAGGTAATGGTCCGGACATATCATTCATATGGCTTTGTGAAGAACCCGTTCCTTGACTATACGAAGGTAATTCTGTTTTTGTTTGAACCACAGGAGCAGGAGGAAAAATATCGCCTTGAGGAGCACTGTGCATATAATCTGATTGAGAAATCACATGATTCGAGCTCTTGTTTGAAGATTGTTTTTCTTCGGATGGTCCGTTCCATATTTCGTCTAAACGATCCACTAATATATTGACCTTGATGCCCAATTTTGTTTGAATACTTAGCACAATGACTAAAAATGCCAAAATAACATTGGTCAAAGTCAAATTTTCGTATTTGAATCCGCTATATGTGGGAATATAACTAATAATACGGTGGATTAAGATAATACCAATAAACATGATTAATACTTGTGCCAAAACTTCAATTGTAATTTCCAAGGAAGACTTTTCCGGATCAGCTTCGGGAATAAATCGTTGAACCAGTTTATTCAATCCAACAATGGGAATTATGCCTAAACACGCGTATTGAGCAACATTCAACAATTCGGCTTTTCCTTCTTCTGTGGTGGAAAAAACATGAGAGAAAAATGATTTCTTATTGATTTCTTTTGCTTCTTGTAAAATATCCATGCTAATATAGATTTTATTTAGAAATTTATCAGTAAGAAATTGTAAAGGATATAAACACTTTTCTCTAAATCGAATATTCACTCGTTCATGGAAGAGCAACAATATTTGGATTTGATTCAGGAAGTGTTGGAACGTGGAAACAAAGAAGAAGGTCGAAACGGGGCGGTGCAAGTATTATTTGGTCGTTCTATGCGATTTTCCTTAAAAGATGGAACGATTCCGTTATTAACGACCAAAAAAGTTGCATGGAAAACGTGTTTCCAAGAATTGTTGTGGTTTATTGGGGGGAAAACAAACAATCAATTGTTGAAAGAAAAAAACGTGCATATATGGGATGCAAATGGCAGTCGCGAGTTTTTAGACAGTCGCGGTTTGCATCACTTAAAAGAAGATGATTTGGGACCGGTATATGGACATCAATGGCGATATTTTAATGCGCCTTATGACACATGCAATGACGATTATACTGGAAAAGGTGTGGATCAATTACAGGGGGTCATAAATGCCCTAAAAGATCCTTCGCAGCATACTTCTCGGCGAATTCTCATGAGTGCATGGAATCCCCAGCAATTGGATGAAATGGCCTTGCCTCCATGTCATGTATTGGCCCAATTTTATGTCCGTGATCACAAGTATTTGTCTTGTATTTTGTATCAGCGAAGTGGTGATATTGGTTTAGGAGTTCCATTCAACATAGCCTCTTATTCCTTTTTAACCCATATGTTGGCGCACCATTGTGGTTTAGAGGCAGAAGAATTCGTGCATTTTATTGGAAATTGTCACATATATGAAGAACATTGCGAACCACTCAAAACCCAATTATTACGGAGTCCGGTGGAATTTCCTAAATTTCAATGGAAACAAAATCACGAGAAATTGGAGGACTATACTTTAGACGATATTGTTTGGACGTCTCCCTATAAACATTATGAACCAATCAAAATGAAAATGTCTGCATAATTGCGTTTATATTGTTTTTAGGAAACCCCTTGACTAATATATATGAGCAATTCAGCATTAAGTTCTGCAAAAAGAAGACGTGCAAATAACGTAACAAATTCTCCATTATTTCAAACACCTGGTTCAAAGGAAAGTGAAATCACTTCAGACGCTTCCCCTGCTCGTCCGGAAGTTAATTCCAATCGTCCCATGTCACTGCAACAAGCTTTGCAATTATTAAACAATCGTATTTTGCAAATGGAGAAAAAGTTGGACCAATCAAAAACCGATTCTTCGAATGCGGCGTCTTCCTCCTCTTCTGCTCCTTTAGACGTTTCTTCGATTGAAGCCATTGTAAAAAAGGTCACCGAAACACAGGTTTTCGAAGAGTTCAATCATCGTTATGAGGTATTGGCCTCTGAAATCTTGAACTTGAAGCACATTGTCATGAAATTGCAATCATATACATTGGATATTAACAAGACATTGGTGGAAGAGCGAATTCAAATATTGTCTGATATTCCGGAAAAGCAAGGTGTTTCACTCATTGAAGTAAAAGACGATTTGAACTTGCGTCGCGATATTGAAGAAATGGTGCAAAACAGTGAATTAGATTTACAACAAAGCCAAGAAATTGCTCAAGTTTTAGAGACCAGTGAAATAAAAGAACTTTTGGTGGAACAAATGACGGAAACAAACGAGGAGTTACCTATGCCCCATGATGCGAGTACTGAAATTCAAGAAAATGAAAACATCGAAGTTTCGATGGAAGAAGAAAATGTGGAGGTTTCAACTGTGGAAGAAGAAGCAAAGGAAGAGTAAAACGAATGTGTTAAGTTTTATATAATAAAGAGGAAATATTATATAAAATGAATCAAGAAAGCTCATTGCAAGAAAAGATCAAAACCTTACAAGATCAGTATTACAAGGAAAATGCAAAAAACATTATTTTCAAATCTTCTCAAAAGTTGGATTGCGCGAAGCGTATAACGCAACAAATTCCTTTAGAGACTCTTTTAGACAAAACATTCGTATTGGATGATCATAGTAACAAAATTTACGGTGATTATACGATTTTCAAAACATTTGCCAATCCAAGCAATTACGAAACCATCATCCAATATTGCATTAAACAAGCACGCGAAAAGGGTGAAAAATATGGTTCTTACGAAGTCCATGTCAATATGGACACTTTTACCATGACTGCTGCACAACGTCATTCCGAAATCATTAAAGTGTTTTGCGCAAAATGTTTGAAAAAGGATGCCGTTCTTTACAAATATTTAGACAAACTGTACTTATATAAATACCCCAGCATGATTCATACTATTCATAAATTATTTTCGCCATTTATGGACAAAGATGCTATGCAAAAAATTGTTTTAGTCGATGAACACACTTAAAGCTTATTCGTGTTATAATTTGTATAACATGAATATTGAATTGACACAGCATAACAAGTGCGAATTATTTTCGCAAGTGTTTCAACACATAAAATTATTTACAGAACATATTAACATTTATTTTCGCGAAGAGGGACTGTACATTCAAACTATGGATTCGGCACGTGTTTCCATTTTCGAATTGAATATGCCAAATACATGGTTCGATAGTTATGCGTTGAAACAAGGAGGAGTAACGATTGGAATTCATTCGGCGATTTTATACAAATTGTTGCATAGTCGCGATAAGGAACATCAAATCGTTTTGTCTATGGATTCGAAAGAAGATGCCACGTTAAACATTGAATTCAAAACGGAAAACGCCAATGTATATGATCGTAAATACGAGGTGGCGTTAATGGAAATCGACGTGGAGCAACTGCAAATTCCCGAATCCGAATATGACGCAGAGTTTTCGTTGCCGTCTATTACGTTTGGTAATCTCATCGAACAATTCAAACTATTTGGTGATAGTTTGCAAATGTATTGCAGTGAAGAAAAAATCAGTATGAATGCGCATAGCAATGATACAGGAAAAATGTGTGTGGATATTCCCATTGACGACATATTGTCTTTTGCAATTAACGAAGGCGAAGAACTAAACATGTATTTCAGTTTAAATCATTTGCACAATATTTGCTGTTATAGCAAAATCACTCGGAACATAGAATTATATTTGAAGACCGATTTTCCACTCAAAATCGATTATCCATTGGATGAAGAAAATTGTTACATTCGGTTTTATTTAGCGCCTAAAATTGACGATAATTAATAATCTGTTTTAAGAAATTCCTTAAAACAGATCTTTTATTCTTCTTTTTTAGAGGATTTGTCTTTTTTATTGTTTTTCCCTTTTTCTTCTTTTGTCACTTTTTCCTCTTTGGGTGGAATAGTGGTTTGGGTTTCGCGTTTATCGCGCAACATTTCCATTAAACGTACATGTTTGTTTGTATATTTTCCGTATTTTTCGAAAGTTTGTTTGGCCTTATCTTTGCCGGTTCGGCGTTTGTGATCTTGGTTGTCTTTTTTTCCCATTTGTAATAATCAGCGAAATAAATTATTACAAATGTTTTCTCATAAAAATCTGTTCAATTTTGTCAAAACATGATTTTATTTAACAATTTTTTATCATATACTTCTTCATACACAATGTGACTCACAATAATCATTTTCACCATATTGGCCATCAACGACGAAGATACTAAAGACGGATGATATAGTGTAATATACCCAAATACACAAGCAGCATAACTAATCATAGCCGTGGTAAGTAAGCGATGTTTTTCTATTAAATCACTATATTGCTTATAATGATTTGGAACATGAATAAAACACATATACATGAGAAAGGCGGCGATTCCAATTTTCTCAAAATTCAATACTAATAATGCACTAAACAAATATGGTGGAATGTTCTTTATTTTTGGCATATCGTGTCGAAAATGAAAAATACTGGCTATTACAAAACACGCGTCAATGACTTGAGGCCAGTGAAAAAAATCGCCCAAACAAGCACTGGCTATACACAATAAATTCACTCGAAACAGGTCTTGCATTTTTTTGTTCTCATAGGCATGTATTAAATCGGTCATTCCATGGGGAGCAATCACAGTGCTAATAATCAATGGAGAATGAACAGTTAAAAAATTGGCCACTTTTGGCGCAATATGAGGAATTAACATTTTATACATAACTATGGTTAGACAATGTTTATATTATTCACAAAAAACAATTGCGTTCTTCCTTTTTAGAAAATCCATAAACCATTAATATACATGGATTTCATTACCACTTTAGCGTTATTCATATTAATGTTGTTCCTTTACATATATATTGTGAATCAGTACAAAAAGAGCGAAGATTTGGATATATATGAAATGGATTTTTCCAACAATGCTTATTTGCAAGAAGTTTGTGACATTCGCCAACCCGTTATTTTCCATTTCCAACCCATTCACCCCAAATTATTTAGTGAAATGAACCCTGCACATATTAGCAAATTTCATTCTTATGATGTTTGTGTAAAAGATGCCCACGATTATTACAAGCAAAAGCGTGCCGAGCACAATCATGTGGATGCCGTGAATCTTTCTTTCAACAGTACAATAAAACTCTTAGAAAACGACAAAGCACAACATTTCTTTTCCGAACGCAATGAAGAATTTTTAGAAGAATCGGGGCTTTTGAAAACCTTGCAAACCAACGACGATTTCTTGAAACCCTCTTTTACAATTGTCAGTCATTATGACCTCATGTTTGGCTCGCCGGGAGCCGTGACACCCCTTCGTTATCACACCAATTTCCGTCAATTTTTATGTGTAACTTCCGGACACATCCGAGTGAAAATGAGTCCTTGGAAAAGTTCCAAGTATTTGCATCCTCAAAAGGATTATGAGAATTACGAATTCCGATCACCTGTGCATCCTTTGCATCCCAAGCCCGAATACGCGATGGATTTTGAGAAAACGAAATTCTTGGAATTCGACGTAAAGGAGGGTTACATGTTATTTGTCCCGCCTTATTGGTATTATAGTATTCAATATAGTGAAACACCAGGAACATTTGTATGTGAAATGGCTTATAACACGATCATGAATTGTGTGTCGAATTTACCGGATTTAGGGCTTTATTGGTTGCAACAACAAAATATTACCAAGAAAATCACTAAAATTCAGGAAATTGAACCAAGTCAAGGGAAAATCTTGGAAAACAACGAATCGAAAACTATTTTAGAAAAAGAAGAGTCAGAAAAAATCGACCATCCAACTTCTTCATCACAAAATGAAAATCAGCATTTCCAAGATGTTGTACCGAAAATGATCCCAGAAATACCTTCCTCAAAACCCGAATTACAGATTGAAACGCGCCAAGAAGAATTAACCAAACAATACAATCCTCCCGTCATTTCCCCTTCCAGTGAAACTTTAGAAGAAATCAAAGAAGAATCCAAGCAAACAGTAAATGAAGAGTTGGCAAAGCAAATAGCCTCAGAAACCATGGACAATGTATTAAACCAATTATCGGGTCAAGGGGTGGAAGTACATAATATCTAAGTAATAATTATATGAATCAGCTTGTTCAATATTTTGCATCTGCGGTTGTCATGTTGGTCTTGGACGCCCTTTATTTGGGAATGATCAAAGGTCGTTTTGCCCAAATGGTGGTATCAATTCAACGTGTGGTAATGAAAGTGAAGATGATTCCCGCTGCGTTGTGTTATTTGCTAATGGTGGTGGGATTGAATCATTTTATTTTGAATGAAAACAAGGAAATTTGGGAGGCCTTCTTGTTTGGTTTCGTGCTTTACGGTGTATTTGATATGACAAATATGGCCATTTTCAAGAAATATCGCTGGGATTTAGCCATAATCGATAGTGTATGGGGTGGAATATTAATGTCCCTTACAACGGCCATTGTATATGGTCTTCGTTCTTGGAAAATTTAGATAACGAAAAATAGTAAATAAAGACTATTCGAAAACAATATATTATGCATGTATTGTTTTTGTTTTGCATTGCGTGTATGTTCTTCAATACACAAGCATACCAAATACGCATGTTGCAAGGTTCTTTCATGAAAAAAGAAATGTATATGCCTTTGCTTAAAGAACTCAAAATTGGGCAACAACCCATTGTTTTCCAAGAATATTTGGATTTTTCCACTTATGACCAGGAATGCATTCTAATAGGCCACTCATTTGGAGGATTCTTCGCTTTGTTACATGGGTTATGGAATCCCCATTCTGTCAAGGCGATTATATTGATAAACAGTCACTTTAATCATCGTTACCAAATGCCTTATTTCGCCATACCATTGAGCGACGTCAAGCAGCCTGTATTGACTATTTATACAACCCATGATGAACAATTGCCACCAGAAAAAGTGGAAATCGATGAAGAAAAAGCATTGCAAATACCTTATACCAACAAAAAGTTTATTTGTTTTGAGGGAGATCATTTTTCTTTATGGAACAATCCCTTGTCGCGTCGCTATGTGGTATATGAAATCAAGCAGTTTCTGATGAGCTCACATGTTTCTTTTTCCGAGTGATTTTTTTGGTTTTCACTCCAAAGTGTTGTGCGATTTCTGTTCGTGTAAGTTGTTTTTCTTTAGTTAAATGGCAGAATGTAGAACGTGTTTCGCGACTTTGTTCGTCGGGTTCATAACCATATAATCCGTAAAAGTTCTGGAGGTCGTCTTCATCATCAAATTCCACTTTAAACATATTATGATCGATTGTGCCGTGATGATTTTCGATTCGTTTTGCCCACAAAGGAGAAAACGACGCATAATATAGCCAGTGAATATCATGTAATTCCTGCAATTGATTTAGTTCCAAATCATAGTGATTGCAATGAATGAGTAAATAGAGGTTTTTACGCGTGCTATACTTGGTGACTTTGGGTAATATTTTCCAATGCGTTTCTTGACTGTGGTCCAGTGTTTCGTATTGTTTCCATTGATATTCCTTTAAAGAGATAATAAGTTTGGTTTCTTTGACGTCTTCGGCTTCTTCTTTTGTAAGTTCTTTGGGCATGCTGTTTTCCAAAACATATTGAATATCGAATTTCCGTGCTTTCGAGGTCAAATTGGCGACCATGGCACTAATATAAAAGGGATTGTTGAGACCTTGATTGCTCCAATAATGCATGTATTTATCGAGTTTAGGATTATAGCGATAAAAGCTTTGTTTGTAAGTGACGTATAAATAGGAGCAAGTTAATTCCTCAAAACCCGAATAATAGAGTTCAAAGGCCCAAAAGAGGGCTTCATCGCGATTTT
>Ga0255765_1006301_pt1 | contig 10830 bp, 18 predicted proteins | sample 041ome_8_FD_179965 | JGI IMG/M metagenome (GOLD analysis project Ga0255765, IMG submission 179965) | Coastal salt marsh microbial communities from the Groves Creek Marsh, Skidaway Island, Georgia - 041407BS metaG (version 2) | ecosystem: Environmental > Aquatic > Marine > Intertidal zone > Salt... | reverse complement strand
AACCCCGTCCGGTGACCAAGGTGACCACAAGGCCCACACCACCGTCACCGTTGCCGCACCTGCGGCGATCAGCAAACGTGTTGCACGTCTCACAGCACACCTTCCTTCCACCAGCGGTCGTTCGCCCAACGGCGAGCATCATGCAGACATGACTCACCGTAAAACTTGCGGCGGGCACCAGTCCGCATAGACATCGCCATAGCGATACACGGATCAGTCTTGTGTTCCCTGATCACGTAATCACCGACCTGTTCGTAATCAACGAAATCGTGGATCGTTGTCTCAGCCATCGGTCTTCTCCTTCATCAATCGGCCACCGCCCGTGTGCTTACTGCACGTCGGAGGATGGGAAAGTTTTACTTGTGTTGTGACTGTGACCCCGCATGCGGGACACACCCACGTTTGTTTTGTTGTCATGACATTCCCCACGGCTCATAGCCGTATTCAAGCCAAATAACTAAGGCTGCTTGCAAGTTGACATGCGGATCATACAAGTCGTCACATTCGTTCAAGATTCCGAACTCCTGCAACCAACCAACCTCAACACCGTACGAAGGATTCGGACGGCACCAATGCCCATTGATCTGCATCAACCCACGGCTACCACCACGCGGATCGCTGGTGTTGATAACCGTAGGGTCACATCGTGACTCACGATGAATCAGATAGTCAACAGTTTCAATCTCGCTGATCGGCCAACCGATAGCGACAGCATCATCCAACCACTGGGCACACAGCCCCTCCGGCAACGTCGTTGTCACCGGAGGAACCGTGCTGGGTGTCCCTGCAGGGACACTTGTAGTGGTGGGGGCGGCCGGTGCAGGCCGGGCCTCCCGAGCCTGAGCCTGCACCGACGTGGTCGTCACCAACTCCAACGGGTAAGTGGATTCCACAGGAGGGGTTGTTGTGTCCTGTGATGCACATCCCGTCATTAGTACGGCGACGGCCACTACCGCCCACCTCATGACTCACCCAGCCGACGCTTTAGGTGAGCGATCTCGTCACGCAAATCAACGATAACACGTTCCAACTCACGGGCCTCACGGACCAGCCGCTGAGACTTTGTCTCGGCAGGTGTCCGGTACAACTCGTCAGCATCAAACATGTCGGCGTAATCGGCGTGAACGTACACGGAGCAACGAGGCTGCCCCGGCTTACGGTACACAGCCAACCGTGCGATCTTCCCCTGCTTGTGCAGGTTCGTCAACGCACCAGAAGACTGGCCGTGATGAGTGCCTAGGGCTTCATCGATGTCACGGAACGTGGCACCGATGGTTCCTTGCCGGTACACGAAGTCCAACACTTTCGATAGGCGTTTCGACAGCGTGCCGTCGGATGCCTCATCGATGGCTCGTTCACGGGATGCCGACTGGGCAGCAGCATCCTGCCACCCAGCCGTCCCCCAGTAGTAGCCACTCATGACGGCTCCGAATACAGAACGTCGGTGACCTGCGGAACGAACCGTTCCAACGCTTCGGCCAGCCGTCGCTGCTGTTTCAGTTGGGACTTCGACGGTTCGTCAAGACGCTGCCAACTGGTCAGCAACGTCTGCCCCGCCTGAGACAGTGCCTTCGCATCAGCGATAGTGAGAAAGAATTCCCACTCTGGTACATCACTCGTAGTAGTCATCGGACAATGGTCCTTTCCCGGCAATAACTGCCGATAGATATTCAAACGTGGGGATACCGTCGTCATGTGGTGGGCAATGCTGCTCGCACATGTCGACGGGTGCGCCGTCGTCGGCCCACTTGCAGCCGCACGACTCAACCATCGAACGTCTCGCTGTCAACGACACGCACGTTGTACGACAGGTCGACCTCAACGGTGAACCTGAACTTCGATGGGCTGCCTGCTGCGGGCTGGTCGATCTGCTGGATGTAGTTCTCCATCAGCACCTTGTCCATCAGTAGCGAATCAAGTGATTCGCCGGGGATCAACGTGTCGTCCACATGCAAGGCAGGGAACCCTTCGATGATCTCAGGTTTGATCTTCGGGTGGATCAACTCGCAGCCCTCCAACGGGCGGGCCACACCGGACGGACGGTGATAGATGAACGCAGGATGCCCGCTCATCGCACACCTCCCAAGAACCCGGTCATGTTGCGGCACGCTTCGACCACAGCGGGACGATCCTCTTCGACCGTCACTGCTTTGCGTGAAACGTACACGTCATGACGCAACGCAACACGATCCGTCTTGTACTCCTGTGTCGCCGGGTCGAACGACCACCGGTTGACACCGGTGCCCGGAACATGGCGGTAACGGAACTCAAGGTCAGAGTTGCGGCACTCATGGTTCAACCAAGAGCCACGGCACTGGTTGCGGAAGATTGCTTCCCCATCAGGGAACATCTTCAGAGTGTCACGCGCCTCTTCGATGAGACGTGCAACCTTGGAGGTGCGGGTACGTCGTCTTGGTTCAACACCAACTTCGGCGGTGCGGAACTTGTTTACTGTGATTTGGATTTCATCCATGATGAGCCCCCTCCTTGGAGGCGTGGGTTTGTTTGGTTTGGTATTGCTGCCCGGCCACCCCAAGGCGGGGTGACCGGGACATCTTGTCAGGCGAGAGCGAGACGCTCAGCACGGATAGTCATGGCCTGCTTGGTGCCGGGGTCAGTGACCACATCGACCTGCTTGGCGAAGTTGCCCTTGGTCTTGTCGTGATACTCCCAGCCCTGAATCGACTGCACCATGCACCACGCATTGTGACCGAACTCGTCCGACTCGTAGTCGTACCGCTTCATGATCGCATCGACCTTGTTCTCCCAACGGGTGAACTTGGACGCATAGCCACGCCACGTTTCCTTCGGGTCACGCACCGGCATCGGGATAACCCTGAACAGAAAGTCCTTCGCCTGCGAACGGCTTTCGAACGTGATCGCACGCATCTGCTTGGCACGACCAAGGAACGTGTCCCAAGAATCCTGAGCCCGTGAAATGTACGTCGCCCACGATGCGATGATCACGCTGTGGTTCTTGGTGTGACGCGCCGAGAACAGTTTGGAGTCGTACGACTGGGCGTTCTCGCACGCTGCACGGTACATGAACGAGTGAATCTGGGTCGACCTGCTGCCATCTTGGGAGTCAGTCACCATCAGGCATGGCTTGACGATGTCGCCGCCACCAAGGTCAACCGCGCCGGTCAACTCCAACGTGACCACCAGCACCTTGCCGTGTTCGATCATCGCTAGACCGGTGCAACTGTTCGGGAACGCAGCCTCCACCATGTCGATGGTCTGCATGTACGGGGTCGCCGGGTAACCGTGCGACACCGCCGGGTTCAGCAACGCAGGCGGGTCAACCGATTCGTTCCACACACTGTACGCCGTAGGTGTACCACGGTTCTCCGGTGTATGGCCCGACGGATGGACCAGCGGATGCTTGACCGGAACGAAGTTCGCTCCGGCATCCAACGCAAGATCGATTGCGCTGGCCTTGTCTCCGACCGGAAGCATGTCATCACGACTAAGCATGACGTTGCCAGTTACCCGGCCGGTTTGGTTTGTACGGAAGAAAGCCATTGGGCTCCCCTTTCTGACCCGTAGGTCGTTGTTTATTTTTTTACCGGTTGGTAAAACTTGTTGTCCCCTAGGTGTTGATGTGGCCGGGAGCCCAAGGGGACATAGACCCCCGGCCACGAACTAAATACTAGACGAAACTAAATGGGTTCGTCAAGTCGGCAGACCGGACAGCACGTCCTTGATCCACCTTTCGTAACTCAACGATGCCAGCCGCAATTTCTGTGGTTCCTGACATTTGTCACAGAACGGCGAACCATCAGTCGCATTACGAGAACAGATGATTGGGTATGGAATCTTCTCGCCACCGTAACTCCTCAGAGTGAAGCCGGTTTGCCTTTCGCAACGCCTGCCCATCACACCACCTCCCGAATGAACCCGTGCGTATCCGGACGCTTGCCGTCCGTGCGCTTCTTGACACGGACCAGCACCGCATAGTTGCCACGCTCGTCACGTGGCGTATCAGCACACCGCAAGTCATGCACGTCGCCATCGATGACGGGTCTGCCCATGAACGTGTCAGGCAACGCCGCACCCTTGGGTAAGTTGACTGGCACCACGATGTTGCCCTGATGTTCATCGAACATGGCGCGGTCGTCACGTTCGGTCGCAGACCGCACCAGATAATAGTTCGGCACGGTCGTGCGCCAGCCCGACCTGACCAACGGGCGTTTCGTGTAGTCCTGAAAATCCACGTCCGGATGACGAGACAGAATCGACTCGTCACCCACGTACGCCTCGGTCACCACATCCAGATCGGACGTGCCATTGATACGGCACACCAACGTCTTACCGCACCGGCCCACACGTTTCTTCGCTAGACCGATCTCGTAGTCGACCAACAGCCAGAAGTCATAGGGGAACAGACAGAGCATGACGTACCGGGCCAGCATGGCACGGGACGCAGCCCCGCCAGATATTCCTAGGTGGCCTGAGTTGCCAAGGCACGCGGCCCGACATCCCGGTGTCGCATGGCTGCACACGTTGCGATGTTTGCCCTGCATCGTCGTCCAAAGTTTGATCAGACGGGGCGATGCCAACTCGTCAAAGAGTTGGCGACCACGGTTCGCCTGCGGCAGATACATCACGATCTGCTCCAACTTATCTGTCCACTGTGCGTTGTGCGCCGTCTTCGCGGACCGCGACTGCTTGGTGAACATCTTCGGGTTTTCCCCACCTCCAACTAGGCGGGAGATCACCCAGAACTTTGCCTTCGCTGAGGCTAGGTGTGTTTTGTACGTCATTTGTCCTCCAACTCGTCGCGTTCTCCGTTCGTCATGATCATGTCGACCAGCAGACCTAGGACGTATTTAGCGTCGTCCCTGTCTAGGTCGTGGATGTAGTTCTCCATGACGTTCAGTGCTTGTTCGGATTTGTTGCTCATGTCAGACGGCCTCCGTCCCTGCGGGACTCCCTGTCCCTGCAGGGACACACTCGTAATGGTTGCCCGTCTCCGGGTCGTGGTCGTCCCGGCACCCCAATATGGTGACCCGATCACAATGGTCGCAGATGCCATACAGTTCGTACAGGGTGGCGTTCCAGTGGTCAAGGATTTTGTCGGCTACCGCACGGTGCGACGTGTCGCACCCGGCACCGCCTAGGTACACCGGGACACGCAGCCCGGCGATGTACCCCACCCCGACGTAGGAACCACCACGATCTTCGACCGTGATGTTGTCGATACGCATCGTCGGCGCACTCATCACAGTTCCTCCAAGTGAACGATGGTCGCACCGCAACGGCACTCCCACATGTTGTGACCTGTCTTGCGTCGTGCGACCAGATGGTCGCACCGCTTGTTGTTTTGTTTCGTTTGTTTGTTCTTCACGGTGTCCCTCCGTTGCTTGTGGGTGTCGCTGCGGGACTTGCTGTCCCTGCAGGGACACCCGGTTCGGTGTGGCTGGTCCCCCAACCACTAACTACAGATTACCACACCAACCAGAGTTTGTCAAGTCCTACTAGACACGGGCACCGGTGGGGTCATCGACACCACCACACCCGGAGCCCACCCCAATAACGACACCAACGACCGGCGACCATCAACTAGACAGACCACATACCGGTCGGCCCCGTCATCGTCAACACCCAACGGGCGACACCACGCCACCCCAACATCGACATAACCGGCACCCGCTCGCATTGCTACATGTTCCAACATGCCACCAACACTACGGGCTGCCCCAATAGATACGCCATGACCGACACAACGACACCACGTCGGGCCGTCCCTGCAGGGACACGGCAACGGGGCCAACGGCCACGGGGCCGAGGCCCACACACGCCACCACACCGGGCCGCACACGGCCCGCAGCCCACACGGCCCCACACGGGCCGCAGATAATCGCCCGCACCTAGACACCGGGCCCGCCCACAGCGGGCCACACGGGGCCACCTAGGGCCCAATGCGGGCACACGGGCGCAGCCCACACGGGGCCACACGGCCCCGCAGACATGGCAACGGCCCCACACCGGGCCACACCGGGCCAGATATGGGGCCGCACACGACAACGGCCCCGCGCCGTAGCACGGGGCCGCTGCACTAGGTGCGCTAGGTGCGCTAGGTCACACGGTAGCGGGCTCTTCTGCAGCCTCGCACAACGCCGCAGCCTCGGCCAGAATCCGGGCCGCATTCTTCACACCGGCCGACGGGCTCTCGTGCTGCCCGATGTAGTCGACCAGATAGGCCCGCAGCGCGTCATGGATGACGCCCGCGTCGGGGCCGGGTGACGTACCCGGCCCGTCCTCGCCCTCGCCGTCGCCGTCCTCGCCGTTCCCGGTGTCGGTGTCATCGACCGGTGCCGCATACAACGCCCGCACAGCAGCCCGTGCGCCCGTCTTATTCTCGGCACCCTCTGCCGCAGCCTTCAGCGCCGCGCACGTTGGGCCGTTCTTCTGGCCGACGTTCGGTGTCTCGGTGACGGTCTGCGCGTCATCCCACCCGGTCGCCGTCATGACGACTACGCGGGCGATGTCACGCTCGGTGGTCGTCTTACTGCGGCCACACCGGGCACCGATAGTGCGGGCAATGTCTCGCACGCCCGCATCCTCGGCAATGGCCCCGGCAATAGCCGAGAAATAGACCGGCCGTGTCTCGGCCATCCTGCCCTGCGCCGACAGTAGCGCCGCAGTAGCGGCCGCATGGTCTGTCTCGGCCGCGTGGTAGGCGGCCGCAGCCTCGCCGAGCGTGTGCATGGTTTCTTCATTCATTGGGTGTTCCCCTTGTGTGTGTATGTGCCGGGCCGTAGTGCCCGGCCCACACATTATGCACACACACACACGGGGTCTGTCAAGACCTGCCCCGACATTCTTCCCCGCAGCATGCCCGCCCGCCCGCCAACACCCTCGGCACTACCCGGTCGTGGTGCCCGCTGCCCGCTGTCGTGGTGTGGCTAGTTGGGGCCGGTTGGGTGTCCCTGCAGGGACACCGGGCCAGTGGCGGGGCCGGTTCCTGCCAGTCATCGATCGAACACCCGAGTATGCGATGGGGCGCATGGGCCCCCTACCCACGCACCGATGAAGGGACTCCTGCGGGTCGTCCGATTTACGGTTCTCAGGATATGAACTGTTCGGTATTGTTCTGTTTCGGGGTTACCCGTTCCGGGTTACCCCGTGACATGTGCTTGGCTGTTCGGTGATTGACTCCGTCAATCTTCAGGTACGAAGGCATGCCACTATCTCCTCCCCCCCTGTAGTCCCCCCCTCCACGGGAAACTACTTATAGGTGACATCGTTACATCAATGGGGGCTGGTTTGCGTCGTGCCGAAGTGAACTGTTTGCGGGCAAGATCGGGGTAACGATCTTGCCTATCTAGTGATGGCACATGAAGAAGATTTGGGGCTGGACAGACGGCAGCAACAGTATTTGGACTGGCTATGTACCGCACCCAGTGAACGGAACCCCGCGTCTAAGCAAGGATTCGCTGACCACCTAGGTGTCGACGTGTCGACCCTGAGGCGGTGGGAGAAGAAGGATGTGTTTGCTAGGGAGTGGGAGCAGCGTTCTAGGGCGTTTCAGGGGTCGCCTGAGCGCACGCAGAACGTATTGGACACGTTGCATGCTCGGGCGTTGGATGGGGACGTTAGGGCGGCTCAGTTGTGGTTGCAGGCGATGGATAAGATGGCTCCTGCTCAGGTTGAGGTGAAGACTGATCGTAAGGCTGCTCAGTTGTCTGATGAGGAGTTGGATGAGTTGATTGGTGCTATGGCTGCCCGTGAGCGGGATTCTCGGCTGAGGGCGGTGTAACGATTTGGCTTTCTTAGTGGAGTGCTATGCGTGCGGCATGGAGTATCCGCCGACTCAGTGTCGGTGGAGGTGTCCTTCGTGTGGGGCTAAAGACAGTTGTTGCGACGGTGAGGCGCAACCTAAGATTCCTAAGGATGTGCAGGAATGAGCATTAGTAACTTCGCTGAGAACGCTTTGTTGGATGCGGTTGGTGGTACGGCTTTTGTTGTGTCGTCTCCGTATTTGAAGTTGCATACGGGTGATCCGGGTGAGGATGGGACTGCGAATGCGGCTGGGGAGAACACGTTGCAGGCGTGTTCGTTCAATGCTGCTTCTGGTGGTTCGATGGGTTTGACTTCGTCTGTTTCGTGGACGAATGTGTCGACGGCGGAGACGTTGACGCATTGGTCGTTGTGGAATGGGAATGCGGTTGATGGGTCTGGTGAGCCGACTGATGATTGTGTGTGGACTGGTGCGTTCAACTCGTCTTCGACGGTTGCTGCTGGTGACACGTTTACGATTACGTCGCTTACGTTGACGCTTGACTGACGGTGACTACGAACTTTCCGTCTTCGGTTGATTCTTTTACGAATCCGACGACCAGCGATACGCTGGCTTCGGTTCCGCATGCTTCTCAGCATGCTGATGTGAATGATGCTGTTGAGGCAATTGAGACTGCCCTGTTGGATGGTGCGCCGTTGCACATTGACGACGCGAACGAGCGGGTCGGCATAGGCACAACGTCACCTAGCCAGCCGCTACACGTTGAAGGCAATGCTCTAATTCAGAGCGGTGACCTGACTGTGAATGCTGGTGGCAACACTGTTCTCAACAGGGCAGGTGCTTCAGCGAGCACAGCCGCAGGTGGTATTGAGTTTCAGATAGATGGGACGACGTATGCGTCGCTGCATCAGCCGAGTGCAGGGTCTTTGAGCACCTCTGCCAATGTCGGTATCGGCACAACGTCACCAGCCTACGAACTTGATGTAAACGGAGACATCAACACTTCAGGTAGTCTGCGTATTGGGGGAACGCCGGTTGGCGAGTGGGTTGCGTTCACCCCCTCTTGGGACTTCAACGGAAATTCGATAACCACTACGGGTTTCAACTACGGCTATTACCTAGTTGTGGGCGACCTGAAAATAGTCAGAGCGGGCTTCAGGTATTCCTCATCTTCTGGCGGGGGTTCGTTGCGCCTAGTTCTTCCTAGTGCAGCCGGATTTAGCCGATCAGGAATCCATACCTATACAAGAGATGGGTACGCACACAGATATGATGCTTCCGCAAACGCCAATTACTTGGCTACTCCTTTTTACTGGAATAGCGATACGATTATCGGCTTTTACCACGAAGGTGGGGCGGCAAATGTCACCGATACGGTGCCTGTAAGTTGGGGCGGGAATGATGAGTTTTTCTGCACATTGATAGGTCGTGCGCCATGATTATAAACTTAGCATCACACCTAGACCCCGAAGAAGTCCCTTTTGAGTGGTGGGTTGAGCGCATGAGAAACGCACGCAACCGGCTGCTGTCTGAATCTGACTGGACGCAGGCCCACGACGACCCAACAGGTAAGCGCGATGAATGGGCTGTGTATCGTCAGGCATTGCGTGACGCGCCAGCCAATTGGACTCCTGCTGAAACGTGGGATGCCCCTGATCTACCGGAGGGCAACTGATGACTACGAACTTCCCGACTTCCGTCGACTCATTCCCCGACCCCCTAGCAACAGACCGGCTGGACAACCCACCCCACGACGTTCTACACACGAACGTCAACTCGGCTGTTGAAGCAATCGAAACCGCCCTGCTGGACGGGGCACCTTTGCACATTGACGATGTCAATGAGCGTGTTGGTGTTGGCACTACGTCACCTTCAACGGAGTTGGAGGTTGACGGTACTGTCACGGCAACAGAGTTTGTGGGTGATCTTCAGGGGGCGACACACATTCAGGTAAAGAACACTTCGGGTGGTTCTTTGTCTAAGGGCACACCTGTGTATGCGACTGGTTCTGTTGGTGCTTCGGGGGCTGTGGAGGTGCAGGCTTCGTTGGCTGGCACAGCCAGCACTATGCCTGCGTTGGGTTTGTTGGATGAAACTTTGGCTGATAATGCTGAGGGGTCTGCGACGATTCTTGGTGTTGTTCGTCAGGTGGATACGTCGTCGTATTCGGTGAATGACAGTTTGTATGTCGCGGTGTCGGGTGGTTTGACTGATGTGCGTCCGACGGGTGCGTCGGAGTTGGTGCAGAAGATTGGGCGTGTTGTCAGGTCTGATGCTTCCACTGGTGAGATTTTGGTGTTGGGTGCTGGCCGGTCGAATGATGTGCCGAATGGTTTGTCTCCGACGATCACCTTGTCTGGTGATGCGTCGGGTTCGGTGACGTTGACTGAGTTGTCTAATGGTACGTTGTCGGTGACGGTCAATGATGACAGTCATAATCATACGATTGCGAATGTTGACAACTTGCAGTCGTCGTTGGATGGCAAGGCGGCTTCTAGCCATAGCCATTCGTATTTGCCGTTGTCGGGCGGAACAATAACTGGAAATGTAGCAATAAATGGTACCTTGACCACTGACTCCATCAAAAACGACAACGGCACCTTCCTCACTTTAGAGGGTGGTGACGGTTGGAATCTTGCAGGCAACGCTAGTGGGGAGTATGTGTGGCTAGCAGCCGAGGGTGGTTTGATGATTATTTCATCGGACAGCAACAGCACATCATGGGCCGATCGTGAGCAGATTCGCATTACCGCTGAAGGCGGAATTGACAACAGGTTGAGAGTGCATGGTCAGTTGCGGACAACCGTGACAGGAAGTTATGGAACCATACAGACAGCGAACGTCGCTTCTTGGGATGGTTTTTCTATCAACGGTCGTGTTGTGTTTATGCACGACGATGCCAATGCTTGGGGCATCTACAACGATGTCAATAACCATTGGATGATCTACGGGGTGTTGGGTGGCGCAGTTGAACTGAAACACAACAACGTAACTAAGGCTTACACAGATAGTTCTGGTTTTCGTGTGGCAGGTCGTTTGTATTCGGATTCTGGCACATCATCTTTTGATGTGTTGCAGGTGCGAAA